>Ga0315286_10005485_pt1 | contig 12254 bp, 5 predicted proteins | sample YL17G10_0_MG_FD_205038 | JGI IMG/M metagenome (GOLD analysis project Ga0315286, IMG submission 205038) | Sediment microbial communities from Yellowstone Lake, YNP, Wyoming, USA - YL17G10_0 | ecosystem: Environmental > Aquatic > Freshwater > Lake > Sediment | place: USA: Wyoming | collected... | reverse complement strand
CCACGCTCCACCCTTCCGGTGGAAACGGTGCCCCGACCGGGGATGGAGAAGACATCCTCCACCGGCATGAGGAAGGGCTTTTCGATCTCCCGTTTCGGGAGAGGGAAGTAGGAATCGACGGCGTCCATCAGCTCGAAGATGGATTTGCAGGATTCGCACTTGCGATCGCCGCAGCCATGCTCCAAGGCCTTGAGGGCCGAGCCGCGGATGATGGGGATCTCATCGCCGGGGAACTTATATTTGGAGAGGAGCTCCCGCACCTCTAATTCCACCAAGTCTAACAGCTCGGGATCATCCATCATATCCACCTTGTTGAGATAGACCACCATGTAGGGGACATTCACCTGGCGGGCCAAGAGGACATGCTCGCGAGTCTGGGGCATGGGGCCATCGGCGGCGGAGACGACCAGAATGGCTCCGTCCATCTGGGCGGCGCCAGTGATCATATTCTTGATGTAGTCGGCATGGCCGGGACAATCCACATGGGCGTAGTGGCGTTTTCCCGTCTCATACTCCACGTGAGCGATGGCGATGGTGATGCCGCGCTCCTTCTCCTCCGGGGCATTGTCGATGCTATCGAAGGGACGGAACTGGATCTTAGGATTCAGATTATGCAGGCACTTGGTGATGGCCGCGGTCAAGGTTGTCTTGCCATGGTCGATGTGGCCAATGGTGCCGATGTTCATATGCTCTTTGGTGCGTTCGAATTTGGGTTTGGCCATAAAAAGCCTCCTTCATTCTACGGGAGAGGATTGTCTCCTCGTCGGGCAGTTCCCCTATGAATCTTCTGCAGTGAACCTTCCCTGCTTCACTCAGCAAACGCCTTTTTCTATCCTATGAGGATTACGGGATTAAACCTTTTAACGAGCCCGAGCGGGATGGCCTCCGACGCGGGCAATGATCTCTTCACAGATCCTCTGGGGGGTATGTTCATACCGGGAGAATTGCATCGTATAGGTGGCTCGACCTTGGGTAATGGAGCGGAGGGTAGTGGCATATCCAAACATCTCCACTAAAGGCACCTCCGACTCTATTGCCTGAGCCGCAACTTTAGCCTCCACATTCATGACTCGGCCTCTCCGAGCATTCAAATCGCCGATGACTTCCCCCAAGAATTCATTGGGCAAAACGGTAGTAACCCGCATGATCGGCTCCAGGAGGATTGGGTCTGCTTTTCTGACCGCCTCTTTCACCGCCAGGGAGCCTGCGATCTTAAAGGCCATCTCTGAGGAGTCGACTTCATGGTAGGAGCCATCGAAAAGGGTTACTTTCACATCCACCATCTGATATCCTGCAAGAATCCCTGCCTCGGTTGCTTCTCGCACTCCCTTCTCCACTGCCCCAATAAAGTCCCGAGGAACGGCTCCCCCTACTACTTTATTGACGAATTGGAATCCTTCGCCACGTTCTAAAGGTTCCACCCGGAGCCAAACATGGCCATATTGGCCCCTCCCTCCGGTCTGCCGGATGAATTTCCCTTCCGCCTCCGCCCCCTTGGTGATCGTCTCTCGAAAGACAATCTGGGGCTTTCCTATATTTGCCTGTACATTGAACTCACGAAGCAGCCGATCTACGATAATCTCCAGGTGAAGCTCACCCATTCCCGAGATGATCGTCTCCCCGGTCTCTTCGTCAGAGTAGGCTTTGAAGGTGGGGTCCTCATTGGATAAGAGGGAAAGGCCTCGCGACAGCTTTTCCTGTCCCTCCTTGGCCTTCGGCTCAATGGCCACGGAAATGACGGGCTCCGGAAAATCGATGGAACTTAGAAGGATAGGGTGCGACTCATCCGAGAGCGTATCGCCGGTTCGGCTTCCCTTCAATCCCACCGCTGCGGCAATGTCGCCCGCATCCACGTGCTTGATCTCCTCCCGCTTGTTGGCATGCATACGCAGGAGCCTTCCGACCCGTTCTTTTCTATCCCTACTGGAATTATAAATATAAGACCCAGATTCCATATGGCCAGAATAAACTCGGAAAAAGGCCAATTGACCCACGTAGGGATCGGACATGATTTTGAAAACCAAGGCGCAGAAAGGATCCGCCGACTGTGGACGCCTCTCTTCCTCTTGGGATGTTCGGAGATTCTGGCCCTTGATGGGAGGAAGATCGGATGGGGAGGGGAGGTAATCCACGACCCCGTCCAAGAGCGGCTGAACTCCCTTATTCTTGAAGGAGGCGCCACAAAGGACGGGTACCCTTTTCAGGGAGAGCGTCGCCTTGCGGATGGCTGCTCGAAGTTCACGGGGGGTCAGTTCCCTGCCCTCCATATATTTTTGCATGAGATTTTCATTCTCTTCCACCGCCGCTTCAATCAGTTTCTCCCGGTAGGAGTCGGCCTCTTTCCGAAGATCCGCCGCGATTTCTCTTTCGTAGAAGGCGGCCCCCAAGGTTTCATCATCCCAGACGATCGCCTTCATCTTCACGAGATCGACGACTCCCTTGAAATGCTCTTCCGCACCGATGGGCAACTGCAAGACCACGGGATTGGAGCCAAGCCTTTCCGCTATCATTGCTACCGTTTGATGAAAATTGGCCCCCAAACGGTCCATCTTGTTAATATAGGCGATGCGTGGAATCCGGTATTTGTCCGCCTGCCTCCATACCGTCTCCGATTGCGGCTCCACCCCCTCCACCGCGGAGAAGATTGCTACGGCCCCATCCATCACTCGCAGGGACCTTTCCACCTCCACCGTAAAATCCACGTGGCCCGGGGTATCCAGGATGTTGATCTGATGATCCTGCCAAAAGCAGGTGGTAGCGGCCGAAGTTATAGTGATCCCTCTTTCCTTCTCTTGGGCCATCCAATCCATCTCTGCCGCTCCATCATCCACTTCCCCGATCTTATAGGTCTTTCCCGTGTAGTAGAGGATCCGCTCGGTCGTAGTGGTCTTCCCGGCATCGATATGAGCCATGATCCCGATATTTCTGATATGCTTTAAGGAAAGATCCTTCTCAGGGCCCATGGGAAACTAAATCCTTCCTCTCCTTACCACCGAAAGTGGGCAAAGGCCTTATTCGCCTCCGCCATTTTATGGGTATCTTCCCGCTTTTTTACCGAGGTACCGCGATTGTTGGCCGCATCCATGAGCTCAACCGCCAGCTTCTCTTGCATGGTCTTTTCCGGCCTCTTCCGGGCATATCCGATGATCCAGCGCATGGCCAGGGCAAGCCTTCGGTCCGCCCGAACCTCGACCGGTACCTGGTAGGTCGCTCCACCCACCCGGCGGGACTTGACCTCCAATACGGGCTTCACGTTGTCGATCGCTTGCTTGAAAAACTTCAAGCTATCTGAGCCCATCTTTTCTTCGATGATCTTCATCGTCTTGGCAAAAATCGACTCGGCGAGGGATTTCTTCCCTTGCTTCATCATGGCGTTGACGAACTTTCCCACCAGCTTGTTATTATAGATGGGGTCGGGCTGCGCTTCTCTTTTGACCGGAACTTCTCTTCTGGGCACTGGCTTTTCTCCTCATGCACAAAGGAAAAATAATCGGCACTCAGCCCAAACTAAGGAGACACATGAGTGCCGAATTTTCTTACTAGGTGCTTTTCGGCCTCTTCGCCCCGTACTTGGAGCGTCCCTGTTCGCGATTCTTCACCCCTGCAGCATCAAGGGTCCCCCGTATGATATGATATCGAACACCAGGCAGATCTTTCACCCTGCCGCCACGGATCAAGACGATGGAGTGTTCCTGGAGGTTATGTCCGATTCCCGGGATATAGGCCGTCACCTCGATCCCATTGGTCAACCGAACCCTGGCCACCTTTCGCAGGGCAGAATTCGGCTTCTTGGGAGTAGTGGTATATACCCGGACGCAAACTCCCCTCTTCTGAGGTGCCTGCTGTAAGGCGGGAGTGGTGGCCTTCTTCTTGATCTTCGATCTGCCGCTTCTTATCAACTGACTGATCGTAGGCAATTACCTTGCTCCTTCCAACCAAACGACTTTGTCCTATCCTCTTCCTTCGCTCAGGACTCACAGGGATCGACTCCCTATGCATCCTCAGAGCCTTTGGATAATAGGCAATTGTCCCTGAATTGTCAAGACCTTTTTGCCTCTTCCTGATTTTTCTAAATCCCCGCCTCCACCTCTTCCAGGACTTCCTCTTCCCTCTCTTTCTCTGCTTCCTTCTCTTCAGGCATTCTCGGGGGCTCAGGGACGATGATTCGGGTATCCCGGTATCCTTTTACTCCCGTTCCTGCAGGGATCAGTCTCCCCATGATGACATTTTCCTTGAGGCCTCTCAAGTAGTCAACCGCCCCATTGATGCTCGCCTCTGTCAAAACCTTGGTCGTTTCCTGGAAGGAGGCCGCCGAAATAAAGCTATCCGTGGAGAGAGAGGCCTTGGTGATCCCCAAGAGCAAAGGCTTGGCAGTGGCGGCGATCCCGCGCTTGGCCACGACCTTTTGATTCTCTCGCTGGAACTCAACCTTGTGCACATGCTCCCCTAATTGGAAGGGGGAGTCTCCCACGCTCTCAATCCGGACCCGCTTCAGCATTTGCCGGACGATGACCTCGATGTGCTTGTCGTTAATCTGCACCCCTTGCAACCGGTAAACCTGCTGAATCTCGTTCACCAAGTAGCCCTGTAGCTCCTGTTCTCCCAACACGTCCAGCATATCGTGGGGATCGATGGGACCATCCATCAGGGCTTCCCCGGCCTTCACCTCATCCTCTTCCAGGATATTGAGATGCTTGCCTCGAGGAATCAGATATTCCTTGAAAGATCCATTCTCATTGCGAATGATCACCTTTCTCATTCCCTTGACGTATCCAGGAGGAAGTTCGATCCTCCCATCGATTTCCGATATGACAGCCGCCCCCTTGGGATGCCTTGCTTCAAACAGTTCCGCCACCCGGGGAAGACCTCCGGTGATGTCTTTAGTCTTGGTCGTCTCGCGGGGCATCTTGGCGATCACCTCTCCCGCGGAGACTATCTGGCCATCGGATACCATCATGTGGGCACCGGCCGGCAACAAGCACTTGAAGATGGTGTGATTCGACTCGTCCTTCACCGAGATCCGCGGTTGAAGCTCTTCCCTCCGGTGTTCCACGATCACCTTTTGGGCCAGGCCCGTTACCTCATCCACCTCTTCCCTCATGGTCACCCCTTCGATGACATCCCGTAACACGATACGCCCGCTATATTCCGTCAGAATGGCCATGGTGAAGGGATCCCATTCCATCAATATGTCGCCTGGGGAGACAAAACTTCCTTCTTTCACCTTGATCCTCGCCCCATAGACAGCCTGGTACTGCTCCTTCTTCCTTCCCTGCTCGTCCATGATGAGGATCAGGCCACTCCGGTTCATCACCACAAGATCTCCGGCCGCCGTCCTCACCGTACGCAGGTCGTTGTATTTCATCGTTCCGGAGAACTTGCTTTCCAAAACGGTCTGCTCCACCACCCGGCTGGCAGTACCTCCGATATGGAAAGTACGCATGGTCAGCTGGGTCCCCGGCTCGCCAATCGACTGGGCGGCGATCACTCCCACCGCCTCCCCGATCTCCACCATCTTCCCGGTAGCCAGGTTTCTCCCGTAACAATTGACACAAACTCCCCTCTCCGCCTCGCAGGTCAGGACCGAACGGATTCTAACTCGATCGTTCCCCGCGTTCTCAATCCGGCTGGCCAAGGGTTCGATGATCTCCTGATTGGCCTCCACGATAACCTCTCCCGTGAAAGGATCGTGGATATCCTCCAAGGCCACCCGACCTAGGACACGATCTCGCAGGGGCTCGATGATCTCTCCTCCCTCGACCAATGAACCGACGTAGATTCCGTTGAGGGTGTTGCAATCTTTCTCACAGATGATGACATCCTGGGCCACATCCACCAGTCTTCGCGTGAGGTAGCCCGAATCAGCCGTCTTCAAGGCCGTATCAGCCAGTCCCTTTCGCGCTCCGTGAGTGGAAATAAAGTACTCCAACACGGAAAGTCCCTCGCGGAAGTTGGTGATGATGGGCGTCTCTATGATCTCTCCCGATGGCTTGGCCATCAGTCCTCTCATCCCTGCCAGCTGGCGAATCTGTTGACGACTGCCCCGAGATCCTGAATCGGCCATCATGAAGATGGGATTGAATTCCCCGTCCTTTTGGGCCTCCAGTTCTTTGAACATCTCATCGGCAACGCGCTCTGTCACGTGGGTCCAGATGTCGATGATCTTGTTGTAGCGCTCGCCTTTGGTAATCAATCCATCCTGATATTCCCTCTCAATCTTCTTGACTTCCGCCTCCGCTTCCTCAATAAGCTCTCCTTTATTGGAGGGAACGTGCATGTCATCGATTCCGATGGAGAGCCCGGATAGTGTGCTGTAGCGGAAACCGAGATCCTTCAAGGCATCCAGCAACCTCACGGTCTCCGATTTCCCCAAGAGATAGTAGCACTGGGCCACCAGGCGGGTCAGCTCCCGTTTGTTCATCTCTTGATTGATAAAGCCCAGCGAGGGGGGCAGGTATTCGTTGAAGATGACCCTCCCTACCGTAGTCTCCACCAATTCTCCGTCCATGCGGACCTTGATCTTGGCCAAAAGGCCTATCTCGTCCGAGTCGTAGACTGCACGAACCTCATGGATATCCGAAAAAACTTTGCCCTCCCCTTTCTCTCCCAGCCGGAACTTAGTCAGGTAGTAGCACCCCAAAACGATATCCTGGCTCGGCGCCGCCAGCGGCATCCCGTTGGCAGGAGAGAGGATGTTATTGGGGGAGAGCATCAAGAGAGAGGCCTCCAGCTGGGCCTCAGGGGAAAGGGGTACATGTACCGCCATCTGGTCGCCGTCGAAATCGGCGTTGAAGGCTGCGCAAACCAAGGGATGAATCCGGATCGCCTCTCCTTCCACCAATACGGGCTCAAAAGACTGGATGCCCAAACGGTGCAGGGTAGGAGCCCGGTTCAACAGGACGGGATGTTCTTTGATGACTTCTTCTAAGGCATCCCACACCTCTGGGCTTCCCCTTTCCACCATCTTCTTCGCGCTCTTGATGGTTGCCACCTGTTCGCTATTCTTCAACAAGCGGTGAAAGATAAAGGGCTTGAACAGCTCCAGTGCCATCTTCTTGGGCAGCCCACATTGATGCAATCGGAGCTCCGGGCCTACCACGATCACCGAGCGCCCCGAATAGTCCACTCTCTTTCCCAAGAGGTTCTGGCGGAAGCGCCCCTGTTTCCCCTTCAACATATCGCTCAGGGATTTCAGGGGACGATTGTTCTGGCCCTTGAGCGCCCTTCCTCTCCTCCCATTGTCAAAAAGGGCATCCACCGCCTCCTGCAGCATGCGCTTCTCGTTCCGAATAATGACCTCCGGGGCCCGCAGTTCCATGAGCCGCTTCAAGCGGTTGTTGCGATTGACGACCCGCCGATACAGGTCATTCAAATCCGAGGTAGCAAACCGCCCTCCATCTAACGGAACCAAAGGGCGCAATTCGGGTGGCAAAACCGGCAGGACATCTAGAACCATCCATTCTGGTTTGTTTCCCGAACCCTGGAAGGCCTCCACAATGCGCAAACGCTTAGTAACCCTCTTCTTCGTTTGTTGGGAGTTCTCTCTCTCCATCTGGGCGCGCAGCTCTATGGAGAGAGCATCTAGATCCACCTCCTGGAGAAGGGAACGAATCGCCTCTGCTCCCATCTCCGCCACGAAGCCGTCCCCGAATTCCTCCCGCATTTTCCGATAGCGTTCCTCGGTCAAGAGCTCCTTTTTTTTCAAGGGGGCATTGCCCGGATTGACGACCACATATTCCTCGAAGTAAAGGATCTTCTCCAGATCTCGCAGGGACATATCCAACAGATACCCGATGCGGCTCGGGAGGGCCTTGAAGAACCAAACATGGGATACCGGAGCGGCGAGCTCGATGTGACCCAAGCGCTGTCTCCGCGTCTTTGATCGGGTGATCTCCACCCCACACTTATCGCATACCAGCCCCCGATGTTTCATTCCCTTATACTTCCCACAATTGCATTCCCAATCTTTGATGGGCCCAAAGATCTTGGCGCAGAAAAGGCCATCCCTCTCTGGCTTAAAGGTTCTGTAATTGATGGTCTCTGGCTTTTTCACCTCTCCCGAGGACCAAGATCGAATCTTGTCGGGGGAGGCTATGCCAATTCGAATCGCCCGAAAACCCGTGGGATCAACCGGCTTTTCATCAAAGAAACTAAAAAATCTGTCCAAGGTCCTACCTCCTTATGGAACTTGGCTTACTTCCTATTCCTTCTGCAGCTCCACATCCAACGCTAAGCTCTGGAGTTCCTTCAGCAGAACGTTAAATGACTCGGGAGTCCCAGGTTCCAGGGCCCCTTCGCCCTTTACAATGGATTCATACATCTTGGCCCGACCGGCAATGTCGTCCGACTTGACCGTAAGCATCTCCTGAAGAGAATAGGCGGCTCCGTAGGCCTCCAACGCCCAGACTTCCATCTCGCCAAACCTCTGCCCACCAAATTGCGCTTTGCCGCCCAAGGGCTGCTGGGTAACCAGCGAATACGGTCCGATGGAACGGGCGTGAATCTTATCGTCAACCAGGTGGGCGAGCTTCATCAGGTAGATGTAACCGACCGTTACGTCTTGATGAAAAGGCTTGCCAGTTCGACCATCATAGAGAATGGTCTTTCCCGAAGGAGGAAGGTTGGCCAGCTTGAGCCAATCCTTGATCTCATCCTCTTTTGCGCCATCAAAAACCGGACTGGCCACTCTTTTCCCCAAGACAGCTGCTGGCCACCCCAGATGGGTTTCCAATATCTGCCCCACGTTCATCCGAGAAGGAACTCCCAGGGGATTCAGGACCACCTCGATCGGGGTACCATCAAGCAAATAGGGCATATCCTCTTCGGGCAAGATCTTGGCAATCACGCCTTTATTTCCGTGGCGTCCCGCGATCTTATCGCCTACCGACAGCTTGCGCTTCATTGCCACAAAGACCTTCACCATCTTGAAGACCCCGGGAGAGAGTTCGTCTCCCTTCCGCAAGCGGGAGACCTTCTCCTCAAATGACCCCCTCAAGGCCTCAGCCTGATGCTCTGCGGCCTCACTAATCGCGTTGACGTTAGCCTGGATCTCCTCACTCAAGGCCAGGCTGACTTCGACCAATTCCTCAAAATTCAGAGGGTTCAGGACCGCTTGCGATACTGCCCTTCTCCCGGGGATGGATCCTTTCCCAGAGGTCAGTTTTATGGATTTCTTCGGTACCTCACCAAGGAGTCGGGCCTTGATCTTGGCATCGCGGCCGCCATGGAGGATGGCGATTTCGTCCTCCGAGTCCTTGCCCAGACGGCGAACTTCCTCTTCCTCGATCGTTTTGGTCCGTTCGTCTTTATCTATTCCTCTGCGCGAGAAGACCTTCACATCCACCACGGTGCCGAAGATCCCCGGAGGAACGCTAAGCGAGGCATCCCGAACATCCTCCGCCTTCTCGCCAAAGATAGCCCGCAGCAGGCGCTCCTCGGGCGAAAGGAGGGTCTCTCCCTTGGGGGTCACCTTTCCCACCAGGATATCGCCTGGTTTCACCTCGGCCCCGACACGAATGATTCCACTCTCATCGAGATCCTTGAGCGCCTCCTCCCCCACGTTGGGGATATCTCGGGTAATCTCCTCTTTGCCCAGCTTGGTATCCCGAGCTTCGATTTCAAATTCTTCGATGTGAATCGAAGTGAAACGGTCATCCTTGACTACCTTTTCGCTGACTAGAATAGCATCCTCGAAATTGTATCCACCCCAAGACATGAACGCAACCAGCACATTCTGCCCTAAGGCCAATTCTCCGTCCTGGCAGGCAGGCCCATCGGCGATGATCTGGCCCTTCTTTACGTGAGCCCCCTTTTTGACAATGGGCTTTTGATTGATGCAGGTGTTCTGGTTGGAACGCTGGAATTTGGCGAGATTGTAAATATCGATGGCCGCTTCTTTTCCCTCCTCATCTCCGCCCTCGTCGCCGCGGATGATGATTCGATCTGCGTATACGCTTTCTACGATGCCGGCCTTCTTGGCGATCACCACCGCCCCGGAGTCACGAGCTGCCACATGCTCCATCCCCGTGCCCACCAACGGCGCAACCGGCTTGAGCAAAGGGACCGCCTGGCGTTGCATGTTGGCCCCCATCAGGGCGCGGTTCGCATCATCGTGTTCCAAGAAGGGAATCAAGGAAGTGGATATTCCTACCAGTTGCTTGGGAGAAACGTCCATGTACTGGACTTCTTTTGCCGAAACCAATCGGAAATTTCCGCCCGAACGAGCGGATACCATCTCGGAAATCAACCTTCCATTCTTGTCCAGGGCTATGTTCGCCTGGGCGATGACATACTTTTCTTCTTTATCTGCCGTCAGATACTCGATCTGGTCGGTTGCCCTTCCGTTAACTACCTTTCGGTAGGGAGTCTCGATGAAGCCCAGATCATTGACCCGGGCGTAGGTGGAAAGCGAAGCGATAAGCCCCACGTTGGGGCCCTCTGGGGTCTCGATGGGGCACATCCTTCCATAGTGAGTCGGGTGCACGTCCCGCACTTCAAACCCCGCCCTTTCGCGGCTCAAGCCTCCCGGACCCAAGGCACTCAACCTTCTCTTATGGGTCAACTCGGCGAGGGGATTCGTCTGGTCCATGAATTGGGATAACTGTGAGCTGCCAAAAAATTCCTTAAGGGCCGCACTCACGGGCTTGGGGTTGATCAGGTCATGGGGCATGAGGGTCTCTACTTCCTGGGTGCTCATCCGTTCCTTCACCGCACGCTCCATACGCCCCAACCCGATCCGGAACTGCTCCTCCAACAATTCCCCCACGGACCGCACTCGGCGATTACCCAGATGATCGATATCATCAACAGTCCCGTGGCCATGCTTCAGCAGGAGCAGGAATCGTATTACTTCCACGATATCGGTTCGGGTTAATACCCGGGTCTTCAGGGATTCCTCCATCCCGAGCTTGGAGTTCAGTTTATATCTCCCCACGCGAGAGAGATCATATCTCTTGGGATTAAAGAACATGGAGTCGAGGAGGACGGCGGCGCTCTCTACCGTGGGAGGGTCACCGGGCCGAATACGTCGGTAGATTTCAACCAAGGCCTCCTCTTTGGAGCGCATATTGTCGCGCATCAAGGTTTCACGAATATCGAAGACGTCCCAGATATCTTGCTTTGCCAGGAGCTGAAAAGGATGGGTCTCTCGCTCCATTAGCATCTCCAGGGCCTCCGGCATGAGCTCTTTGCCGGTCTCCAGAATGATTTCGCCCGTCTTGGAATCAATACAATCGCTGGCCAGGATATGGCCCAGGACATCCTCCTGGGCGATGGCAACCGCTTCGATCCCTGCATCCTGCATCTTTTTGATGGTTCCCTTGGACAACTTCTTGGCCGCAGATAGGATCACCTCTTTTTTTGCTTTGTCCGTTACATCCTGCGCCACCCGGAAGTTGACCGTAGAGGGCGATTTCAGATCCAAATAGATTTTTTGCTTGCGGACGCTCACCTTATCCACCTGGTAGAAGAGATTGAGGATCTCTTCATTGCTGGAATATCCCAAAGCTCTAAGCAGGATGGTGGCGAGGAACTTCCTGCGCCGATCGATGCGCACGTAAAGGACGTCATTGGCGTCGAATTCAAATTCGAGCCAAGACCCTCGATAAGGGATAAGCCGAGCGGAATACAACGCCTTTCCGCTTGCGTGGCTCCGCGTCCCATCGTGCTCAAAAAAGGCACCCGGGGAACGGTGGAGCTGGCTCACTACTACCCGTTCCGTGCCATTGATATTGAAAGTCCCCTGATCGGTCATCAAGGGCATCTCTCCCAGATAGACCTCCTGCTCCTTGATGTCGCGGACCGACCGCGAATCGGATTCACCCTCCTTATCCCAGACAACCAGGCGCAGGGTAACCTTCAAGGGAACGGAGTAGGTCATCCCCTTCGCTCGGCACTCCTCGGGAGAGTACTTCGGTTTCCCAAATTCGTAGCGAACGAATTCCAAGGAAGCGGATCCTTCGTAATCGGAAATGGGGAAGACGGTAGCAAAGACCTCTTGCAGGCCGGTTTCCTCTCTCTTTTTCGGGGAGACATCCTTTTGTAGAAATTGCTCGAAGGATCTCCGCTGGATCTCAATCAGGCTCGGAATGGAAACGATCTCGGGAAGCTTGGCGAAGCTCTCTCGCGCGAGAGGAAATTCATCTCCGACATAAGACATAACTGTTACCTCTTCTGCCACGCATACATGGCGCCAAAAAACTCTTTGCTTTCTTGCTCAGCTTGAGTTGGCTTTCGTTTGAAACCCCCCGCATCAC
>Ga0315286_10005484_pt1 | contig 12254 bp, 11 predicted proteins | sample YL17G10_0_MG_FD_205038 | JGI IMG/M metagenome (GOLD analysis project Ga0315286, IMG submission 205038) | Sediment microbial communities from Yellowstone Lake, YNP, Wyoming, USA - YL17G10_0 | ecosystem: Environmental > Aquatic > Freshwater > Lake > Sediment | place: USA: Wyoming | collected... | reverse complement strand
ATAGAGCCTTCATTCAGAACTTTGCTCGTGAACTTGATGTTCTGGCACTGCTTTGAAACAACTTCCTTGTATATTTCCTTGCTTCTGCCATAGTCTGTGCTCACTCTCGCAACATAGAATGTGTTTAATGGCGCTTCGCAGGGGGCTTTTATATGAACATAAACCTTTTTATCATCCCCAGGAACAAGAGTAAAAGTGTCCTCGCTAAGAGTTATAAGGTCTTTGGTTGGCGAGAATATCTCTACTTTGAATAATGCCTTGAAATCACCAACATTATTTATCTCGAGCACATCTGTCCTTGTGCTGCACTGGCAAGCTTTTACATTATCAACCGGGTAAGGGCTTTCTAGTGAGAATTCATCGCTCACAACATTGACTATCATTGCTGCCTGTGTTGAGCTCAACAGAACTAAGAGCATTACTATTAGACCAAACAACTTCATTTCCAGGATTTTTTCCATCTCATACTCCCCCATAAAACTTTTTGTTAATTATTTTTAGTAATTTATTCGCAGATTAATATCAGCATGATCTTAGTAGTAGGTTTCAAAATCCTCTGTCAGATCTGGCTTTTCCTCTTCTTCACCACCCTCTTCTCTTCCTTTTCTCCTAATTCTTCTAAAGCCAAAGATTAGTGCAAGAATAATGATTATAACTAAAAGAATTGATAGCACCATCTTGAAAGCCCGTGTTATTGCTCCTGTTGCTTTCTGCTCTCCTGGCATGAACGGCCCTATTGGCCTTGCAACCAATTCAATTGTGGTGTCTGTTGAGCCAGACTTTATGTTTACAGGGATGACTGTCCTGCCACTGACTGTTTTTTCAACAGCGAGATAAAGGTAAAAGGTTTCTTGTTCATTAGGCTGTAATTTTATGGTGTCAGAAGGGTCTAGCCTATAAGTCCCTATGTTCCTGATTACAGAGGCGTCGGGAGTAATCTCATAGGTCTTATTATCTTTTCCTGTATTGGTTATTTTTATGAGATAAATAACTCCAGGCTCATTGACCACAATCTCCCTGTAAGAAGTATATTCAATGGTTGTGTCCTTCATCATAGTGGCTGCTGCGAATTCCTCTCTGGAGAGGATAGTCAGCGCGCTTACGGTGTTAGCCATAAGAAATATGGTGCTTATCAAGAATATTGTTATTATTATTTGTTTGTTCATTTTCATACGTCTAAGAGAACAAGATTTTATATTTAAAGCTTTCGCTTAATAACCATTTTAAAGTGGTTAAATATAGGAAATGTTTATATGCTGTTAAGCAATTCTGAATAGTATGGATTGGATAACAATTGAAAGGCCAGGGTACTTTGGAAAAAAGAGAGATGAGGTATATGCTGGTTGGGATGAAAAATACGGCAAAGGAAACTGGCAATTAATGTGGGCTTGGGGAAAGTTCATTCTTCCCAAACTTGAAGCATACCAGATTTATGAAGATTCTTATTATGAGTTTTTTAAGAGAGAGCCGGGCAAGTTAGAATGGCTGATTAATACTGCGTCTGATATTTATGACACAGCACCCTCAAATGTTGAAGCTCCATTTAATTATGAGCACCAGGAAACACCAAGCACGCACTTACACGATGTTTCAATAAGGAGATCGCTGCGAAGATTAGGAGTGTGGTTCAAAGGAGATCATTTAATGCAGGTAAGATGGATTGGCTCAGAAGGATTTGACATTAATCCCGGAGTGATTCCATTTCACAGGCCAGAAAAGATTTATAGGGGGGAAATAAAAGATTATACTGGTGGAAAAAGCTTCTGGTGGAAGGAGGGCTCTTTAGAAGACTGGTATCAGAAAGCCAAGGTTTTACAAGTACTGGAGAAAATATTAATGGGGAATAAACCTGATTCTTAAATCAGTTTTTACAGCAGAAAATCACATCTGCAACCTAAGTCCCAGCTCAAGTATTGGTATAAAAGGATGCTTTCCTGCCTCTCCTTCTAACTTTTCAAAAGCTTTCATTATTTTCAGGCTTGCATAAAAATTCAGGTTCTTGACAAAAAGCGAGTTAATGCCCAAGGTTTGCACTAAGTCACCGCACCTGCCATAGTAGAATGAATCTCTCAAATAAACTTTGAATTTATAATCAACTTTTTCCTTGTAAACCTTGACAGTGTAGCTTGCACTTGCCTCATACTTAGCCAAGTTTCTTAAATCAAAGGCAGCATTCATCCCAAACCTAGATGTTATTGGTATCCTGGCAGAAATATAACTAACATAAACAGGAGGTCCTTCCTCGCGCTTCTTAATTGAAAAAGCATTTGCTTCCAGCCCCAGGATAAGATGCTCCCACACCTGCTTGGTTATCTTGGCGCCAACATCTGTCTCAAAAGAATGTTTCTTACTATCATAACAGCTCCAAACAAATGCTTCTAAGCCAAACTTGCCAAGGCTTGGCAGCTTAAAATCAACTGAGCCGTTAATCTGACCCACAGACACAGGATAAGGCCTCCATATCCTTCCTGAGAATCCTTGCTGGCTTTTCAAAGCAAGGGAAGCTTCAAACCTTTTTGGTGCTTGTGTAGCATCACGAATATCCTGAGCCTGAACACCAGGAGCTGAACTAGCCAAGAGACAAGCCAAGGAAGACACAGCTAGAAAATTTCTGATTTTGTGTTTCATTTTAGAATTTATCTCAGACACTTTCAATAGTACTGCATGTTTTGCTCGCTCTTGATATTAGTAAAATATTTTTTTATTCCAATAAAAAGAGCAACCAGTATCAGGAGTATTAGCCCGCTGATTAATACTATTCTCAGTGTGAACATCCACAAGAAGGTCTTGTCAACTTCACCAGTCTGCTTGATGTTAGCTATTAATAAGAACCTCTGGATTTCATTGCCGCTCTGCACACTAACTACAAAGTTTCTTTCACCAGGAGCAGAGTCCTTTTTAGCTCTTATGTACAGGTTCATCATGCTTTCTGTATTGCTAGGAACAATTATCAAGCTGCCAGGCTCAAGTCTGGAATTACCCCAGTCATCCAAGCCTGTGATTGAGAAGATGTATTCCTTGTCACTTGATTCCATGTTTGTGATTCTTATTGGGAAAACAGCTTCTGTGACCTGGTAAACATCCTGTATCTGCATGACATCAATAATGGTGTTTCCTATGGTTTGGTTGTTTTCAATAACCATCTGGCAGTATTGGTCAGACACTACTCTGATGCTTGTTAAGCCCAAGATTGCTTCTTTATCTCCCAGCATATTTGTAAAGCTTGCTTCTACAATTATTTTATAATAACCAGTGGGAACGCACTGAGGAGCTCTTAGCATAAGCTCAATTGTTTTTATATCGCACACTTCGAGGTTATCAATGTACTGCACAGATTCAAGATTTAATTCAGGGACAAGCACTCTTATTTTCAAGTTCCTGATATTATAATCCCTGTTGTTCTGCAGGGTTATTACGGTGTTAAAGGCTCTGCCATTATAAACAAAGTCAGAAGGCTGGGTGTTTATGCTCTCAAAATATAAGTCGCACACGTCACCTAATCCGTTCCTTTCAGCATCTCTTTGCATTGGGTTGGCTATGAAAGGGCAATTGTCCTCCATGTCTATTACCCTGTCGCAGTCAGTGTCTGGCAATAATCTGTTTCCAATTCCAGTGCTTATCATGCATGTTTGAGCAGAAACAACTGATAAAGACAGTACTGTTATTAAGAATACAATAACCCCCCAAACAACACACTTATTCATTTTACCACTATGAAATAGTCAAGAGTTTATAAGTTTTTTTATTTTTTAACCAAACAACTTCCTGTCAAAACACGCTCTTACCTTCTCCGGACTGGAGCAGGATGTACATTACGAGATAAATTTGAACGAGTAACAGGACCAGTTCTACGAGCATTTGGGGCAAGGGATGAACGATGAATAGGATAGTTTCTTTGAATACCCTGCCTCTGAGGAGGGCAATAATTCATAGGAGGGCGATAAGGCACGCAACCAGCTCCCATCATAGGACCAGGAGCCATAATAGGATAAGGAGCATACCCTCCGACAGGATAAGAAACGCGCCTTACAGATGAAAAGCCAAAAAAGAATCCAAAACCACCTGCAGGCCTGGCATTAACATACTCTTTCTGAATATAAATAACCTGCACAGGAGAAGGCTCAAGTCGCTCTTCAACAGGCTCATAAATGCGCACAGTTCTTTCTCGCCTAGGTTTAGGTTCTGACTGAGGCTCGGGCTCTGGCGATGGAACCATTCTAATCCCAAACCTGATTGCTCCTGCAAATTCTGTTCTGTCTTCAAGTTGGATACTAGTCTCTGGTTCATCACCTACTTTAAAGCTTCTTCCCTTGAAATTAAATCCCTCCTTAAAGGCATGACCTCCAACAACTAATCCATTGTAATAAACCATAATGTCTTCAACAAAGCCGTCAATGCTTTGAATATTTCTAAGAACTATTTTTGCATCCACAGGAACATATACTGTCAAGTTCTTAGACTGAGCATAGGTTACGTCCCTGTACTTTGCATAAATCCTTCCATACTGATCAAGAACATCAAAATCAACCGGTTGGAGAAGATTTTGTTTTTGAGTATGAGTACTTGAATGTTTAGGAGCGTCTCTCCCATATTTGCAGGCTGTACCGAAAGTCATTATGCCTGCGCATGCAAGCACGCCCATCTCACGCCAGATTGAGTTAGTCTTATACTCTAAATTCAATTTGAATCACCGTTATAAGTTTATAGAACTTAGAGAGCATTCCTTATTTATAAATATTTCGATTTTTAACTACTATGGTATGACAACAACAAAAAGATTTATATATCTAAGTTAGTTACTCTCAATCAATGGACCAAATAAGGTTAAGAGCGCACCACCTTGAATATCTTATCTTAAGGTCGATTGCAGATAGAGATAATCCTAGAATAAAGCAGGCAGTAGATGAGCACCTAGCTAACATTTACGACAGCCAATACGTGCATGCCTTGATTGATTTTGAGAACAAAATAAAGCCCGACACACTAATCCAGATAGTTCAAGGTGCTGATGATATTTGTGAGAAGCTCGACTGCACTTATGCTGAAGAGTGCCTAATAGGAGATTTTCAGGCTTTAACTCAGAAAATGATGAAAAATGTGCCTGAATTCTTGCTTGCTCTCCCAATAATCTTATCCAGGGTTTTATCAAAGGAAAGCCTTGAAAAACAAGACCAGTCAATCCTAAACGAATGTGGCATTGCAGTTGGAGAAACCCATAGCTATGCTCATCTCACCAAAATCTACGAGGAAAAAAGCACAGTTGGCAAATGCTTTAAATGTGCATCTCTGCAGGCATGAATTCTTCTCTTTTAAGGTCCTCTATGATGTAGTGGGTTTTTTTCTCTGCAATTGGAAAAGTCTTATCCAGCACATCCACAAAGTCCTCAAGTTCTTTTACATTACAAAAAACCCCTTCTGCAAGAAAGTCAAAGCCGTTATTAATCTTGTACAGGTTATTGATTGCAGGATGGACTTTCAGATAGCTTCCCAGCTTGTCCCTTTCTTCTCTTCCAGCCTTAAGCAGTATATTGGCCCTGCAGTTAAATCCTAGCTTTGCAAAATCCAGGAGGGTTGTATGCTTTAGGATGACTGACTTCTCATGCAGCCTTAGCTTGTCGTACAATGTGCTTATAGGAATCCTGGTTTTCTTGCTGATCTCAGTCAGGGTTTGCCTGGCATTCTTCCTTAGGTATGCAATTAGTTTTAAGTCTGAGTTTTTTATCATTTCCTTTCACCTCACCACGATGTTTTTCCGGTCATTAAGGAGCTCCTTTCGTTAGAGCCGGAATGTTTACAAATAGCATTCTCTAAGAATCATATATACTTTCTCCTTATACTATATATAACACCTTATAATTATATAATTTAGAAAAATTTAAAAATAAGAAAGGTTTTCTGGTTTCCATGAAAAGAAAAGTAATACAACTTGCAGGAAAGACCCTTGTAGTAAGTTTGCCGAGTAAATGGGCTGAAAAATATAACATAAAGAAAGGAGATGAACTAGAGTTAGAAGATAAAAAAGGCATTTTAAATATTGTTCTAGAAAAGAAAAGAGAATTAGAAAGAAAAATAGAGTTGGACATAACTGACCTTTCAGTCCCTTTAGTGTGGTATTTCATCAATTCTGCTTATATTTCTGGGGCTAATGAAATAAGAATTATTTTTAATACAAAATACCTAGAAGATTACAAAAGAAACAAAATTGAAATAATGAGTCTATTAAATGATATTTGCAGTAAGCTCATAGGTTTAGAAATCACAACTCAAAGTAAGAGTAGCTGTGTTCTTACAGAAATAACTTCTATCAAAGAAGGTGAACAAATCCAAGTCTTAAAAAGATTATTTTTTTCAGTTATTTCTATGGGAGATGATATTATTGAAGCAGCCAAAAACAAAGATACTGGAGTTTTAAAAAATATTTTCATTTCTAGAGACGTAAACATAAATAAACTGTCAAATTATTTGTTAAAACACATTGTTTCAACCCAAGATGAGACCAACAAAGGATTTGTAATCTATGTTGTAAAACAATTAGAAGAAATGGGTGATATTTTTAATTTTATTTCAGAGCAGATTCTTTCATATAACAAAAAAATTCCTCAAGAATTACTTGAAATTTGTAGCGAAGTAATAGAAGAAGTAAGGCTTACCCAAAACATTTTCTTTGATTTTAAAAAAGACAAATTAATAGAATTTCACAGAAAAAGAAGAGAAATAAAAGATAAAATCAAAAAGACGAAACTAAAAGAATTGGATGTTATCAAGATTTTAAGCGCTTTAAAGTCAATCGTGAATATGTGTATGGAAATTATATCTGTTAGAATGGTTGATGAATATAAGTCAGAATAAAATTTTTTTAAGGGTTTCTTTACAATTGGGATGAGGTATGCTGTCAATGTCCAGATTGATGAAATAATCTTCAAATGCCTTATTTAGTTCCCATAAATTTGACCTTTGTGCAGTAAAATCCCTTGTTTTATTTAAGTAAAACTCTGCCCCTTCAAAATTTTGCTTTTTAGATGTCGTTCCTATTTTCATCATAAGATTAAATGCGGCTGTTAGTTCAGATGATCTTATGAATTCTTCTTCACTAAAATCCATTTTAAAGTATTTACCTAATGCTCCATAGAATTTTTTTGTCAGGTAATCAAAATATTTTGCGAACTCAGGTATTTTGTTATAGAAAATAAAATTTGAGGCATCCTGCGAGTGCGGTCCAACAATTAAAGAACAATCTATTATGCTTCCATCAATAAAAAAGTTATCCCCGTGCGCATCCCCATGGTTTATTATTCTTGAGCGGGGTATTTCTTCTTTCTCCAGACTTTCTATTAATTTTAAAAGATTATCTCCTTTTCCAGAATTACCAAATCTATCGATAAAACGTCTTTTGACTTCATTCGCATAGTTAAGAGTGGGGATAATAATCTTTGCTCCTTCTTCATTTTCATATGAAAATTCATGTTTCTTTTCATCAATTAGGGTCTGTGTTAAAATGTAGCTGAATTTGGCCAATTCATTTAATATGTTATATGAAAAACTCATTACACTGATAATGTTACTTTTTTCTTCATTATTCAAAAGCAATTCCTTAGCAATATCTAACTCTTGCTTTGTATAACTATTCGCATCAATTTTATAAGTTTGGTTAAACTCAGAAAGAGTTGGCCCTCTTAATCTTCTCATTAACATCATTACCTTATCTTCTTTCTCAAAGTATCCAATAGGTTCCGCTAATTTGACAAATTCACTTTTTATCAATTTAATTTTAACATCTCTTTCCTTTTTTGCTTTGATATATTCTTCAGATATTTTTTTTATTTTTTCATTGTCAGTTTGAACTTTACCCTCTAGGAAAAGAAGATATTTTTTCTTTGCCTCTTTTAACTCGCGAAACTGCCTTATTATTCTTTTCTTATCTTCGCTTTCCTTTTCACTTATTTTTAAAACGTATATTTTGTTTGCAAAGTTTGAGTGAATAGGTATGCTGATATTATCATATTCTTTTATTTTTTTTAAGTGCTCACTTAATTTAGGATCATTTTTTATGTAATCATAATACGTTTCAAAAACAGAAGTTAAATCGAATTTTTTTTCAAAATAATTAAACATGTCAAGAGCAAAACCATAATCTCCATTTTTTTTAGCATTATTTAATGCTAATTGTAAAATAGTGTTAAGTTCAACAGGATTTTCATAAAAAGATGATAAGATATCGCATAATAAAATCATGTTATTTTTGCCTTCTTCTGTCACCTTGAATTGAAGCGCAGAAAGGATCGTTTCAAAACTCTTAAAAATATACTCATCATTTTTAACGTAGTTCAAATCAAAGTTAATTTTAATGCTTCCTTCCGCAGAGCCGCCTTCCCTTATTTTTATAATCGTATTTTCTTTTAGATTGTTCTTAAAATAATTGATTATTTCAGGACATTTCTTTTCGTCAACAGATATTCCCTTAAGCAAATAGGTTATACCTAATTTTACTAATCCAAATTCCGGTTCGGAAAGAAGTTTTATCTCTTTTTTAAAATGATATTCTGCTTTATCCAATTGCAAAGAGCTCAGATAATAACATCCTATGGCTAAATCATAACTCGTACATTTTTCAAATTTCGGATTGTATGATGCTATTAATTCTTCTCCTTTCTCAATTAAATTTTGATGAAGATATAACATAAGCAAATTTTTAAATGCGTTTACTTTAATAAAGATATCAGCACCAGTTTTTTCATTTGATTCCAATACTTTTTTAAATAATTTCTCGGCTTCGGAATATTCTTTAATAGTAGCAAGATTTTTGGCCAAGGCGCTGAGGACGATGTAAGATAAAGAAGACTCAGTTTTTATGAATTCTCCATACGAAATTCTAAAATATTCCTCTGACTTTTTAAAATCATTTAGATTAGCGTAGCAAACTCCTAAATTATAATGGACAAAAGGCAGAAGTTCTGTTTTTGGAAATTCTTGAAAATTCTCTTTAGTAATATTTGATGATTGTCCATTTTGATTTGGCAATTTTATTATTCTTAAATCAGATGTATCTGTAGTTTCTAATTTCTTTTCTTCTGATTTTATTCGCAAAACTTCTTCTAGATGTTGAATGGCTTGTTCATATTTTTTTAGATAATATGACCCCATTCCAATCATGTAATGATAATATTCTTTATTGGAATGCAATTGATTAATAAGTTCCGCAATACTAAAAATTTGTTCATAATTTTCACCTATGACAGATTCGTCATATTTTTGAATACATAACTTAAATATTTTTTTCAACTGATGTTTTTCTTTTATTCCATTAATTGTGCTGTTTAATTTTATTATATCACTTTCGTCGTTTATAGAATGCGTTCTTTGAATTATTTCAAACAGTTTTCTTTTTCCTTCCCTTGTGAGTATTTCTTCTAGACACATTGTACCTTTATCAATTATATTTAATTTTTCCTGTGCATTCTTTTGCCCGCTTTTCAATCCTCCCATTTCCCTTCTTGGTATTCCATCAATCTTTTTAAACTTTCTTCTTTTATCTACTGGCTAATGGCAATTTCTGCGCAGCGTTCTTCCAGGTGTTGGCGCATCAGTTTTGTTTTTCTAAGAATGCTCTCTATGCTTGAGTTATCATAAGCCACCACAGGCCTTATTTCAAATGATTTCGAGTGCGTTATTATGGTCACTATCCTGAAATCTTTTACCCTGTCTTTTTCTGCTTCTATTCGTCCTATTATTGATGTTGTGTCCTTAGGATAGAAATTCCCTTCTTCTCATTTTTTATTTGCTACAGTAGTTTAACAAACTATTTAAACATTATTCTTTTATCTACTGTTTGATGATAGCAATTATTGGTGCTGGCCCTGTTGGCTGCTATGCTGCTAGCCTTCTCGCTGACAAATTCAGGGTTGTTGTGTTTGAGGAGCACAAGAACGTTGGCTTGCCTATCCAGTGCACCGGAATTGTCACCCAGGAAATATTTACTTTTGTGCCAAAGAAGAATAATTTCATAATTAATCAAATCAGAGATGTGCGCGTATTTGCACCAAACAATAATTTCATCAAGCTAAAGCTTGACAAGCCTGACATTATTGTTGACAGGCAGAAGTTTGATTCTTATTTCTATAATTTAGCAATGAAAAAAGGCGTTAAGTTCTTTTTTAGCCATAAATTCATGTCAATAAAAGGCAACAGCGTTCTTGTTAAGAACATGGTGTCTGGAAGAATTAAAAAGTTCAAGTTTTCTCATCTTGTTGGCGCAGATGGCCCGTTAAGCCCTGTTGCCAAGAGCATTGGATTATTTGCTAACAGGAAATTCTTCACAGGAATCCAGGCTGTTGTCAAGAAAAATAATAATAACATAATTGACTTTTATCCCTTTAAAGGAGGCTTTGGCTGGGCAGTGCCTGAGAACAAAAGCACTCTGAGAATTGGAGTTGCTTCAGTACACAATCCCAAAGAGCAATTTGACAAACTATTAAGAAAATACAAGGGAAAAGTTATTGCAAAGCAAGGCGGCTTAATACCAATTTTTAAACCTTCAGCTTCTTTTAGCAAAGAAAACATTTTCCTGATTGGTGATGCTGCTGGCTTTGTCAAGGCAACAACTGGCGGAGGATTAGTCCCAGGATTGAAATCTGCTGAAATACTCGCTCATACTATCAATAATGATGTTAGCTACACCGCCGGCCTTTATTTAAACCTTTTATCAGGCCTCTGGCTTAATCTTAAGATGAGAAATATGATGGACTCGTTCACTCCAGAAGACTGGAACGAATTAATCAAGGATTTAAACAACAAGGAATCAAAGAAAGCCCTTCAAGCGATTAACAGAGACCAATTGTTCAAGTTATTATTGAGCATTGCTGTTAAGAATCCTAGAATAATGAAACATGGGTTAAAGCATATAACTGGCTTGTTCTAGTGCGTTATTCTCCTGATTACCATCTTGAAAAGTATTTTTATCGCGCCAAAGAACGAGGCTTCTCCCTTTTTCATGGAGTAGCCACTATATCTTATAACTACCGGCACTTCCTTGTATTTTATTTTCTTTTTCATTATCTCTTCAACAATCTCAGAAGCATGCTCCATCCTGTCAGAATCAATTCTTATCTGCTCTGCTGCTCTCCTGCTGAGCACCCTGTAACCATTATGGGCATCGCTAAGCTTTACTCCGTAAAAAACCCATTGAACCAATATAGAGCCTTTCAAAAGGATTTTCCTGCTTAATGGCATATCTGTTTTTTTCAGGAACCTTGAGCCCAGGGTTACATCAACTTCTCCTTTAACAACAGGGCCTAGCATTGCTTCCAAGTCTTCTATCCTGTGCTGGCCATCGCTGTCAAAGGTTACAATGAAATCTGCGCCATTTTTTAATGCATAATCAATGCCTGTCCTTAGAGCAGCTCCCTGTCCCCTATTAATAATGTGTTTCAACACAATAGCTTTTCTCTTTTTTGCCTCTGCGTAAGTGTTATCCTTGCTACCATCATCAATAACAATAATATTATTATAACCAGCCTTTTTCAATTCATTAACAACTCTACCTATGCTTTTTCCTTCATTATAAGCTGGGATTACAAAAAATATTTTCTTATCAGTATACTTCATTTTTATTCCTCAAATGACAACCTTTTCTCTTTGAATAAACTGCCTGTGCCATAATTCAAAGCTTAGCAGAGTCCATATCTGCCTTGCATAGAATAATTTTCCGCTCTTATAATTATCCATTATCTTCTTGACTTGGTAAGGATCGAGTATGCCCTCACGGAACAGCTTGGTAGTATTAAGCAAATCCTCAACAACCGGCTTTAGTTCCTTGTCCAGCCAGTTCTCAACAGGAACGTGAAATGTTTGTTTTTTTCTTTCAACAATCTCTTTTGGCAAGTGCTTTCTAAGTGCTCTCTTGAAAACATACTTGGTTGTTGAAAATCCTTTTAGCTTATAATTACTAGGCATACTAAAAGCCAGTTCTGCAATCCTGTGGTCTAGCAAAGGCACTCTTGCTTCTATGCTTTTAGCCATGCTCATCCTGTCAGTCTTCATGAGAAAGCTTTCTGCAAGCAATCTTTTGAAATCAAAGAACTGCACCTGCTTAAGATAGTCAGCTCTTTTTTCATAGAATTCTTTGTTAATAACATCATAATTAATTCTTTCAAAATGATTTGCCTTAACAAGCTCTTTTCTCTCATCATCATCAAACATGCCATTAAGCTCATAGTAAGCTTTTGCCTTGTTATCTTTTATTGCTCTAATAACCATGT
>Ga0315286_10005482_pt1 | contig 12258 bp, 9 predicted proteins | sample YL17G10_0_MG_FD_205038 | JGI IMG/M metagenome (GOLD analysis project Ga0315286, IMG submission 205038) | Sediment microbial communities from Yellowstone Lake, YNP, Wyoming, USA - YL17G10_0 | ecosystem: Environmental > Aquatic > Freshwater > Lake > Sediment | place: USA: Wyoming | collected... | reverse complement strand
CTGGAAGATGAGCTGGAGGACCTCAATCCCGATCTCGTAAGTGTTGCAGAGCTTCTGGAGCTCGTCCCGGACCTCATGGGCCAGCCGGTCGCGGCCCGTGGTCAGGACCTCGTCCACCGAGTTGTCGCCGATCACCCGCCGCACCACAGCCTCGTTCATGTCCCGGAACGTGGCTTGCGATTCGCGCATCTTGAACAGGAATTTGTAGGGGTCCTTGATCTTGTACTGGACGATCCATTCCACGTTCAGGACATTGAGGTCTCCGGTCAGCATGACCGCTTCCTTCGAGGCATCGGCCGGGATGGCGAACTCGGAATGAATGCCGGGCTTCGTCGTCCGGAAGCCGAACTCCTGCTTGAGCTGCTGCTGAACGGGGACCTTGGTCAGGGCCTCGATCCCGAAGGGCATTTTAAAGTGAAGCCCCGGGTCGGTCAGGCGGACGAATTTCCCGAAGCGCTGGATGACGCCCATCTCGTCCGGACTGACGGTGTACATCCCGCTGGCCAGGATGACAATGATGACGATCGCGATCAGGCCGATTTGGACGGCCTTTATCGGGATCTTCGGCAATTTAGGCAATTTTGGCATCCTAAATTCGATATTGGGGAATTCTTGGCTCATTCGCGCTCCTTTGAATCCGGCGGCGTCTCTCGGAACTTCGATTCAGGGACCCGCAGGCGGCTGAGGCAAATCGTCCGAGGAGTGAGGTCAGACCGAATTCGATGAATCCCTATCCGCTCCTAAGATATCACGGATGATACGAACTTCTCAAGGCGGTCGACAGTCGTCTCATGGAGGTTGATCCGGGCCGGTTCGACCGCCTCGATCGCTTTGAGGCCGCTGCCCGTGATCATGAGGACGCTCCGGCTGCGCGGATTGAACATTCTTTGTCGATGCAGCCGGAGGAATCCGGCCAGGGCCGTCGCCGAAGCCGGATCGCAAAACAGACCCTCGTGCTCGGCGAGGAGGCGGTGGGCTTTCCGGATCTCTGCCTCGGAAACACCCAGGATCATCCCCCGGTTTTCTTGGATCAGCTTCAGGACGAGGCGGCCGCCCGGCGGGGTGGGATTGGATATGGCGTGGGCGACCGTTCGCGGGTTCGGAACGGACGCCGGGGTCTCTTTTCCCCGGGCGAAAGCCCGGGCCAGCGGGGCGCAGCCGGAGGCCTGCACGGCGACGAAGACCGGCATCCGGGAAATGAGTTTTTCGGCCTTGAGATCTTGAAAAGCCCGCATCAATCCCACCAGATGACCGCCGGCGCTCACCGGAACGAAGATGAAGTCGGGCGCCCGGCCGCTGTTCTGCAGGAAAATTTCAAAGCCCGCCGTCTTGTATCCTTCGATCCGGAAGGGATCGACCGAGTTCATGAAGTAGATTTCGTGGGCGCGCCCGACCTCGAAGCTTTTCCGGAAGAGGTCCCCGTACGCGCCTTTGACCTTGATAAGAAGGGTCCCATACACCCCCGCGGCTAAAAGCTTATCGCGGGGGGTATCCCCTTTAACAAAGATGACGCTTTTCATCTCCGCCTTGGCGGCGTAGGCGGCCGTCGACCCGGCCATGTTGCCTGTCGAGATCGTCCCGATCCGATTATAGCCGAGCTCGCGGGCCTTCTGGACCGCCACGACCGTGCCCCGGTCCTTGAAGCTTCCGGTGGGATTTTGGGCTTCGTTCTTGGCAAAAACCGGCGGGAGATCGTATTTCATCCTGAGCCGGGACAGCTCCAGGAGGGGCGTATCGCCTTCACCCAGACTGAGGCCGCGATCAATCTTCGACAGGGGAAGAAAATCGCTAAAGATCTCGATGGCCAGTCTGCCTTCGGCATGGAATGCCCGCGGGCGGCCGGGCATTCGATGGACGAGCAGAGGCTCCCCGCACTCGGGGCAGAACGGCCGGAATACGTCGAGGGGAAACGCCTTCACGCAGAACAGGCATTCGAGGTTGTCCATAATTTCCTCCGTGAGGGGATCCAGGGAAGTCTAATCGAATGAAAGGAGATGGTCAAACTCCAAATCCGCCTGTTTGACGCCATCGTGACCCTGACGTAGAATCGCGGCGGTGACGAATGATAGAACCCGATGATGAAAAATACATGCGTCTGGCCCTCCGCGAAGCGGCCCGGGCGGCGAATCGGGGGGAGGTGCCCATAGGCGCGGTGGTCGTAGCCGGCGGAAAGGTGATCGGCCGGGGGGGCAATCGGCCCATTCGAAACAACGACCCCACCGCCCATGCCGAGATCGTCGCGATCCGGAAAGCCTGCCTGAAATCCGGCAACTACCGACTGCCGGATACGACGATCTATGTCACCCTCGAACCGTGCGCGATGTGCCTCGGAGCGATGGTCCAGGCCCGCGTCAAACGGCTGATCTACGGCGCCCTCGATCCCAAGTCGGGAGCGGTCGTTTCGATCATGAGGTTCCCGTTCGAACGGACCAATCACCGCCTCGAAACCGCGGGCGGCGTCCTCGCGGACGATTGCGGACGGATGCTCCGGGAGTTTTTTAAGGCCCGCCGCGGGAAAAAAGGGTTTATTTTTCCGGCGGAATCATTATAATGGGACTCCCACATCGCGGATTCCGAATCGATCCTTGCGGAGAGATGGCCGAGTGGTTGAAGGCGACGGTCTCGAAAACCGTTATTCTGAGCAATCGGAATCGCGGGTTCGAATCCCGCTCTCTCCGTACCTTTCCCAAAGCAGCACAGGAGTCCTCCATGCCATCCAAAATCGCTAAATCCATCCCGCTCTTCCTTCTTTGGCTTAGTCTTTCCTCCTCCTCCTCCTTCTCCCAACCTAAAACCGACGACGTGGCTAAGCTCAAAGGCTACGAGACGTTCGTCGAGTCCATCCTGGCCGAGTACAAAGTGCCGGGGGTCGCGATCGCCATCGTGAAGGACGGCAAGATCCTCTATGCCCAGGGATTCGGCTACCGTGACGTCCAGGCCGGACTCAAGGTCACGCCGCACACCCTGTTCGGCATCGGCTCGTGCAGCAAAGCCTTCACCGCGGTGACGATGGGCATCCTCGTCGATGAAGGGAAGCTGGAATGGGGCAAGCCTGTCCGGAGTTACCTGCCCACGTTCCAGCTTTCGGACCCGCTCGCGACCGAAATGCTGACCCCGCGGGATCTCGTCAGCCATCGGACCGGGCTGCCCCGCCACGACAAAGTATGGTACAAATCGGCGCTTTCGCGAAAGGAACTCTACGATCGGCTCCGCTTCCTCGATTTCAGCCGCGGGATCCGCGAGGTCTATCAGTACAATAACCTGATGTTCATGACCGCCGGCGTCCTGGTGGAAGCCGCAGCGGGGATGCCTTGGGAGGAATTCGCCCGGCGCCGAATCCTGGACCCGCTGGGGATGTCCGAAACGAATTTCTCGGTCGCGGATTCCCAGAAGTCAACGGATTTCGCCAAGCCCTACCAAGAGATCGAGGGGAAAATCGAGCTCATCCCGTTCTGCGACGTGGACGCCATCGCCCCGGCAGGAGCCATCAATTCCAGCGTCTCGGACATGGCCCGTTGGCTCCTCCTGAATCTGGCCAAGGGACGCTTCGGCGAGAAGCTCGACAAACGGATCATCTCGGAGGCGGTTCTCTCTCAAATCCAGACACCGCAGGTCATCGTCCCCGAGGAATGGAAATATGACGAGCTCTTTTACGGCAGCTATGCCATGGCCTGGCGGGTCAATTCCTACCGCGGGCACCTCCTCGTGGCCCATGGCGGATCGATCGACGGATTTACGGCCCTCGTCTCGATGCTGCCCAAGGACGACATCGGGCTCGTCGTCCTGAACAACCTGGAAAGCGGGCCGATCAATTACACTCTTGCCTACAACATCTATGACCGGCTGCTCGGCTTGAAGCCGGTAGATTGGAATGCCCGCACCCGGAGCGATCTGGCCAAGGGCCGGGAGGCGGCCGAGAAAGCGCGGAAAGAGCGGGAGAAAGAGCGCAAGCCCGGCGCGGCGCCGACGCATCCTCTCAAGGAATACATAGGCGATTTCGATCATCCGGCCTACGGCCGTTTTGCCATCCGGATGGAGGGCGACCGCCTTCTGGCCGATTTCCATGGTCTGACGTATGCGATGTCGCATTTCCACTACGATACCTTCGAGCTGAAGAACCCGTTGGCCAGGATCGAGGCCCCGATGATGTTCCTCATGGACGCCAAGGGCGACATCGGAAGCCTCGCCATCAAGCTCGAGCCGACGGTCAAGGACATCGTGTTCAGCCGGATCGTCGCCAAGCCCGAGGAGAAAAAATAGGTGCGCCGCGTCGATCTCGTCCTCACGGGTCTGGGCAACGTCGGCCGGGCCTTCGCCAGGCTCGCCGAGGAGAAACGGAGCCTGTGCCGGGACCGGTATGGGATCGACCTCAGACTCAAAGCCGCGCTCAACTCCAAAGGCGGATTTCTGACCGGCCGGGCGACGGATGGGGACGGGCTCGGAGATCTGGCCATTGCCGTTTCCGCCCCTATGGAGCACCCGGCCTGGCATCCCGGGCTTAGGCTCGGGGAGGCTTTGGGAGGAGGGGAGCCCGGCGTTCTCGTCGAATGCACGCCGACCGATATCCGCACCGGTGAACCGGGACGGGCCTTCATGACGGAAGCGCTGAGCAAAGGATGGCACGTGGCGGCCGCGAGCAAAGGCGCCCTCGTGCTGGATTTTCCGGCGCTGAGCGCCCTGGCCCGGTCGAGCGGAGTCCGGCTGAAATACAGCGGGGCGACGGCCGCGGCGCTTCCGACCCTCGACGTGGGGCAGGTTTCCCTGGCCGCGGCTTCGGTCTCGCGGATCGAAGGAATCCTGACCGGGGTCACGAACCATATCCTGACCCGTATGGAGGACGGTATTCCCTTCGCTGCGGCCTTGAAAGAAGCCCAGGATCTCGGCATCGCCGAGCCGGACCCGTCGCTCGACATCGACGGCTGGGATACCGCCTGCAAGATCCTGCTCATATCCAATGCGGTCGCCGGGACCGGATTCCAATTGGCCGACGTCCGGCGCGAAGGAATCCGGAATGTGACTCCGGAGATGCTCAAGCAGGCCCGGGCCGAAGGAAAAGCCGTCAAGCTGCTGGGCCGGTTCGTCCAGGACGAGGGAGAGCGCTGGATCGAAGTCGGGGTTTCGTCCCTCGACCGTGCCCATCCTCTCCATGGCGTTTCGGGTACGAACAAGGCCATTTCCTACTTCACGGATACGATGGGTACAATCACTGTCGCCGGGGGCAAGTCCGACCCGCGGGGCACGGCGGCGGCTCTCCTCAAGGACATCGTCAACATCTACCGGGGGATCTGAGACGGGCATTCGGTGACACGATCCCAATTCAAGAGAATTGGGTCATGGCACCGAATTCCTGCGTTCGACCTATCGTTAATACCGGATCGTTTCCGCCAAATTGACCCGGTCGCCCTTTTCTGGTAACTTAGCAGGCTCAGCATCCGCTTTAATAAGCGCCGGAGAGGTGTCCGAGTGGCTTAAGGAGCACGCTTGGAAAGCGTGTGTGCGCCGCAAGGTGTACCGCGGGTTCGAATCCCGCCCTCTCCGCCACATTCGCCCGAAGGAGTCATCAGCATGCGTTCCCAAGATTTCATCGCCCTCGAAAACATGTTCGGCGCGCACAACTACCACCCCCTCGATGTCGTCATCACCAAAGCCAAGGGCATCTGGGTCTGGGATGTCGACGGCCGCAAGTATCTGGATTTCCTGAGCGCCTATTCCGCCGTGAATCAGGGGCATTGCCATCCCCGGATCATCAAAGCTCTGAAGGATCAGGCGGGTAAGGTCACCCTGACCTCCCGCGCCTTCCGCAACGACCAGTGGCCCCTTCTGGCCAAGGAACTCTGCAAGATGACGGGGTACGGCATGGTCCTGCCCATGAACTCGGGGGCCGAGGCCGTGGAAACGGCCATCAAGACAGCGCGCAAATGGGCTTATCTGAAAAAGGGGCTGGCCCAGGACACCGCCGAGATCATTGCCTGCCGGAACAATTTCCACGGCCGGACGGTCTCGGTCATCAGCTTTTCGACCGAGCCGCATTACCGGATAGACTTCGGTCCTTTTACCCCCGGCTTCAAGATCATCCCCTTCGACGATGCCGAGGCCCTGGAGCAGGCGATCACGCCCGCCACGGCCGCATTCATCGTCGAACCCTATCAGGCCGAGGCCGGGATCCTGATTCCGACTGCCGGCTATCTCAAGAGAGCCAAGGAGATTTGCGAAAAGCACAATGTCCTCCTCATCACCGACGAGATCCAGACCGGTCTAGGACGCACGGGCAAGCTTTTCGCCTATGAGTACGAGGGCATCCGGCCCGACATGGTCGTCATCGGCAAATCGCTCGGCGGCGGTTGCTATCCCATATCCGCGGTCCTGGCCAATGAAACGGTGCTGGGCGTGTTCAAGCCCGGCGAACACGGTTCGACGTTCGGCGGCAATCCGCTGGCCTGCGCCGTGGCCCGCGAAGCGCTCCGGGTCATCAAAGAAGAAAAGCTCGTCCAGAATGCGGCTAAACAGGGCGCGTATTTCATCAAAAAGCTCAAGACTCTCAAAAGCCGCCATATCAAGGAGGTTCGCGGCAAGGGCCTCCTGATCGGCGTCGAGCTTCATCCCGAGGCCGGCGGCGCCCGCCGCTTCTGCGAGGCGCTCAAGGATGCGGGCCTTCTCTGCAAAGAAACCCACGACAATGTGATCCGGTTCGCTCCGCCGCTCATCATCGCCCCGAAGGACTTGGATTGGGCGTTCGACCGGATCCAAGGCGTCTTCGCCGCTCTGGAAAACCGATGAGGAACTACAAGTCCCTGCCTCCCGACAACGCTCTCGACCGGCGTAACTTTTTAAAGCTGGGCGGCGCGGTCAGCGCCGGCCTGGTCCTCGGCGGCCGGACGCTCTCCGCTATCGCCGGCCCGGAGCCCGGCCAGAATGCGCCCGCTCAAAAGACCCCGCCCCCCAAGCCCAAGACAAACATCGAGGACGCCCTCAAGGTTTCCAGAACCGCGCATTCGCTGCCCGGACCTTTTCCGGGCAAGGTCGTCGAGGTCAACGACGTCAAAGCCATGCCGGACGGCAAGCCCGACGCCAAGGTCATCGGGGCGATGTTCGAAAAAGGGCTGGCCCGGCTTACGGAGAAAAATCTTCGGGACAGCTTCGGCCTTTTATTCGCCCGGAACGACATCGTCGGTCTCAAGGTCAATCCCGTCGGTCCGGGACTGATCAGCACCCGGCTCGAGCTCGTGGATGCGGTCATCGCCTGGCTCGAATCCGGCGGGCTGCCCCGGAAGAACATCATCATCTGGGACCGTTTCGACTATATGCTCAAGGACGCGGGCTTCACGCCGGGCCGCTTCCCGGGCATCGGCATCGAGGGCCTCCAGACCATGGATGAGGCCGCCCAGGAGGGCAAGACCCAGGACAACAGCAAATGGCTGGCCAAGGACGGCACCCACGTCAGCGTTCCGAATTTCGATCAGAGCGTCTTTTACTGGGCCGACGTCGAAGGCCCCAAGGACCTGTCCTACCTCAACCAGCATGTCTTCAACGGCAAGCACTCCTATTTCGGAAAGCTCGTGACCCAGAAGCTGACCAAGATCATCAACCTCCCGGTCTTCAAGAACACGGGGAACGCCATCTCCATGGCCACGAAGAACATCGGCTATGGCGCGGTCTGCAACACCAACCGGCTTCACGCCCCGCTTTTCCTCGACGTCTGCGTCGAGGTCCCGGCCTTTCCCGTCATCCGGGATAAAATGGTCCTGAATATCACCGACGCCCTCCGGGCCCAATACGACGGAGGGCCGGGCGAAAATGCGAAGTTCGCCTATCTCCACAATTCCCTGTTCTTCGCCACCGATCCCTTCGCCCTGGATATGGTCTGCCACAACCTCCTCGTCGAAAAGCGGAAGAGCATGAAGGTCGCCGTCAACGAGAACCCCCGCTTCACCGAGTATCTCCGATATGCGGAACGTCTGGGGCTCGGCGTGGTCAGCGCCCCGAAGCTCGTCCATCTGAAGGCGTAATAGGGGTCTTTAGATTCTGATGACGGAGCGGTACGGTATCCCTCGGCCCCCGGCGTTTCGCCGTCCCCCCTCGGTTCCCCCCCCCGCTATGCGCGGGGGGCCCCCCCTCCGCTATGGGGTCCTTAGGGATACCGCACCGCTCCTCAGTTCCGCATCTCCAGCCTGATGAATATCATCTATTTTTGTCTCCTGGTCGTAATGGGCTTCGGGCAGGCTGTTGGCGCCGATTTCAAGCTTCCCGGAAATGGTTTTTCCCCCGGATGGACGACGAACGGGGCGCCGCGGACGTTCATCAAAGCCGATCTCTTCAATCATATCGACGGCGGAGCGGAGCTTTTCCTTGAATTCGGCTTCGAGCGGGTTTCCGTGCAGCGCTATGCCAAGGATAAGGCGGAAATTGGGCTTGAAGCCTATGAAATGGCAAGTCCTGAGGCCGCTCTCGGCATCTATCTGATGAAATGCGGAGATGAAACGCCCATCCCCGGCGTTCCGGCCCGCAATTCCAGCGAAGCCGCCCAGTTTACGATCCTCAAAGGAAGCTATTTCGTCCTGATCAATAATCCCGAAGGGGACAAGGGCCTGGTCCCGGCCATGACCGCCCTGGCGGCGGCTTTTCTGGCGCCGATCCCCGCACCGGCGCCCGATCCGCTTCTCTGGGAGCCTCTCCCCAAGGAAAAGCGGTTCGGGGGGTCGGAGCGCCTCCTCCGCGGCCCGATCGGCCTTCAGCCGTTCTTTACATTCGGGGAGGGAGACATCCTCGGATTGGGCGGAAAGATATTCGGCGTTCTGGCCAACTACGATGAAGGCGGAGGGCAGGCGTCAACCCGGCTTTTCATCGTCTATCCTGACGCCCCAAAAGCGCGGAACATCTTTCTTGGTCTTAGGGCAAATCTCGACCCCTATTTGAAGATCCTGGACGAACGGGAGACGGTGTTCAGCTTCGTGGATTTCCGGGAGCGCTACGGCCTCGTCCGCCTGACAGGCGCAAAGATCGAAATCTCATTCCACCTGCCGATCCGACCGAAGCTATAAACGCCCCGGGGCACGCGAATTGTTCCCCTTCACAATCTCCCCTAAGACTTACAGGCTTCGGCCGGCGCCGGGCCCCGCAACCGGAATTGACCCATGGGGAATTCGGTGACACGATCCCAATTCAAGAGAATTGGGTCATGTCACCGAATTCGCGGATCGTGCCGCCTGAATTCCGGATTTCATCTAAAACTTGTGACATCTCTTGTGAATAAAGAAGCCGATCGGCAATTTTAGGAATTGACCGGCCCCTTGCGAGTTTGTTATACATGACCATGAAATCCGATCCAAGGGAGAAGCTCATGGAATTCAGCAGAAAGGTCATCTTGATTACCGGCGGCGCGTCGGGCATGGGGGCCGCCACGGCCCGCGAATTCGCAAAAAAGGGGGCCCGGGTCGTGATCGTCGACCTCAACGCCGCCTTGGCGAGCGCGGTGGCCGCCGAAATCGGGGCGGGGGAGCCTCTCCTCGGCGACGTTTCCGATTCAGGGTTCTGCGACCGCGCCGTCGAAACGACGCTGGCTCGGCACGGCCGGCTGGACGTCCTGGTCAATTGCGCGGGTGTGATCTTTCGGGCCGACGCCGAGGGAACCTCCGACGCGGACTGGCGGCGGGTCATGGGCGTCAATGTGGACGGTGTGTTCTACATGAGCCGGGCTGCGGTCGCTCCCATGAAAAAGCAGCGGAGCGGGGCGATCGTGAACTTCGGCTCGATCTGGGGCGGCGTCGGCGCGGCCGGCGTGCTGGCCTATTGCGCGAGCAAAGGAGCCGTCCACAACCTCACTCGGGCCATGGCTTTGGATCATGTCAAGGAAGGCATCCGGATCAACGCCGTTTGTCCCGGCGAGGTCAATACGCCGATGCTGGCTTCGGGCCGCGCCGTCGCGCCGACGGCCGAGGATCTGCGGAAGCTCGGCGAAGCGGTGGTTCCCATGGGCCGGCTCGCGGATCCGGTCGAGATCGCCCGGGTGGTCGTCTTCCTGGCCTCTGACGACGCCAGCTATATGACCGGGTCCATGGTCACGATCGATGCGGGCTATACCGCCCGATAGGTGGATCCATGATATATAAAAACCTGGGCCGGTCAGGACTGAAGGTATCGGCGTTCTGCCTGGGAACGGACAACTTCGCCAATCCCACGCCCGAGGAGGAATGCGCCCGTATGATCGACGCCGCCCTGGACGGCGGCCTCAATTTCATCGATACGAGCGACAGCTACGTCCAGGGGGAGTGCGAGCGGATCATCGGCCGGGCGCTGGCTAAAAACAAGCGCCGGGACGAAGTCGTTCTGGCCACCAAAGTCTTCTACCCCACCGGAGAGGGACCGAACGACCGGGGCGGCTCGCGGCGCCATATCCTGAAGTCGTGCGAGAACTCGCTCCGGCGGCTTCAGACCGACCGCATCGATCTTTATCAGACCCACCGGCCCTCTTTCGACGTCCCGATCGAGGAGACCCTCGAAGCGCTGACCGACCTCGTCCGCCAGGGCAAAGTCCTCTATATCGGCAGCACCACATCTCCCGCCTGGAGAGTCCTGGAGGCCGTCCTGACGAGCGAAATGAAGGGGCTCGCCCGCTTCGTCTCCGAACAATCGCCCTACAATCTCCTCGATCGGAGGGTCGAAAACGAGCTCGTCCCGATGTGCCGGGATCACGGGGTCGGCATTCTCACCTGGGGCATCATGGGCATGGGGGTCCTCGCCGGACGGTATCCGGACGGAACCCAGTACCCCGAGGATTCACGGGCGGCCCTCCGGGGCGGCATCTATGCCGAGCGTGTGACGCCCCGGGGGGTCGAAATCGGCCGGTCATTTGCCGAAATCGCCCGCGGCGCAGGCCTGTCGCCCGCCCAACTTGCCGTTCTCTGGGTTAAAGACCAGCCTGGAATTACGGCCCCCATCATCGGGCCGCGGACGCTGGACCAGCTCGTCCATCTCCTGCCGGTCGCCGATATGACCCTTTCCGAAAGCGTCCGGAAGGCCTGCGACGATCTCGTTCCTCCGGGGAGCGCGGCCGCCAATTTCCACAATTCCGCCCCCTGGATGAAGATGAAAATTCTTCCGTAATCCGTTCCCCTGGACGGCCGATTTGTGCTAAGATGTCGCTTACTCATCGGGGCGGTCGGCGTCTAAGCCTCGCCCCGTAATACCATGGAAGAAAAAGCTTACCAAATTTACGCCCGGGAGTATCGTCCCCAGACGTTCGAGGAGATGGTCGGCCAGAAAGCCGTCGTCCGAACGCTCCAGAACGCAATCATCGCGAAACGCATTGGGCAGGCCTATCTATTCGCCGGCATGCGGGGCATAGGCAAGACGACGACCGCCCGCATCCTGGCCAAGGCCCTCAATTGCATCAACGGCCCCACACCGACCCCCTGTAACATCTGCGAATCGTGTGAATCCATCAAGCACGACCGCTCGATCGACGTCCTCGAAATCGACGGAGCCTCGAACCGGGGGATCGAGGACGTCAAAACGCTCCGGGAGAGCGTGAAATACAAGCCGATCCGGAGCCGCTACAAGGTCATCATCATCGACGAAGTCCACATGCTCACCGGGCCGGCTTTCAACGCTCTGCTGAAGACCCTGGAGGAGCCGCCGCCTGGGACGGTGTTCATCTTCGCTACGACCGAGCTCCAAAAGGTCCCGGCGACCATCCTCTCCCGCTGCCAGGTCTTCGAATTCAAGAGACCTTCGCTCCGGGACATCGTCGGCCATCTGGCCGACATCGCCGGGAAGGAGAAGCTGACGATCTCTTCAGGGGGACTGGCCCTGATTGCCGAGGCCTCCGAAGGAAGCATCCGCGACTCGCTGAGCCTCCTTGATCAGGCCGTGGCCTTCTGCGGCGAGATCATCAAAGATGAGGAACTCAAGGAGATTCTGGGCGCGGTCAACCGCGACCTCCTTTTCGAGTTCTCGACGGCCGTTCTCGAAGAGAGGCCGGAGCGGATTTTCGGCCTGACCGCGACCATCCTCGATTCCGGCTATGACCTTCGGATCTTCCTGAAAGAGCTCGTCCAGCATTTCCGCAACCTCCTCGTCGTCAAGTCGGTGAAGGAGCCGGATAGCCTGATCGCCCTGCTCAGCCCCGAAGAGCTTGCCCGTCTTCGGACTGAAGCGGATAAGGGGGGGGCGGACGATCTCCTGCGCTATCTCCAGGCTCTGCAGAACGCCGAGCCCGGGCTGCGCTTTTCTTCTCATCCTCAAATCCATTTCGAAACCAAC
>Ga0315286_10005478_pt1 | contig 12265 bp, 21 predicted proteins | sample YL17G10_0_MG_FD_205038 | JGI IMG/M metagenome (GOLD analysis project Ga0315286, IMG submission 205038) | Sediment microbial communities from Yellowstone Lake, YNP, Wyoming, USA - YL17G10_0 | ecosystem: Environmental > Aquatic > Freshwater > Lake > Sediment | place: USA: Wyoming | collected... | reverse complement strand
CGGTGAGATAAGGTTCGACAGCGAGACAGTTATGCCGAACCAGATGAACGCCTACATGACCGGGATACCCACAAGCCCCCTCCCGAACGTCTACCAGAGCAGCAGCAGCCACCCCTACTGGGAGGAGAAGACGGGCAAGAAGACAGGATTCCTCATAAAGAGTGACGAGAAGCTCAACCTTCGAATACGGGGGATGCGCTGTACGCTCTGCGGTTATATCGAGATGTGGGCCACGGAGAAACGCGACGAGCTCTAGCCCTACACTCTAAAGGCTACTTTTTGAAGCTCTTCCCAGTCCTGCGACTTCTTAAGCTCCGTCCCCCCACAAGTGATTAGCTCCAGGTAGACGGCTAGATTATAATCAATCATATGCGCGCGCGTTTCCCCATTCGCATACGAGGCAGGCGATCTTGGTATCCCCGGCCTCGATCCGAACATCCGAAGCCCTCTCCGTCGATGAAGACCTTACAGAAGTCCATGGATGCCTCGTCCGTCGCGAAAGTATAGGGCTCCCCCAATGAAAGCGCACTTTCTCGGCTCACCAACGCCTCCCCCTCAATCTCAAGGTGATTCATTCCCCCCCATTTTAAACCGACGTCTCCCCGCGGGGGATCGCAAGGTCTCGGCTAAACCTTTAAATTTGGAGGGTGTGGTTAACAGTTGCTAAAAAGCGGGGAAAGGCACAGACATATATGCCGGTCCCCGCACCGATAGAATAGCATCTGGGAAAAGGGAACGAGATGACTACCGCTTACGACGTGCCAGCAGACGTGCTCATATTGAAACTGAGCGCATACATCAAGGAGAACATAAAGGAAGTCACCCCACCCGACTGGGCAGCCCACGTGAAGACGGGTGCACATGTCGAGAGGGTGCCACAGGTGCCCGACTGGTGGTACGTCAGGACCGCCTCCATACTCAGAAAACTCTACATGAACGGTGAACCCGTCGGTGTACAGAGACTGAGGGGAGAATACGGTGGACGCAAGAGAATCGGTAACTCGCCGGCCCACCACGCAAAAGCGGGTGGCAGCATCATACGCATGTCACTGCAGCAGCTAGAGAAGGCGGGCCTAGTCAACAAGGTGGAGAAATCCGGCCGAGTCGTTAGCAACAAAGGGCGTAGCCTCCTCGACGCCATGTCGACCCAGATAAAGAAGGACCTGGACAGAGAGACTCCAGAGCTAAAGGCATACTAGGCGGAGACGCCCATGTCAAGGGACGAGGAGCTTGAGAGACTCAAAGCCCAGCGAATGGCAGAGCTTCAGGCAAGGCAACAGCAAGGAGGCGCCGAACAACAGCGCGCAGAGGCAGACGCCCAGGCTGAAGCCCAGAAGCAGTCGCTGATGCGCAGGCTCCTGACCCCCGAGGCGAGGCAGAGACTCGCCAACATCAAGATGGTGCGCCCCGAGTTCGGCCAGCAGCTCGAACTCGAGCTAATCCAGATCGCCCAAGGGGGAAGGGTACCCCTCCCCATAACGGACGAGCAGCTCAAAAAGTTGCTCATCCAACTAGAGGGGCAGCAGAAGAAGAGGGACATAAGCATAAGGAGAGTATAACGATGGCAAGAAACAAGCCGCTAGCGTACAAGCTACGCCTAATCAAAGCAGGCAAGTCTAACAGGTCGGTTCCAGCATGGATCATAGCTAAGACCAACGGCAAGGTACGCTGGAGCCCCAAGAGCGTGCGCGCATGGCGTACCAGGAAACTCAAGGACTGATCAAAATGTCTGAACTTGAAAGAATCTACACAGTCCCTCTCAAAGAGGCCTGGAATGCCCAGCGGTACAGGCGAAGCGAGAGGGCCATGATGGTCCTCAAGGCGTTCGCAGTCCGCCACATGAAGGCGACCACAGTCACTGTCGACACCTCGGTTAACGAGGCCATCTGGGCACGCGGTATCAAGAGCCCGCCACATAAGATAAGGGTCAAGATGACCAAGGACGACGAAGGCGCAGTCACAGTCACAATGGCAGAGGTTGACGCCAAGGCAGAGGCCAAGGCCGAGAAGAAGGAGGCCAAGAAGAAAGCCAAGAAGCCGAAGGCTGAGAAGAAAACGGAGCCAAAGGTCGAAGCTAAGACCGAGGCCAAGCCAGAGGCAGAACCAAAAATAGAGGCTGAGAAGAAGGAATGAGCGAAGTCAAGGTATTCCGCGTAACAGGCGAGGTAAACAAGCAAAAGTTCTTCATACCGATGTCCTTCAGCCAGGAGATCAAAGCGGCGAAGATGGAGCACGCCGTCGAGCGTGTCTACGCTGAGATAGGCAGCCGCCACCGCGCTAAGCGCAACCAGATAACTATATTCAGCGTTGAAGAAGTCCAACCAACGGAGAAGGCGGGTTAACCGCCATGGCCTCCCCTGGTAAAGAGGACCATCTACGCAGGATTCTCTACGAGCTCCAAATGATGGAGGGCACAGCTCAGGTCCTACAGCAGAGGATGCAAATTCTAACCAACGCCCAGAACGAGCTGCGCGTAAGCCAGCAAAGCCTTAGCGAGATGAAGGACCTCCAGACCGGCACACCCATACTTGTGCCAGTTGGTGGGGCGGCATTCATACACGCCAAGACCGAGCCGCTCGACAAGGTCATCGTCGGCGTCGGCGCAGACGTCTCCATCGAAATGGACTACGCCAAGGCCGTCGAGGACGTCAAGAAGCGCCTCGAAGAGGTCGAGAAGACCCTCGCGTCGGTAGACGAACAGCTTGGGCAGGTGCTTGCACAGATGCAGAGCCACCAGGACGCAGGAAACAGGCTCTCAGCCGAGTTACAGGGTGAGGGCGCCAGTGTTCGATAAGCTCAAACAGGGCCTCAAGGGCATAGTAGATAAGATTTCTAAGACAGGTCTAACAGAGAAGGACCTCGAGCCAATCATCTGGGATCTGCAGATGCAACTCATAGGCAACGACGTCTCGGTGCAGGTCGCTGAGAAGGTCTGCGAGGAACTTAAGAAGCGCCTCTTAGGGCAGGAGGCGAGCCGCTTCGGTGGCAAGTCGGATGTCGTCAAGAAGGCGCTCAAGGAGTCGATCGAGGTCGTCATGCAGACGGGGAAGGCCGTTGACCTCCTCGCGGCGGCCACTGAGGCGAAGAAGCAGGGCCGCCCCTACGTCGTCATGTTCTGTGGCATAAACGGCACTGGGAAGACGACGACCATCGCGAAACTGACGAGGCTTCTCCAGAAGAAGGGCTTCAGTGTCGTCATGGCCTCTGGTGACACTTATCGCGCTGGCGCCATCGAACAACTTGAGGAACACGCCCGACGGCTCGACGTCAAGGTCATTAGGCACCAATACGGTAGCGATGCCGCAGCGGTTGGCTATGACGCCATACAGCACGCCAAGGCGAAGGGTGTGGATGTCGTACTCATAGACACAGCCGGCAGGATGCAGACAAACCGCAACCTCATGGATGAGCTTACGAAGATCAAACGCGTAGTCCAGCCCGATTTCACCATCATGATTCTCGACTCTCTAATCGGAAATGACGCGACGGAGCAGGCGCTCACCTTCAACAAGGTGGTCGGCTTTGACGCAGCGATACTCACGAAGGTCGACGCGGATGCTAAAGGCGGCTCAAGCCTGAGCGTTAGCTTCCTCACGGGCAAGCCCGTCATCTACATAGGCGTCGGGCAGGGTTATGATGATCTCCAGCCATTCGAAGCGGGTTGGTTCGCCGAGAAGCTGCTCGGAGATTCGTAAAGGATTTAAGGGCACCGCGCGCCTGAGTGGGCGATAAGCCATGGGCATTAACGAGTTTATCGAGAGCGCTAGGCGCCTCCTAGTCACAATCAATAAGCCCGACTGGAAGACCTTCAGCCTCAGCCTGAAGATCGTGCTCCTCGGCGTCGGGGTCCTAGGTGCAATCGGGTACATTATTCGTCTGATCGCCGTCGTGGTCCAGCCCGTCGGCTAAAACGATTACGTCTTAAACTTTTACCCAGTTAGCAACATTAATATTAGCCATCTGCTTACGCTAACGGTGCAACCGGACGTGGCAGATGTGCCAGACAAGCCCCAGACCCAGCTCTTCGCGGTGAAGGTTACAAACGGTCAGGAGAGGACTGTTGCAGAGATGCTCGCCGACAAGGCGAAAATCGAGCACATTGCAGTCCTCGCCATACTAGCACCGGCGGAGTTGAAGGGCTACATAATCATTGAGAGCGTCAACCCTCACATGGTCGACGAGCTCATAAGAGGCGTCAGGTATGCCAGGGAGCGCGTCCAGGGAACTGTCTCACCCACAGAGGTCGAGCACTACCTTGAGACGAAGCCGGCCATCGAGGGCTTGGCTGAGGGCACCTTGGTCGACGTCGTAGCCGGGCCTTTCAAGGGAATGCAGGCGAAGGTGGTGCGGGTGGATACCTCCAAGGAGGAAGTAACGATAGAGATCCTGGAGGCGGCGTTTAGCTTGCCGATAACCGTCCACGCCGACTATGTCCGGGAGGTTAAAGGAGCTAATTAGAAATTGGTCGAAAAAAAGTTCAACTTTATCGTCCCGGGTGGCGGGGCGACAGGCGGTCCGCCGATCGGCCCAGCGTTGGGTCCGATGGGTGTCAACATCATGAACATTGTCGCCGAGATCAACAAGCAGACCGGCGAGTACAAGGGAACCCCAGTCCCGGTAGATGTAGTCATCGACACGGACACTAGGGAGTTCACGGTCAAGGTCGGCATGCTCAGCACCTTCGCCCTACTCACGCAGGCAGTGAAGATCACGAAGGGCTCGGGCACGCCCCACTCCGCGAAGGTTGGGGACCTTTCATTCGAGGAGCTCATCAGCGTCGCCAAGAAAAAGAAGGCCGGTCTCTACGCCGCGACCCTCAAGTCGGCTGCGCGTGAGGTTCTCGGAACCTGCCAGAGTATGGGCGTCAACGTCGACGGCAAACCCGCCAAGGAGGTCCAAGACCTCATAAAGAGCGGTGCCTATGATGCCCAGCTGAAGGAGAATTAACCATGTCAGTCCAACGCAAAGAGATAAACGAGGCAATTACGAAGGCGAGGCAGGCGTCGAAGAAGCGCCGCTTCGAGCAGACCTTCGAACTCGCCATCAACCTACGTGAACTCGACATGAAGCGCCCCGAGAACAGGATCAACCTACGTGTCCAGCTCCCAAACGGGATCGGCGGGCAGAAGGTCCTCGTCTTCGCGGGCGGTGACCTAGCACTCAGGGCCCGCAGGAGCGGCGCTGATATGGTCATCGAGCCAGCTGAGCTGGCGGAGTTAGCGAAGGATAAGAAGGCGGCGAAGAAGAAGCTCAAGGAGTTCGACATATTCATCAGTGAGGCTCCATTGATGCCGACGGTCGGTCGTGTCGCAGGTCCCATTCTGGGTCCCCGCGGCAAGATGCCTACCCCAGTACCACCGCAGGCTCCAGTAGACACCGTCATCGAGCGCGAGCGTCGCGGCGTCGTTCTGAGGAGTAGGGACAAAATGTTCTGCCACTGCATGGTCGGGCGTGAGAATATGACCGACGAGCAGGTCGCACAGAACATCGAGGTCATCCTAACGAACCTCATTGGCGCCACGAAGCGTGGCTTGGGCAACGTCAAGAGTATCTATCTGAAGACGACCATGGGAGAGGCCGTCAAGCTGTACTGAGGTGACATGAATGTCGACAGTATCTGAACAGAAGGCAGCAGTCGTCGAGAACACGGTCACCCTACTGAAGAAGTACGACGTCATCGCCGCTGCTGATCTGAATAAGGTCCAGAGCGGCATGCTGATGGACCTCAGGAAGAGCCTCAGGGGTCAACTCGAGATCAAGACCGTCAAGAACACGTTGATGAGGATCAGCATGGAGAAGGCGCAGAAACCCGGGACGCCCGAGTTCATCAAGGCGATCGCGGGGCAGAACATGTTCCTCTTCACCAACGGGAACCCGTTCAAGCTGGCGATGAACCTCGAGAAGAGCAAGGTCGAGAGCTTCGCTAAGGCGGGGGACAAGGCGCTCAAGGAACTGACCGTCTCAGCAGGCAACACAGGTATCAGCCCGGGTCCAATGATTAGTAAGTTCGGCTCGCTCGGGATTAAGACCCGCATTGAGGCGGGCAACATTTGGGTAGTGGCCGACACGGTAGTCGCTGAAACGGGCGATGAGATCACCGCCGACATGGCTGACCTCTTACAGAGGTTGGGCATCAAGGCCGCACAGAGTGGCCTCAGCCTAAAGGTGGTCTACGAGAGGGGCATAATCATCCCCGGCGCCGACCTAATAATCGACGTGCCGAGCTACAGGAAGCAACTCATGGAAGCAGCAGGTGGAGCATTCGCGGTCGCCCTCAAGGGCGCCTACGTCACTCCTGCGACTGCTCCCACTCTGCTCGGAATGGCTCTGCAGCAGGCGAAGGCGGTCGCGGTGGAGGCGGGCTACGTCACGCCTGATACCGCGGCGGAGATCATCGCGAAGGCCAATGCCCAGGCGAAGAGTCTGCAGGAGAAGGTCGACGCGAAGAAGACCGCGTAGAAACGCTACGCAGGTCTTTTTCTTATTTTTAACATATCTTTCCGAGCATTTTAATCGCACTTTATACTATTTTGTATCTTTTCGATCCTGATTCAGCTTATTCTAGGGCTCAAGAATTGACCCGTATATGGACCCCTTTTCGATGTTGTCAGTCAGTATCACGCATACAGCGAGGACGATGTTCAGTGCTATGTTGCCGAGGTAGATAGATGTGAAGACTTCCTGGTTCCCGCTTACCCCGCCTCTGTCAAAATAATCTAAGATCGACCTTGAGACGGAAACGAGCATGAGTCCAAGCCAGTGCGAGTTGAGCGGTGCATAGATATCCTCTTCGGGAGCTATCCGATTTATGGTCTTGTAACTCCTCTGGATGGAGAGTTTGATAGACACCAGCAGGACCAGGGCGAGCAGTAATAGCGCGCTCGGGCGAAGATATTTATGCCTTAACCAAGCCCAATCTTCAAATCGAGAATAGTTAATATGAGGGGAGCTGTCCCTCCCGTCTGTATGGAAGTTCTCAAGGCAATCGAGACACGCAGGAGCGTCAGGAAGTACAAGCCCGTCCCAATGCCGGACGGCGATCTTGCGAAGATACTCGAGGCGGGTAGGCTTGCCCCCTCCGCGGGCAACAAGCAGCCCTGGGGATTCATAGTCGTACGCGACGCCGCAGGCAAAAAGAAGTTGGCTGAGGCAGCACGGAGCCAGATGTGGACTGCCGACGCCGGCGCATTCCTCGCAGTCTTCGCCGACCCCGTCTTCAGCCCCGGTGGCTATGGCAAGTGGACCGAGAGGGACCCCATGATCGCGGTTGAGAGTATGGTGCTTGCCGCGTGGAGCCTCGGCTACGGCACGTGCTGGATAGGGGCATTCGAGGAGGAGAAGGTCAAGCCACTACTCGGCTTACCCGAGGACAAGAAGGTAATCTGCCTCCTACCCATAGGCGTCCCCGCAGAGACCCCTGAACCAAAGCCACGCAGGGCATTCAAGGAGGTCTTCCATGCCGAGACCTACGGGAAGCTCCTAGAACTCTAAGCCTTCTTCTCTTCTTTAGCTACGGGTTCCACGGATAGGAAGCGTAGGACCCTGCTTCCCGTGTTTCTTATCTGGTGGAACTCATTGGGTTCTATATAGACGACCTCCCACGGGCTCACCGGACTCGTGCCGTTCGCCTCAAGCAGCTCGCCATTTCCATCTATGAAGTACATGGCGTGCTCGTAATGGTGAGAGTGCCTGAGGGTGCTGCCTCCCGGGGCGACCTCTACCATGGCCATCGTAAAGTTAGGTGACCCCTTTTCCTTGGTGACAAGCCATCTCCTCTTGGCGTCTACCGCGGGCTTGTCGATGTCCTCTGGGTGAATCTCTGTGTAGTAGAAGTGTCTCATGTTTAGCAAATGGAGGTGGCATGGATTAAGGTTGGGTGGCACGGGAACCGTTTAAAATCTCGAGGCATCTATCCCCTCTATGCTCCACGGAATACGCCTCATAATCTACGACCTCGACGGCACCCTCATCGACTCCACAGAGGCGATCGTGGAGACATTCAACCGCGTCATCGAGGAGCAGGGCGGTGAAGCCTGCCAGGCTGAGGCCATCACGGAGATGATCGGCCTACCCTTAACCGAAATGTTCCGCAGGGTCCTACCCGAGGAGAAGCATGAGAACATACAGGCCTTCTGGGACAGATACATCAAGATATACGACGACGTCGGCCCCGCGAAGACTCACATCCTCCCCAGCGTCGAGGAGACCCTCAGGCACTTCAAGCAAGCCGGCTACATGCAGAGCGTCGCTACGACCAAGCGAGGTGATGTCGCCACCCGCCTGCTAGGCGCCCTCGGCCTACGCTGCTACTTTGACCTAATCCTCGGCATAAACGACGTCCCAGCCCCCAAGCCCGCCCCCGATATCATCAACCTCACCCTAGAACGCCTACACGTCAAGCCAAGGGAGGCCGTATTCGTCGAGGACACGACGATTGGACTTGAGGCTGGTAAAAAGGCGGGTGTCTATACCGTCGGCGTCACAACCGGCACGCACGACATGCAAAAACTCTCCACCATGAGGCCCGACATTATAGTCGACGGTCTCGAGGAGCTCACGCGCCTCGTGGCGCGCTAGCCCTTTATCGCGTACTGGAAAGCCGCCTCGGCGTGAATCATCGTCGTGTCGAAGACGGGAATCTTAGTGTCGCTCTGCTTGATGAGAAGGGGTATCTCGGTACAGCCGAGGATGACGCCCTGCGCACCCTTCTTTGTCAGACGCTCCATTATCTCGAGGTAGTTTTGCCTGCTCTTGTCTTTTAGCAACCCATAGGCGAGCTCCTCGAAGATCACCCTACCGACCTCCTTCTGATCCTCCTCGTCGGGGACCACAACCTTGACCCCGTATTTCGCGAGCCCCTCGCGGTAGTAAGGCTTGTTCATCGCGAACTTGGTGCCTATGAGACCCACCTTCTTTATACCCGCCTTCTTCACCTCCGCTCCCGTCGCGTCGACGATGCTGATCATGGGGATGATGTTCCTCCGGTCGAGCTTCTCGTAGAGATTGTGCATCGTGTTTGTGGCGATAACGGCAAAATCCACCCCCGCCCCGTGGAGCGCCTGAAGCCCCTTCGCGAGCTCCAGCTCCATGCTGTCCCAGTCCTCGACGGCCATCCAGTCCTCGAAGCGCTGGAAGCTGACGCTGAAAACCACAACCTCGGGGTAGGCCTGGTTGTGATAGATCTCCTCGTAGCGGTGGATTATGTGCAGGTAGTAAGGGACCGTCGACTCGGGTGTGAGCCCGCCTAAGATGCCAATACGCTTGTACATGATTGAAGATACGTATGGGGCTATAAGATAGGTGCGGCCCTACTGGGCGACGTTGACGAATCCGCCGACTACACTTCTGAGTTGTTCTACGGCGAGGATCATGACCGAGTTGGGTGTCCCTGCGGCAGCCCAGACCCTCTCGAATCGGGTCAGGCTCCCGTCGAGGAGCACCTTCACACTGGGATCATGCGGGAACGGTGGAACCCCACCTATCACGTAGCCGGTGAGTGACTTCACCGTGTCCGCGTCCGCGTTCCCCACCTTTGCCCCGAGGTGCGCGCTCACCTTCTTCGCGTCCACCCGCTTGTCCCCGCTGATTACAACAACTACGGCCTGCTCCCCCATCTTGAAAACTATACTCTTCGCGATCTCGGCGACTGAGCAACCGAGGGCGTCGGCTGCGAGCTGGCTCGTACGGGTCGACTCATCGAGGGTGACAACCCTCGCTTCGATGTCCCTCTCCTCGAGGTAGGCTGATACTCGCTTAGAGCCGCGCGCCGACACCTAGAGGCTCCTCCACTTCTCTATGAGGTCAATGAGCTGCGCCTTAGTTGGGCTGCCCCGCGTTTCCTTGCGCGTCGCCTTGAAGCTGCCCCCCGCGTTACCCCAGCGGAGCGCCTCGGTGTCATCGAGTCCCTCGACTTTGGCGGAGGCGAAGCCGCCGATGAAAGCGTCCCCACAACCCACACGGTTAACGACCGTCATGTCGAGCCTCTCAAGGGGCACGGCGTCGACATGTATCATGGCGCCAAGGCTATCCTGGGTAAGCGTACACCCCTCCGCGCCGTGCTTGATTATGCACTTTAGGCTCTTAACGCGGTCATGCATCATCCTCGCGATCTCGTGTGCGCTGCTTGTGCCGAGTAGGTTCTCGTATTCGAGGTGGTTGAGGATGAAGTAGTCGGTGTTGATGAGTGTGGGCATGAGTGCGTCGAGGCCGAGCTCGGCGTAGACACCTGGGTCCCAGATGACGGTGACGCTGTGCTCCTTGCATAATTCGGCGAGGCAACGTGCTGTCTCGAGGGGAGGGTCCATGATGACGCAGACCTTCGCACCCTCGATCAGCCTCATCCTCTTCTGGTCGCGGAGGCAAATGCCGTCCAACTTGAGGTTGGCACCGAAGTAGGTGTGAATTTCATTTTCGCCATCGCCGCCGATGCTGATGTACGCCTGCCCCGACTCCTCCCCCTGAACGTATAGGAGTCCAGAGTCGTCGACACCCTCCTCCCAGAGGATGTTCCTCTGCTTGTCACCTATCTCATCCTTACCCAGGGCGCCTATGAAGGCCACACGCTTTTTCCCGAGGAGCCTCGCCGAGGCAACTGCGACATTCGCCGCTGTGCCGCCGCTGACACGCTGAATCTCCCTGACGGGTACCTCTTCCCCCGCACGGGGGAGCCTCTCCATAAAGAGGTTTATGTCCCAGTTTATAGCGCCACAGGTGATCAGATCGGCCACGTTAGCCACCCTTGCTGACTCTATCCTTAATCATTTTGTGGAATCGAGGGGCGTCAACCTCTACGACTATCTCGTGCATCGCCTTCAGGTTCTCGTCGCGGTGGAACCTGCGCCTGTCGATAACGGTCATGCCTATGGTCTGTGTGCCGATGGTCTCGACTTCAACGTCGTAGCGTGCCGTCTTGAACATGGTTGGGTCGGCGACGTAGGCGAGCGCCATAGGGTCATGTAAGCTTAAGCCATTGTACCTCTCCATGAGTGCCCCGCAGAGACCCTCGATGAGCTTGGATCGCTTCCCCTTCTTTGCGATCATCTCGGCGTACCTCTGCTTGCTCATCCTGTAGTCCGTGTGCATGGTTGTGTCGAGTCCGATGCAGGTAACGGGTACCCCGCTGTCGAAGACGAGCTTGGCGGCGTCTGGGTCGTGCCAGATGTTGAACTCGGCGACGGCGTTCGCGTTTCCTGTTCCATATGGGGTGAGGCCGAACGCACCGCCCATGATCACCAAGCCTCCGACCTTCTCGGGGATGGTGGGGTCGGCGAGGATCGCCGCAGCAATGTTTGTCAGCGGCCCGATAGCGACGAGGGTCAGCTCCTTGCCGAGCCTGTTGGACTCGTCGATGATGAGTCGAGCCGCATTCCGCTTGTCTATTTTCATCTTCGGCTCGGGGAGAACGGCGTCCATCAGGCCCGTCTTGCCGTGAAAGCTTTCCGCGTTGCCCATAGGGCGCAGCATTGGGTGCTCTGCGCCACGTGCCACAGGCACATCGCTCCTGCTTAGGAACTCGAGCAGCTGCCTCGCGTTCCGCGTTCCCTTCTCCGCGTTGACGTTCCCGTCAACCGTCGTGACCGCCTCGACGTTAATCTCCGGGCTGGAGAACGTGAGGAGGAAGGCGAGGGCGTCGTCTACGCCGGGATCCGTGTCGAGGATTATGCGCTTCAACTAAAATCACCGATTAATAGACCGATGAGGCTCTTGGGTTAAAGAGTTTTTACCAGTGCGCGCCATCCTCTTTTTAGGCACTAATCCCCCTCACTTCTTGATTACGATGCCATGGCCAAAACCTTCGATTGAGAAAGTGGGTCTTCTCGAACGCACAATCTCAACTAGGGGCGAACGTAGAGTGCTCTTTGGCGCTCCATGCTGGTTCATCCGGGGCAACATGTTTGCAGGTGTCTTTGGGGAAGACATCTTCCTCAGGCTGGGGGAGACTGATCTCGTCGACGCAAAGAGTCTCGGTGCCAAGCCATTCCAGCCGGTGATGGGACGGGTGATGAAGGAGTACGCCACGCTACCGCCGGCGCTTCTGGAAGGAAAACCATTGGCAGCGTGGCTTGAAAAATCCTACTCTTACACCTCCTCCCTGCCAATCAAGGCGGGGAAGAAGTGAGCCTACCCTACTTTACTTTCGATGATGCTTCGGGCGTATCCCTCGGTGAGTGATCTCATCCTCTCTGCCGGGGACATACCCTCGAGCTTCGCTAGCTCCGTTCTCCGCTTCTCCGCCATGATCTTGAGCTCCTCCGGATGGTCGCGC
>Ga0315286_10005477_pt1 | contig 12267 bp, 10 predicted proteins | sample YL17G10_0_MG_FD_205038 | JGI IMG/M metagenome (GOLD analysis project Ga0315286, IMG submission 205038) | Sediment microbial communities from Yellowstone Lake, YNP, Wyoming, USA - YL17G10_0 | ecosystem: Environmental > Aquatic > Freshwater > Lake > Sediment | place: USA: Wyoming | collected... | reverse complement strand
TGTACGCACGGAGTTTTGGGTACTGCGCAAAAAGCAGATTGATGATTCGTTGCGCCTCTTCCTTGGTATCCTTGATCTGCTCGGAGATCTTGAACGGCCCAGCGCCGTAGAAGGTCCCGAAAACAACTCTCTTGGCGCGATCGCGTTTGTCCTTGATGTCATCTTTGAAGTGTCGCTCGAGCTCAATCTGCTCATAGGGAATTCCGTAGATCTCTGCCGCCGTCGAGCTGTGAACGTCTCGACCCGAGAGGAGGACCTCGATCATCTTTTCATCGTGGCTGTAGGCCGTATAGACCCGGAGCTCCGCGCCCTTGATGTCGACGTTGACGATGAGATTGTCCGGGTTAGCAGGAACGAAGAGCTTCTTGATGTTGAAGCCTGGATGCTTCTCCTCTTCGGTTCCGTCGGGTAGCTTCCGCACAATTCGACACATATGGGAAGCAACATTCTGCATGTTGGGGTCACTGCTGCTGAGGCGGCCGGTTGCGGTCGAAGTAAGGTTGAAATTGCAGTGGATTTTCCCGTCATCCGCCGAGAGCTTGCGCAGTCCCTTGAGGAACTTCCCCTTGGCGCCCTCCGCTGCGCGGAAGGTCAATAGGCCCTCGGCAAACTCGCGCCGGGGGTCACCGATAGGGTAGTAAGAGATGTAACGCTCCAGGACCTCCTTGTCGGTCGAGGTGCCATCGGCACCAGGAATCCGCTCAAAGGATAGCCGGGAGAGCATGGACATGACCTGTGGGATTGATCGGTAGTTGATGGGGCCGAAGTTGTCCTTCAACATTCGCTCGGCCGTGCAAAGCATCTCTCCAATCTCCTTTTCCAGCTGAGTCAGATAGTCCATATCCACCTTGAAGCCACGGAACTCCATATCTCCTAGCGCCGCACTGGCCGGTAAGTAGATGTGCTGCATGACATAGAGCGCCTCATCCCGTATACCAGTCTGTGTCAACCGGTGGAGCTGAACCTTGGCGATCATTCGGGCTACGTCAGCATCGACCGCGGCATAGCGCAAAATTGTATCCAGCGGGATGTCCTCGAACCCACCGGATTTTTTTGCCATCTTCAGTTTACCTGGCTTCTTCAAATCAAGTCGCTTGTACAACTGTGCTATTTCCTTGTTGCACCCATCTATAATGACCCGATCCTGGAGTTCTTTTGGTTGAGCCTTTTGTACCGTTCGTGTCCAGATGGCGACCTTCAGCTGATCCCATATTGGTTGTTCACGCCCGCATGGCGCTACCAGTTCATTGCAGATGTCCTCTTCCTTCCAGCTAATGAGGCCTTCTTTGTCCACATCATTCTCACCGCGCAAAATACTTTGCAATTCCTCATCGTACCCGGCGTAATCCGGGGTGTAAATAGCGGTTAACTTCTTCAGTCCGTACAATCCTTTCTTATCCTCATCACTGTAGTGCTCGCCGCACAGGGTATCCCAAACCACGTTATACACGAGCAAGTTCTTCACCAAGACCAGAAACTTCCGGTCAAACTTCCAATGGTGAAAAGCTTTTGGCTTGGGGCAAAGAAGCAGCCGCTTGACGTGCTCCCAGGCCATCTCCTTGTCATAAGGGGTCAGTTCGTGATCGAGTAGGATGGTCGCGGCTTTACCTTGGTCCCAAGCCACGGACAACATCAGCACTTTTGGGTCCGGGTGTGTCTCCGGGTAGAGGGTATTGGTCTCGGTGTCAAGCGCGATCATCCAGTTCTGCGCACCTAGCTTGCTGCCGGGTGCGCTATAATCTTGAATCTCTTCGACTAGCTGCTTTACCTCGTCAATCGTCTTGGGAAAACGGTAGTCCTTGGTGAGCACGTCGAGAGGCAGTTTCTGCCCGGACGCGTCACCCGTGGCCAGCTTGGCGGCGCGCAACAACGCGGCCAGGACCACTGTAGTGTAACCAGGGCTCTTACGCACGGACTCCATCTCGAACAACGGAATGACTTTCAACGGGCGTGGACCTTGTGGACTGGGGAGACTCACTGTCATCTCGTGCCCTACTATGTCTGTAATCTTCCGAAAATTCACTCCAAGGGCCTTGAGTACCAACGCCCCCAGCGCAACGATGACCGGCTCTCGCCCGTCCACGCCACGTACGCGCGAGAGTTCTCCGTGCAGAAAGTGACGGCAGTACTGAATATGGTTGGCGTTGGGGTTCACCGCGCCAGCCAGTACCGCGTAAGTGGTGTAGACCTTCAAATCCGCATAGTGTTCTCCTTGGTGTGACCGCACCACATCGAGTAACCGCTTGAATAGCCGACCGGTGGGCCCAAAAAAAGCTTCACCCCGCCCGATGGAAAAACCAGATGGGTTGGAGCTGATGACAATGATGTGTGCTGGGTTGTCTCCTCTGCCACCCCACAAGCAGGGGTCAAATTCAGAGGAACAACCCTTGCACCGGACAGCTGGCGGTGCATCAGGTCGTTGGCGCATAATTACCCCTAAACTTCAAAGTTTCCGCGTTGTTTGATGTTGTGGTTATCCAGTACTGACGCATCTGGGATGTCGGTTAGCATGCGTGCTCTTATCGATGTGTCGAGGACAACTTCCTCTTCGCATCCAGTTCCATCTTGTGTGGCCAAGGTGGTAGTCAAGTCGATGACCGAGAGTTGAGTGAGGGCAACATTGGTCCCAGTACGCTGGCGAATGTCCTTCAAGAACGCTACATTGTTTTTCAATAATTCCTTGCTCACCGCGCGTGAGTCGGAATCAGCTATGGTTTTCAATCGCCCGGGACTTTGAGCGTTGCGGTACTTGGGTGAGTGCCGAAGAACCCCGGTCATGGCTTTCTGCCAAAAGACGACCAGCCACATCTTCTTTTCGACGAAGTAAACGCCCGCGTCCGAGGCATTCAATTGCGCGCGGGTAGCGTGGTTGGAGAGGATCTTTGACAGTGAGGTGTACCCAGCCAGGTCGCTGTCAGGGGCAAACTTAGCCAGGTCGAACTGTGTGTACAGTACGTGATCCCAGATGTTGGCCGATTCTTGAACCATGCCACCTTGTTCCTGCATCTCCTCCATCTTCAACTTGCTAAAGTCAGCCAGGAACTTCCCATAATCCACACCAACCAGTTTCATGATAGCGACAATCGGGAGAAAGTGATCCTTCAAACGGGTCATGATGTTGGCGGGCAAAGTCGCATTTCGCGCAAATTCTTGCTTGGCTTCTTCGTAAGCCTGAAGTAAGCGCGGGAGTCTAGGAAGAAGACACAGCGTTACACCTCGACGCACTTTGAGCAATTCTTCAGGGGTATAGTGCTCACGAATAGGGGCAACAGGGTCGCGGATCCCCTCAATGCGCTGGGTGCGAATGTGCACAAAGCGATTGAGGTCGCGGGGCTCCTGCATGGTGAAGATACCCCCGACAGTGGCAGGGAAATGGAGATTATATTCCAAGGACTCCCCGGAGGTGGTTCCCCGGATAATACGAGACGTACCCGAAGTCATACTCCGTATGAGCTCGAGCACATCACGAACAGCCATGGAGCGTCGATTGGGGTGACCGGAGGCATCATCGTCCTCAAATTCATCCAGGAACAGGCGGAGTCTAACACCGTTCATCGACTGTCGAATAGCTGCCGCGGAAAAGTCATCGATGACCTGAACAGCCTCGCAGAGGCGCAGGTCGGGAAACTCGTTTCCGCCGATGACCTGCATGAGGGTGGTTTTCCCGGAGTGGCTTTCACCTGCGATGTCAACCATGCTGAGGTGCTGGAAAGCAGAGAAAACCGTAGAGTATAAAACGTCAGCCGCGAGAAACATGGACTCAAGGTCGTGATTCCGAAACTTCCACCCGAGCCGAAATATTCCGAGGAGCTTGTCATAGATATCACGGGGGTTGATCTCATTCCCGTCGAGGAGGTCTTGTACGGAGTTGATATTCTGCGACCAAGGTTTCGTCTGAAGCCTGAAGAAGTACTTGCCAACAATGGGATTGTCTATCTCTTCGAATTTGATCTGGAAGTCTTCCACTTTACCGTGAAACAGCTTGGTCCCGTTAGCGACAACCAGTGATGGTTGCCCGCTATTGTCAACGTCAGGTAGCCAATGGACCCCTTGACCGAGCTCAGTCAACCAATCTTTGTGGGTAGTTTCAGAAACAATGCATTGGACTGCTTCAGCAAAAGCCTGAACAACGAGACTTTCCTGCTGTCCTTGCGGCACTTCAGTGAGTACGCCCTTGGGGTTACGGCGATACTGCATGTATTCAGGCATGCCGATTTCCGTACGGACATAGTTAGGTAACGAGCCAAGGTCAGAAGCCAAAGCCCCTTGTAACAGTGACTTGGAGTTAATGTGCAGTACACGAACGACTCGCTTGCGTTTGCTCCAAGCGTAAGCGACAGAGGCGCCCTGAGCTTGTTGCTTTTGCGAAAGAAAGTGATACTCCTCTTCACGTAGCTTCTTGGCCAAGCGGCGAACAAATGACTCCGCGGAATCGTCATCGGGTATCATGTTTTGCAGCAGCGCGGATTTGTCCAAGCCATATTGTGTGCAGGCGAGATTAAGAAACAGGGTTCTCTCAGAGTTATCCTTCAAAATCAGTCCAAGTTGCCCGGCTATCTCGCAGCGCAGACGAACATCCGTAGGGTCAACGACCGCCAACTCTTGCTCCAGCTGGTCACCAACCCAATCGTACCCATGCGGAAAATGACTGTCGTCCATAACCCCGGTGATAAATGGCGCATACCCTCGCGCGCGAATAGCCTCATCCGCATCCTTGATCTTCAGGGTCCGATCCTCATCGGACCACCGATAGATACGCTGGACACAGCTGTTCTTACTCATGAGGGTTTTGGCCCAGCCTATTCCCTCCGGATCATTGTCCGGGATGGTGCGTGCGTGGGGGAACCCAAACTCCATCAACTGCTGCAGATCACTCTCCATGCTCCCGCCAGTAGCCACGATGCAAATATCATCGCTGGCGAGCGCGCACTGATTGCTGATGATCGCGAGAGCGTCCATCTCGCCTTCGACCACGTGCAGGGGATAACGCTCTAGCTCTCCGAGGAGGTGGTTGTACATGTTGAGGCCGAAGAAGCCGACTTCCTGAACGTAAGGATCCTCTACGGCGTAAAAGTCCTTGGAGTTGGGGTGGCGAATCCGGAAGCGTCCGATGGAGGTGGGTGTGGTGTAAAAGAAAAAGACCAGTGAACCTTCGTGCATGTATGAGCGGCTCGGCCCTGCCAGATACTTTTCCAGGTAGACGCCAGCCGCGTCTACCATCTTCTCACTGCCGACCTCCCGCATTCGATCGGCCAAGCGGTGTCGTGGGGGCAAAACACCGACTGGCCACATGTGAACAGCGTCCTCCGGGAACTGCCGTTGACGCAACCACGGAACCAAGCCCACGGCGTCTGCGTAAGCAAAGTCGGGATTGTCTGGGTTAGCCAGGATCTCGAGCAGCTCCAGGTTGAGCGCCCGGCAGATTGCCACCTTCAACATCTGGTTGTCTTCGATTTGCTGTACATTCTGGAGGAAGGCGGGAGGAAGCTTGACGTTGTAGCGCGACTTCAACAGACGTGCGGCTGTTGAGTAGCCAGTACCGAGGAGCTCGGCAGCAAACCGAATAGGATTCCACTCGGTATATTTACAACTTGCGCCGAAGCACGCGGCGCTGCCGCGCTCGAAATTGAGGGTAAAAGAAGGGGTAGTGTCCTGATGCGCGGTACAAACACAAAGGCCCTTGATGGTACTACCGGCAAGGACCCACTTGTTATTTGGCCGCGTTTCCAACAACAACGCGAGCCAATCGGTGGGAGAAATCTCCTGCCAAATGGCCCTCAGCCGCTTTGCGGGTAGGTTTTCCGCCGGTTTGTTTGTGGTTGCCACGATTTTCCTCTCATCTCAAAGGGCACACTCCAGTATGTTCACAGAACTTACACCACCAACCCTTCTTGGCCTCTGTGGACGCTGCGGCCTCCGTGGCCGCGTCAACCATCTTGACAAACCACGGGACCAAATTGTTGGAGATTTCACTGATCTGTTGCGGGGCTGCCCAAGTAACACTATCTTCGTTTTCCAGATAGTTGAGGGCTGCTTGTACCCGGACTACGCCCGGAAATACACGCACCCCTGCGATGGCGTACATCTTCAACTGATCCTCGTAAGTGCTCAGTTCCTTTTCTTCCCCTGTTTTGTGATCGATGATGACCAGAAACTTGTTTTGGATTTTTAAGCAAAGATCCCACACGCCGCGAAAAAATACCGTCTTGTTGTCCCAGAAGCCACACGGTTGCAGGTCAAGGGTGAGCCCGAACTTTCGTTCGACCGCTTGCTCCGTTACGTTGTGTTCCTGTTTGAATTTGTCCAAACGCGTAAGAAACCCCTTGATGTTGTGCGCCAACGCAAACAAGTCGTCCATCTCTACGGTAGTCAACTTCTCCTTGATGGCCCCGCGTCGCATAGCTTCACGGAGATCGTGCTTGCCGGACAGCACCCATTCCAACGTAACATGCGCGGCCTTTCCAATGCGGTTCGCGGCTGCCCCTACGGAAGGAGTCCCACGTACCTTGTTTACGTACTTGCACTGGAAGCTAAATGGGCAACGAAGGGCGGATTGTACTTTGGACAGAGACCAGGGGGCATGGGAAACAGCTTCCCCGCAAAATAGTGGCATGTGGTAGACACCTTTCTCAAAAAGACAACCAGGAGCGGCGCGAGCTCGCACCGCGCCTGGCTGTCAGTGTCTTACTACAGCGAACCGGTGCTGAAATCGGGCTCGGCAGCCGTCTGTGGCGCGACGAAGTCAGCCTCCGTGCGCTCGATGATCTGCTTCGCCTTTTCCCCCGCGACTGCCTGGACATTCTGGAGAGATGTGAGCAGGTGCTGCCGCGCCTCTTTGATTTTGGCGTGGAGCACAAACCCCAGATCGAGCAACCCCTGGTCAGTGGTCACCTCGTTGGTCATCTCGATATCGAAGACGTAATAGACGCCGCCTCCCTTGCGTTCGACCTCCTTGGATGCCATGTTGTACACCTTGCCCCAGGTGTACTTGGGTGTTCCGCGCATCCACTTCTCGAGCTTGGACCCCGTCTTGTACGAGGTCTTGCCGAACTGCAATCGGTACATCCGCCAGGTGTCCGGGTTGAGCACCATGACGAACCGGAACTTGTTGCAATCGGTGGCTTCTCCGTGCTTCCACGGCTCATCGTTGCAGTCCTTGCACTTGTTGCCGTAGATGCTGGTGACCGTATCCTCCGAACGGCAGGACGGCGCGACATCACCCTCGGCAAACTTCATGTGCCCTGGGTACATGTACAACGGAACAAACCGAAAAGGAGTTGGGAGTACTTCACCCAAGTCGGTGTAGAACGCCCCCATCTGCAACGTCTTGGGTGCGTCGGTGGACACTGGCTGGCGCACCTTCACCAGCGGGGGCATCCAGCTGGAACCCATTTCCTCGAGACCCGGGCGGCTGCTGCCCATGCTCGCCACCAGCTCGGCCATCCGCACCGCCACCTCTGCGGGGAGCCTTCGTAGAAGTGGAACCATGGACTTGCTGTCTTCTTCCGTCAAGTCCGCTGTGATCTCCGTCAGCTGCTCTTCGTTCAAGGTTTTGGTTTTTGTTTCGGCTTCGGTCTTGGTTTCTTGTTTCATCTCAGTTTCCTTTTCTTGTGCCTTCTCTTTGGCCATGTTTGCTCCCTCTACGTTAGTGGGTAACGGTCACTGTATTCACAGGCCTCGCGTGCGTCAAGCTCTTTTATTTGGTTTGAATACGGTTTTATGTGGTAAATCAAGCACTTCCAAGTACTACCCCAAAATCCCATGAAAAATCATTGCGCGATACCAGATGTTGTGTAAGACTCCGTAGCAGATACAAAGACAAGGGTCGTCAAACCACAACATTGTTTACGGATTACCACGTAAATGTGTGGAAACCAGTCAGAAGAACTGAAAGATTCGAGCGCCATTCGCTACTACGACGATGTGGGTAAGGTTCAAATTCTGAACGCGCACGCGGAACAGGAATTATTCCGCCGCTTCCAGGAAACCAAGGACCCCCTCGCCAGAGAGCTCATCATCAAGTCCGCATTGCGATTCGTCATCAAGCTCGCGCAGAATTATTCACGCGATCCTGATATGACCAAAGACCTGATAGCAGCGGGTAATGTAGGTTTGCTCCGCGCCTTTGAGCGGTATGACCCTTCCTACGGCACGCGATTTCTCTCCTACGCCACTAGCTGGGTTCTCCTGGAAATGCGCAACGAACTTTACAATGCTGGCATAGTGACCATGCCACTGTGGCGTCAAAAGGCGCTAAACAAAATTGCACAGGCGCACGCCCGCGCAATGAAGCAACGCGGGTCAAAGGCATCCATGCAGGAGTTGCAAACCTGCATGAACCTGAACCCAAACCAAATAACGAGATTGCAAGCCTGTGAAGCCCTTTGCATTACCTGCCTCGAAGAAAACGACTCCGCGGATACCTGGACTAGCTTGAATCGAAAACCACTGGACGTCCTTATCACCAACAAAGACACCCGCAAGATTCTGAACCAACTCATCAAGTCTCTGCCGACCGTCAAGGAACAATTCGTTATCAAAGCGTACTTCGGTTGGCAAAGTGATCCACTAAGTTTGCGAAACATCTCGGGAGTGCTGCAAGTAAGCCCGGAGCGCGTTCGCCAAATTAAGGTGAACGCGCTCCGGCGTATCCGACGCAAACTGCGCTATCAACTATCCATCATGCAATCATCTGACCTTCAGTAAACCTAGTGGGTCATTTCCACCTGATCAACTTTCGGTGGGTTGGCTCCAGCCAAGCGGTAGGTCCATGAGACACCTTTGATGAACCAGACCAGTTGTGCTTTCTTTTCAGAGCTCGGAACTTCCGCCAACGTCTTATCCAACTTCGCAAGGATTTGTAAAACCTCACGACGAGGGCGGGGCTTGCGGTCCAGATCTGGTTCTTTGTTTGGCGTGTGCCCAGGGGAACCTCCTTCGGGTTTGGTACCCGCCAAGGAACACTCGACACGCTCCTTGAAGTCTTGCGCGTTCTCCTTGACAGCGTGCTTGAGCAACTTAACCTTCTCCTTCTCATCCTTCACTCGAGCAAGCTCACGAATGTGGGTGAAGGTAATCTCTCCCTTCTCCAACGCCTGTTGGATGTCTTCCGGCTGCTTGGTTGCGGTCAAGCGCTGTGAGACCCAGCCGGGGGTCATGCCCACCATCTCGGCAAACTCCTGCTGGGACAACCCCAACTGGTTTACCGCGTAATCGATGAGCGCCGCCTCTTCCAACGGAGTGTAGTTCCGCCGGACGAAATTCTCCGCGACGCGTGCACCATAGGCCTCCTTCCTGGTGGTCTTCACGGGGAGTGAAACTGCTTTGACCGTCGTTTGCTTGAGTCGCCGGACACACTCCAATCGGCGGCGGCCTGCGACCAGCTTGTACGACTCACCATTGGGGCCATCCTTATCCAGCTGCATGACTACGATCGGCTGGATGAGCCCCAACGTCTTGATGGATTCCGTCAGATCCTTCAGATCGGAGTCCCAACCCTTGGCGCGATTGGGAAAATCTTCAGGGATCAGGATGCTGCTGAGTGGGAGCATCGTGGTCTGAATCGGTGCAGCTCCCTTCTTCGCTTGCGTCATTGGCGCATTCCTCCCGGATTGTGGTTGCGGGTTGTACTCGCAAACTGCGAACAAACTGGATAGCATCGTTTACATGCCGTTCAATGAAGTCTATTACATCTATTTGCTCACACACTACCTCTTGACATTCCACGAGTGCCTCTTTTCTGGTGAGTGTTACGGGAAAACCGAAGACGCTAAATTCCGATTTTTCCGCACCCTCGATTAGCTGCCCACATGTGTTTAGAATTGGCCTAATGTAGAGGTAAGTCTTCAGAATAGTCTCAGCCAGTTCTAGTGAAATGGTAAACCTCCTTTCAGTTAATGTGGTGCTGCAGCGGTTCCTCTCGCAGTTGAGAAATCTGTCTCAACACAGTTGCTCCCGTGGTTCTCTCGCTTGGTGCAGCTGGCTACACCTTTTCCAGGTTGCCTGGAAGTACAACCGATTCAACGTCGGCCACATCGATATGCTGCAGCTCGAGTTTCTTGGTGGGAATGCCCTGCAGAAGTTCACCTACGGCTAGGTAGAACTCTCTTCCATATACCACCGGACCTTCATCGCTGTTTACCTGATAAGCGACCCACAGATCTACAATCCGATGGTACTTATCAAGTAAACTCTTGGTCGTTTTTTGAGTTTGTTTACTCATGTAGACCTCGTGAATTCAACACAAACACTCGAGTTATTTGTCAAAGTGGCCATGACAGCCATCTCCCGATCCTCATGTTGCAGAGGAAAAAACGGTTGATTAAGAAGATCTATTTTGTGTATCCCGATATTGATGGCCGAACTACAATCTCCAATCTTGTACGAACTTAACGGCACTTCGTAATTGTGTAAAGCAATACGTAAGCACACCGCAAATACCATCTGCCCATTCAAACAAAGGGCCGATTGCCGACACTGTGGGCAGTGAGGGTAGATGCAATGATCCAGCATTCCAAATTGTGTCGCTACCCTGTTTACGTCCTCAAAAACACCCCAGCTGCGCAACCAGGCGTTTGCCCGGGAATTCGGAACAATGAGATACCCCATTGTTGCGTGTGGGTGGTAAGCAGTATCCCCAACGAAAATCAATTCAGACAGTTTATGTGGACTGGGGAACAATGACATTTCGCCTGTTGCGATCGCAAGGATACCCCCCGCGCTTCCTGGGGGGCCACTCAACAGAAATACACTGTCATTTCTTCGAATCTTGGCCAGGCACACACTCGTTTGAACCGAGATCTTCTCCCGCATTACGCTGTTCAAACGGTTCAGATCCACAAAGTGGGCAGAGAACGATGGGTCCGTGTTGTTCAACTTGTCCCCCGCAGCATGTGCAGGTAATGGTGCCATTGGCAGATGCCAATTTGCTTGTGTCCCCCTCATCGACTCCATATTTTTCCATGTTACTCCTCCGGAGAATCGGGTGCTTGACCCACTGGTTTGATGTCTCTCCGCGCTTCCCGGCACAAACCGGCGACTCGTGCCAACTTGACGCGTACGCGAGTCTGTGCCGCCTTATGCCCTCGCTTGCCACACGCCGCCTGAGCTACGTCTATTTTCACTTCATCCACCAGATGGAACAACTGGTGCAATGCCTTGCTACCCAATATCACAGTAGACGCCGTTTCCAACTCGTTCATGTATTCGCTCATTTCGTTCCTCTCCTTTATTTTCCACGACAACGTTTCCAGAATCCACACCATTTTTCTGTACACAGCCAACTTCCCGGGTCACAGGGTGGGAAGTTCCCCGCGCTGATCGCCCCCGCAACCGACTCAAAAACATCCTGGACCCAGAGGAAATCACGGCGATCGCGGTTTGAACGTAAGACTTTGATGGCCGGAGCCGCGGTTTTTACGAATTGATCGAAGCGAACTTTCGGCAAACCGGCCGCGTGAGAGTATACAGTCAGCTGCATATCGTTGTTTGCATCTGCCTGCGACTTGGACTTCGACACAACCTTATAGTCGATAACCTCGCGGGTATCCGGGTCTGCGCTGTCATCCGCGATCAAATCAATGTACCCATTTAGCGGAATATGACATTTACCACGTGAGATCCAGAACCGTTGTTCCACCACGATGGGGGTTACCAGGGGCAGGTACTTGGTGTGGTACTGGAGCAAGAAGGCACGCGCTCGTTTGAGAATGCGCTCTTCACTGTCATCCTCATCCCACACCTCTACATCAGTCTTCAAGGTATTCCACGCATCGTTGTAAGTGTCGAGCATGGTATCCAGTGGAACCATCTTCCGAGATTTCATGTACTGCCGATGAGCGTGCTCGAGTGAACGGTGAACTGCTTGTCCCTCAGCCATCCGCGCTTGCGGCGGGCTGGTAACGTCTTTGACATAGCGCCACTCGTAAGCACGCGGACAGCTCTGAAAAAGTCGTACCTGACTCACGCTCAAGTATGACTTTGGCAAGGCAAGGTCTGTACTTGGCAACTTGCCAGTTTCAACCAGAAGGTCATATTCCTCCTCTGGTGGCATCTTGCTGTCAGAGAATACTACCTCACCACTCATCGCCCTGCTCCCCGAGGTGGCCAGCCCTTGACCAAGTCTGCCATGCTGTGCGCCTCCTGGGTCCGATTTGGGGTCTCTCCAGGATAGATGGTTCCATCTTCCCCCTCCACGTCAACTCTCATCCTACGCGTCTGCGCCAGCAAAAGGGCAGCCGCCTCCGGATCCGGGAACATGTTGGGATC
>Ga0315286_10005476_pt1 | contig 12267 bp, 8 predicted proteins | sample YL17G10_0_MG_FD_205038 | JGI IMG/M metagenome (GOLD analysis project Ga0315286, IMG submission 205038) | Sediment microbial communities from Yellowstone Lake, YNP, Wyoming, USA - YL17G10_0 | ecosystem: Environmental > Aquatic > Freshwater > Lake > Sediment | place: USA: Wyoming | collected... | reverse complement strand
GTCGACGAGGCGCGAACCCCGCTGATCATTTCCGGGGCCGTGTCCGGCTCCGCGCTCGCCGTCTATTACGCGTATCTCAGGAACAAGGTCGAGCTTCTCGTGCGCAAGCAGAAGCAGGAGATCAACGATCTCATGACGAAGATCGAGCGGCAGGAGGACGCGGAGGATAGCGCGAAGGACGATATCGGCGTCAACCTTCTCCTCGCACGAAAAGGGGATCCGAAGAACAAGAAATTCACGAAGCTTCGCAAGAAGCCCGGATACGAAAAGCTCATGCTTTCCGTCGAAAACGAGCTCATGCGGGACAAACGTATGCCTGAGCTCGACGAGGAGCTCTACTTCGTCGTCGACGAGAAGGCGAACACGATCGACATGACCGAAAAGGGCAGGAATAATCTTTCGCCGGAGGATCAGGAGCTTTTCGTCCTGCCCGATCTCAGCATCCACATCAAGGAGATCGACTCCGACGCGTCCCTTTCCCCGAAGGACCGGGCGAAGAAAAAGGACGCCGCTTACCGGAAATACGCGGAGAAAACGGAGATGATCCACAATTTTTCCCAGCTTCTCAAGGCGTACGCCCTGTTCGAGAAGGACGTCGATTACGTCGTTCAGGACGGCCGCGTTCTCATCGTGGACGAGTTCACGGGACGCCTCATGCCCGGAAGACGCTTCAGCGAAGGCCTCCACCAGGCGCTCGAGGCGAAGGAACGCGTCACGATCGAAGGGGAAACACAGACGCTGGCGACGATCACGCTCCAGAATTTCTTTCGAATGTACGAGAAGCTCGCGGGCATGACGGGAACGGCGGAGACCGAAGAGGAGGAGTTCCACAAGATATACAAGCTCGAGGTCGAGGTTATCCCCACGAACAGGCCCGTGCGGCGCATCGATTATGACGACGTCATCTTCCGCACGAAACGCGAGAAATATCACGCCATCATCGAGGAGATCAAGCGGCTCCACGGGCGGGGCCTTCCCATTCTCGTGGGCACGGTGACCGTCGAGGTGTCCGAGACGCTGAGCAGGATGCTCACCCGCGAAGGCATCAAGCATAACGTTCTCAACGCGAAGTACCACCAGCGGGAAGCGGAGATAATCTCCCAGGCCGGGATAAGCGGCGCCGTCACGATCGCGACCAACATGGCGGGGCGCGGCACCGATATCAAACTGAGCGCCAGGATCGTCAAGTGCGAGCGCTGCTGCATCTATTGCGAGACCGAGAACGATTGCGATACGTGCGCGAATCGGGAGAGGAACGCCGAGGAGTGCCTGGCGGACGTCCCGTGCGGCCTCCACATCATCGGCACGGAACGCCACGAGGCGCGGCGAATCGATCGGCAGCTGCGCGGACGGGCGGGCCGGCAGGGGGATCCGGGCGCGTCGCGCTTCTTCATATCCCTCGAGGACGACCTCATGCGCCTGTTCGGATCGGAGCGCATATCGGGCGTCATGGACCGCCTCGGCGTCAAGGACGGCGAGGACATCCAGCACCGGTTCATCACGCGGGCCATCGGGAACGCCCAGAAGCGCGTCGAGATGTACAACTTCGGCATCCGCAAGCGTCTCATCGAGTACGACGACGTCATGAACAAGCAACGAACGGTGATTTACGGCCGGAGAAGCCAGATCCTGGAAAGCACAAATCTCGATGCTGTCGTCGTCCAGCTCATCGAGAATACGGTTGGATCGATCGTGGACCGGTTCGCGCCCGAGAGCGAGCAGCCCGATGATTGGGACCTCGACGCGGCCGCGGTGGAGCTCGAAAATCTCTTTCTCGCCTCGTTCGAATTCGCCGATGTTTTCAAGGATCGCTCCGCCGATCTGAAGATCCTCTACGATCATTTCCGCGCGAAGGCGATCGAGGCGTACGAGCTGCGCAAATCCCTGATTCCGCCGGAAATCATGCAGAAGTTCATGAGCTACGTCATGCTGCAGAGCATCGACGAGAAATGGATGGATCACCTCTACGAGCTCGATTACCTTCGCGAGGGCATTCACCTGCGCTCGTACGCGCAGAAGGATCCCTTGATCGAGTACAAGCAGGAAGCGTTTCAGATGTTCAGCGAGATGGTCGTCGATATCGACCGATCGATTCTCTGGGCGCTCTTTCACGCCCGTTTCGATCCGGAGCAGGAAAAACGGCCCCGCAGGCGGTCCGACAGCGGCGTGGCGGTGCATCAGGTGGCAAGCACCTACAGTGCCGCCGCGGCCCCGGGAGCTTCGGCGGGGCAGGGCGCTCCTGCGGGCGCCGCGGGCGACAGTGCCGTTCCAAAGACCCAACCCGTGCGATCCGCGCCGCGAGCGGGGCGAAACGATCCGTGCCCCTGCGGGAGCGGCAAGAAGTATAAAAAGTGTTGCGGAAAGGAAGCGGTATAGCAATTATACATGATGCCCTCGGGCGAATAACCGTGGAAAAGGCGCGAGGATACAGGATGAGCGAGAGGATCAAGGAGATCATCGAGTACATCATGGATCTCGAACCGGGAGATCTCAAGGATCCCTCGTTCGTTCAGGACGAGCTCGAGGACATGGGATATACGCGTTTCGAGATCAGGCAGGCGTTCAGGATGCTGGACTTCGGATCCGACGGCATGGATCGCGGACCTGCGAGGGAAACGCCGGCCGGGAATCGCGTCCTGAACGAGTTTGAAAAGCATATGCTGTCCATCCCGGCCCAGGGATATCTTCTCAACCTTTACCGCCTCGGGTGGATATCCGAAATCCAGCTGAGCGCGATCATCGATAACGCCGCGTTTGAATTCATCCCGCCCGTATCGCTCGAAGAGGTGCGGGACCTCGCATCTCGATTCGTTACCGATTTGCCGGAAGACAATCCTCCGGACGTCGCGCGACGCGATGACGGACACGTGCATTGAGGAAGGAGGACTCGTTGGACCAGGTTCTCGTCATCGTGGAGTCTCCCGCCAAGGCGCGCACGATAAAGAAATATCTCGGCAAGGGATACTCGGTGAAGGCTTCCGTCGGGCATATCCGCGACTTGCCGCAGCGCGAGATGGGCATAGCCATCGAGGATGGTTTCACGCCGCATTACGTCACGGTCAAGGGAAAGACGAAGGTCGTAACGGAGCTGCGTCGCGAAGCGGCGAAGAGCGCCGCGATCCTGCTTGCGACCGATATGGATCGGGAGGGGGAAGCGATCGCGTGGCACCTCAAGGAAGTGCTCGAAAAAACGAAGATCCCCATCAAGCGGATCATCTTTAACGAGATCACGAAGAAAGCGATCGAAGATGCGGTCGCCAGTCCGCGCGACATCGATCTCGACAAGGTCAACGCGCAGCAGGCGCGTCGTATCCTCGATCGGCTTTTCGGCTATCTTATCAGCCCCGTTCTCTGGAAGATCTTCTATCGGGGCCTGAGCGCGGGACGCGTCCAGAGCGTCGGGCTTCGCCTCATCTGCGAACGGGAGAACGAAATCCGCGCGTTCGTCCCGGTCGAGTACTGGTCGATCGAGGGGATGCTGGCGACCGGGCGTGGGGAGGAATTCTCGACGAAACTCCTCAAGATCGACGGGCGCAAGCCCGAGATCAACGATAAGGGCAGGGCAGACGAGATACTCGCCGCCATCAGGCGCGAGTCCCTCTCCGTGCGCCAGGTGAGTGAAAAGGAAAAACTCCGGAATGCCCAGCCGCCGTTCATCACGAGCACGCTTCAGCGCGAGGCGGCCGGCAGGCTCGGCTTTTCAGCGAAAAAGACGATGCTCATCGCGCAGCAGCTCTATGAGGGCGTCGATCTCGGCCCCGAAGGAGCGGTGGGGCTCATCAGCTACATGCGAACCGACTCGACTCGTTTGAGCGGCGAAGCGCATGCTCAGGGAACGACGTACCTTCGGGAGACATTCGGCGAAGACATGCCCGCCTCCGGCCCCAAGGTCTTCAAGAAAGCGAAGGGTTCGCAGGACGCGCATGAGGCGATTCGGCCGACCGATTGCTACCGGACGCCCGATTCGATCAAAGAGCATCTCGGGAAGGATCAGCTCTCCCTGTACCGGCTCATCTGGCAGCGTTTTCTCGCATCGCTCGCGGCGCCCGCGGTGTTTCGCGTCGTCGAGGCGGATATCATGGCCGGAGAGAGCTACCTTCTGCGGTCGAACGGCAGAACGCTCGTGAAGCCGGGATTCCTCGCGATCATGCAGGACCAGAAAGCGGAACAGGACGAGATGCTGCCGGCGCTCGCGATGGGGGATGCCGTCGCGATCCGGAACCTCGATCCCTCGCAGCATTTCACCGAGCCGCCCCCGCGATATACCGAGGCCTCGCTGATCAAGGAGCTCGAGGACAAAGGGATCGGCCGGCCCAGCACGTATGCGTCGATTCTCGGCGTCATCCAGGCCCGCGATTACGTGAACAAGAAAGCCTCCGCCCTCTTTCCGACCGAGCTCGGGGAGAAGGTCTGGAAAACGCTCGAGAGCTATTTCAGGGACGTCTTCGAGATCGATTTCACCGCGCGGATGGAATCGGAACTCGACAAGGTGGAGGAAGGCAAAGACGACTGGCGGGCCGTGGTGAAGCTCTTTTACGATCCACTCACGGTCGACCTCGATGCGATACAGGGCACGGGAGCGGAGCTCAAGAAGCTCGTGCAGGAAGAGACAAAAGAGATCTGCGACAATTGCGGCAAGAGTCTCGTCAAGAAATGGGGCAAGAACGGGCCCTTCCTCGCGTGCCCCGGGTTTCCCGAGTGCCGCTTTACCCGGCCGCTCGAGGAGGTCGAGGCGATCGATCGGAAATGCCCGCAATGCGGGGGAGAGCTCGTGCACCGCACGGGGCGTTTCGGACGATTCATTGCGTGCAAGAAATACCCGGCGTGCAAATACACGGAAGCGGTGACGCTGGGGATTCCCTGCCCGACGCAGGGATGCGGCGGTCAGATCAGCGAAAAGAGAAGCCGCCGCGGCAGGCTCTTCTACGGCTGCAGCATGTATCCGAAATGCACCTTCGCGAGCTGGGACAAGCCGACGGGGCAGCTGTGTCCCATCTGCGCCAAAGCGAATCTCGTCGAGAAGAACAGCGCGAAGAAAGGCACTTACCTCAAGTGTCCGTCCTGCCGGCATGAGGTCACTCCCTGATGCGAGAGGTTACGGTCGTCGGAGGGGGGCTCGCGGGCTCCGAGCTCGCGCTGCAGCTCGCCGACAGCTCCCTGCGCGTGACGCTCGTCGAGATGCGTCCGGGGGCCCGCACGGCGGCGCATGCGACGGCGGACCTCGCCGAGCTCGTGTGCAGCAATTCGCTCAAATCGGACGATCCCGAAACCGCGTCGGGGCTCCTGAAGAGAGAGCTTCGCCTGATCGGCTGCCGGCTGCTCGAAATCGCGTCCGGGTGCCGGGTGAGGGCGGGGCATGCGCTCGCCGTCGATCGGGAGCAGTTTGCGCGCGCGGTCACCTCTCGAATCGAATCGAACCCGAACATCAGGCTCGAGCGGCGCGAGCAGCTTGATCTCGATCTTCCGCCCTGCTCAGTGATCGCCACCGGGCCGCTGACATCGGATGCGCTTTCGGGCGCTCTCCGCGATCATTTTGCATCCGATCATCTCCACTTCTACGACGCGATCGCGATTTCCGTGAGCGCCGATTCAATCGATCCGGAGCATGCATTCAAGGCGTCCCGATACGGCAAGGGAGGGGACGACTACTGGAACATACCTCTGGACGGGGATCAGTACTCCCGGCTTGTCGAATTTCTCCGGGGCGCGCCGAAGGCCGAGAAACACGGTTTCGAGGAGACGCGCTGCTTCGAGAGCTGCCTTCCCGTCGAAGTGATCGCCGCGCGCGGAGAGGACGCTCTGCGTTTCGGCCCTCTCAAGCCGAAAGGGCTCGTCGATCCAAGGACGGGTCGAGAGCCGTACGCCGCGATTCAGATGCGCCAGGAGACGCACGACGGCACGCTCTTCGGTCTCGTCGGCTTTCAGACGCGCCTGACGCGCGGAGCTCAGCAGGAGCTCCTGGCGGTTCTTCCCGGGTTTCGCGCCGTCGAGATTCTTCGGTGGGGAACGGTGCACCGGAACACGTTCCTCGATTCGCCGAGACTTCTGGACGAAACCCAGATGTCGCGCACGCGACCGGGGCTCTTCTTCGCCGGACAAATTGTCGGCGTCGAGGGGTACATGGAATCGATGGCGCACGGCGCCATCGTCGCCCGCAACGTCGCGCGCTATCTGGAGGGGGAGCCGCCGGCGCCCCTTTTCCCCCGGGAAACGCTCCTCGGCTCGCTCCAGCGGCACTGCAGCGAGGCAAAACCCCCGTTCCAGCCGATGAACGTCAATTTCGGCATTCTGCCCGCCCTGACCGCCCGTCGCATCGAGCGCAAGAGGCGCTACGTCGAGCGATCGCTCAAAATGCTTGAAACTTTCTTATCATAAAAGCATTCAACAGGTAAGGCTTGACGCCCCCACGGCATCCCACTAGAATGCGTTCATGGCCCATAGGGCGAAACCCTGATAGGCAAGGAGCACTACCTTGAGAAATTCAACCGGAATACTGGGCGGTTTTCGTGGCGCCGTCTGCATCGCGACGGCTCTCCTCGCCCTTTCGTGCGCGAAGGACGAGCCGAAGCTCATACCGACCGGCGTTCTCTTCGGGAATCCCACCAAAACGATGCCGGGCATATCCCCGGACGCGAGGAGGCTTTCCTATGTCGCGCCTTTCAACGGGGTTCTCAATGTCTGGGTGAAAACGATCGGCGCGTCGGACGATCGCGCGATCACGCGAGATGCGGATCGCGGAATTGCCAAGTATTTCTGGGCCTACGACAACAGGCATATTCTGTACTTTCAGGATTTGATGGGGACCGACAACTGGCGGCTGTACGGCATCGACGTCGATAGCGGGGAAATCAGCGATTTCACCCCCTTCGACAGCATAAAGGTCGCCGTCGTATCGTATGCCAAGAAACTCCCGAACGTTTTCGTCATTCAGATGAACAAGGAGAATCGTGATCTGGCCGATGCCTATCGTCTCGACGTCGAAACGGGAGCCCTCGCTATGGTCGCGAAAAACCCCGGCAACGTCGTGAAATGGGTCGCCGACAACGATCTGGTCGTGCGGGGCGCTTTGGTTTCGGAACCGGGGGGCGGCGCCGATCTCATCGTTCGGAAGGACGAGAAATCTCCCTGGAGAACGGTATGCTCCTGGAGTTCCGAGGATCGCATGTCGAGCGGAGCGCTTCGCTTCACGCGCGACGGAACGGGCATCTATTGTTTCGATGCGCGGGGATTCAATATGGGCAGGCTCGTCGAGATCGATATCGCCGACGGTTCGGCGACGGTGATCGCCGAGGATCCGAAGAGCGAGATCGTTTCCGCATTCTTCCAGATCGACACGTATGAAATGCAGGCTGTCGCATTCGAACGCGAGCATATCGAATGGACCATTCTCGATAGCTCGCTCGGCGACGATTTCGACGCGGTCTCGAAACTCGATCGCGGGGATTTCACGTTCGTGGGCACCGACGCGTCCGATTCGACATGGGTGCTCGGCTTCAACAAGGATGACGGTCCCGTTTCCTACTACCTCTACGATCGACGAACGAAGCAGGGAACTTTTCTCTTCGACGAAGTGCCGGACCTGAGGAACTACACGCTCGCGCGCATGGAGCCCATTTCGTTCAAGGCGAGGGACGGGCTTGACATTCACGGGTATATCACCTATCCGGTCGGCAAGAAACGCGCAAACCTGCCGCTCGTGCTGCTCGTTCATCCGGATCCCTTCACGCGCGATTACTGGGGATTCAATCCCGAGGCGCAGTGGTTGGCGAACCGGGGGTACGTATGCCTGCAGGTGAACTATCGAGGCTCCCGGGGATACGGGAAGAGCTTCTCGAATGCGGGAAACAAGGAGTGGGGCGGCAGGATGCAGGATGACCTGGTGGACGGCGTGCAATGGGCGATCGCTCAGGGCGTCGCCGATCCCAAGAGAATGGCTATTTTCGGAAGCTCGTTCGGGGGTTATGCGACCCTCGTCGCCCTGACTTCGACGCCCGATCTCTTTTGCTGCGGAGTCGACATATCGGGGCCGAGCGATCTTCTCGGCTGGCTCGATGCGAGAACCTCCGGATACGGTGGTTATAAATCGTTCTTCTACGAACTGGTCGGGAATCCGGATACGGAGGCCGACATGCTGAGGTCGCGCTCTCCGCTGTTTACGGTTGACCGGATTCGGGCTCCGCTTCTGATCGTACAGGGAGGACGCGACCGGTTTGTCCCGAATTCCGACGCGGAACGGATCGTCGCCGCTCTGAAAGCGAACGGCATTCCGTGCGAATATGTCTATTTCCCCGATGAAGGGAGGGGGATTTCGAACCCCCAGAACCGAATGAAATTCGGGGAAATCGCCGAACGCTTTCTCGCAAAATATGTCGGAACACGTCGCAGGTGAGCGATCCGGCGGCCTGCGGCGAGCCTGACTTTTGATAAGAAAGGAGCGACCATGAAACGGATCGTTCTCGTCGCGGCTATTCTCGCGGCCTCGAGCGGCATTCTGCGGGCGGATCCCTGGACCAAATCGGTCGACGCGAATCTCACGCTGACCCAAAGCGCCTACACCGACAACTGGAGCGGGGGACAGGTCGGATCCCTCGCCTGGGTGTTCAATTCGAATTCGCTTTTCGAACGTCAGGTGAATCCGAAGCTGCATACGCGGAACAGCTTGAAGCTGTTCTTCGGTCAGACGCACAGCCAGGACGCGACGACGAAAGAATGGGCGAGGCCTTTCAAATCGAGCGATCGGATCGATTTCGAGACAATCTTCAAGCTCACGCTCGGCCGCGTCGTCGATCCCTTCGCGTCGGCGAGAATCGAGAGCCAGTTTCTCGATCAGAGAAATCCCGCCAACGAGCGTTACGTCAATCCGGTGCTCTTCACGGAGAGCTTCGGAGTCGCGAAGATGCTCGCCAAGAGCGGCAGGCGGGAATGGACCGCGCGCCTCGGGGGAGCGTTCCGGCAAGCTCTCGATCGCGGCATCCTCGACGAGGCGAGCGGCGCGAAAACGACGGAAACGGTGACGGACGGCGGAATCATCTTCGTGAGCGATTTCGTGTCCCCCATCTCGGACACGACGATGACCGTCACGAGCCGCCTGCAAGTATACGAGGCGTTTTTCTATTCGAAGTCGGACGAGCTCGCGGGCCAATACAACATGGATTACTGGAAGGCCCCCGATATCACCTGGGAAATGATCTTCAGAGCGAGCATCAACAAGTACCTCATGGTGAATCTCTACGCTCGATTCCTCTACGACAAGGAGGTGGATCTCGCGGGGCGCTTCGAGGAAACGCTTTCGCTCGGGATCACGTACAAGCTCATGTGATCGATATCCTCTGGCTGCGGCTTCGAATCATGGAGGCGTGAATATGCTGAAAGAGTTCAAGGAATTCGCCATGCGGGGAAACGTGATCGACATGGCGGTCGGGATCATCATCGGCGTCGCCTTCGGGGCGATCGTTCAATCGCTCGTGAAGGACGTCATTATGCCGCCGATCGGAATACTCCTCGGCAACGTCGATTTCGCCAACCTCTTTGTCGTGCTGAAACAGGGAGCCGTGCCGGGGCCGTACGCATCCCTCGCGCAGGCGCAGGCCGCCGGCGCGGTCTCGATCAATTACGGCGTCTTCGTGAATACGATCATCAACTTCCTGATTGTCGCGTTCTGTATTTTCTTTATCATCCGCACCATGAACAAGCTCAAGAAACACGAGCCGGCGCCGGCAGCCGAGCCGACGACCAAGGAATGCGCCTTCTGTTGCACGGCGATTCCGATAAAGGCGGTCCGATGCCCGAGCTGCACGTCGACCGTCAAGTAGGCGCGGAACGTCCGCGGCGCGCGATCGCGTCGCAGGACGGGGTTCGAAAGTGATTCTTCAGGCTCTCAAGGATTATTTTCTTTACCTCGGTCTCGAGAGAAGGGCGTCCGAGGCGACTATCCGCGCCTATGAGGGGGATATAACCCAGTTTCTCGATTTTCTGCGCGATGAGCTTTCCCGTGAAGCCGGCTTTTCCGATGTTGATGGTCTCGCCGTGCGGTCTTTTCTCGGCCGTTTATCCCGCAACGGATATTCGAAACGCAGCATCGGGCGGAAGGTCGCTTCCCTCAAGAGCTTTTTCGGCTACTGCGTGAGGCGGGGGTTGTGCCCGCACGATCCGACCACGGGCGTATCGGCGCCCAAGCTGGGCAGAGATCTGCCCGTTTTCGCGAGCGTGGCGGCCATGGATCGCATGATGGACTTGCCGTCCCTTGACTCCCGAAAAGGCCTGCGCGATCGGGCGGTTCTCGAAGTGCTCTACGGGACGGGGATGCGTCTTTCCGAGCTCGTCGAATGCACGATCGCGCAATGCAATTTCATGCAGGGGACCGTCACCGTGCTCGGAAAGCGGAACAAGCAGCGGCTCCTGCCGCTCGGCGGCAAGGCCGCGGAGTATCTGAAAATCTACCTGCAAGATAGATTCGGCGTCCCCGAATCGCTCTGGAGCAGCCGTGAAGGCATCTACGGCTTCCTCGGCGAGAGCGTCAACGAGCCTCTCATCGCGGGCAGGGGGAAGGATCCCGTCAGCAGGCGAACGATCCAGCGAATCGTCCTCAAGTACCTCGAGCACGCGGCGGCGCTGTCACGGATGAGCCCGCACGTTCTCAGGCACACCTTCGCGACGCATCTTCTCGATGCGGGCGCGGATTTGAGAGCCGTTCAGGAGCTTCTCGGGCACTCGAGCCTCGCAACGACGCAGATCTACACGCACGTCACGACGGAGAGGCTACGCGAGGTTTACGAAAAGGCCCATCCGCGCGCGTGATGCGCGCGCCGTGCCGCCGGGCTGAGGAGTGCCGCCGCGATAAAGGATTTCTTGTGCGCTCGGCGGACGGGTATTACTTTATCAAATGCGGGAAAACGGCCCCTGAGACTCGCGGAAACCGGCCTGACGGGGGATCGTGTCCGGAACATCGTTGCACCAAGGAGCGTGTATGAAGCTTTCCAAGAAAGATTTCATTTCCATGCGCGATTATTCGCGCGAAGAGCTCGATACGATTCTGAAGCTCTGCGCCGAGCAGAAGCCGCTCGCCAGGGCCTTCCGTCTCCCGCAGAGCCATCCGGGGCGCGTTCTGGCGTGCATCTTTCACAAGCCGAGTCTGAGAACGCGGCTCAGCTTCGAGATCGCGATGCGGCAGCTCGGCGGATCGAGCCTGTTCATCACGGACGCCGAGATCAAGATCGGGAGCCGCGAAGCTCCGCAGGATGTCGCGAAGGTTCTCTCCCGGTACGTCGACGGTATCATGATACGGACGTTCGATCAGCGGCTGGTTGAAGATCTCGCCCGGTACGCGGACGTCCCGGTGATCAACGGGCTCACCGACCTTCTCCACCCGTGCCAGGTGCTCGGCGACGTTTTTACGGCCGTCGAGAGGTTCGGATCGATCGAAGGGAAGAAAGTGGTTTTCGTGGGAGACGGGAACAACGTCGCGCGCAGCTGGCTCGAGGCGGCCGCGAAGTTCGGATTCAAATTCGTGCTCGCCGCGCCCGACGGTTTCCAGATCGATGATCCGTTTTGCGCCTCGGTGCGGGCCGGACACGCGGTCGATTATGAATGGATAGCCGATCCGCGCGAGGCGGTGCGCGGCGCCGACGTCGTCTATGCGGACGTGTGGACGAGCATGGGGCAGGAAGCGGAGAAGGAGCGGCGCCTCAAGGCATTCAAGAGCTACCAGATCAACGACGATCTGATGAAGCTCGCGAACCGCGCCGCGCTCTTCATGCATTGTTTGCCTGCGCATCGCGGGGAGGAAGTGACCGACTCGGTGATCGACGGTCCGCAGTCGGTCGTGTTCGAGGAGGCGGAGAACAGGCTCCACATTCAGCGGGCGATCATAGCGCTTCTCGTACCGGGTGAGTGATCGGGGGAGCGCGCCCGCGGGCGCGGGGCGCCTCGGCGAGAAAGGGGCGGCAGAGATGTCGGGGATAAAGCGGGCATTGGCCACGAGAGTCATCATCTGGTGTGCCGGGGCGGCGCTTCTCGCGGCGTGCGCCGTTCAGGAACCGCCTCCGGGCGGCCCGGAGGACAGGGTTCCTCCGTCGATCGTCTCGACCGTTCCGCGCGAGGACTCCGCCGGCGTCGGGCGCGACGTCGCGCCCGTTTTCTATTTCAACGAAAAGGTGGACCCGGCGAGCTTCAGGAACAGGATTTTCGTATACCCCCCCGTGGAGTTCGATCGGCTCCACGTGAAGGGAGAGCGGCTCGAGATCGCGTTCCGGGGCCTTCTGCCCGAAA
>Ga0315286_10005474_pt1 | contig 12268 bp, 12 predicted proteins | sample YL17G10_0_MG_FD_205038 | JGI IMG/M metagenome (GOLD analysis project Ga0315286, IMG submission 205038) | Sediment microbial communities from Yellowstone Lake, YNP, Wyoming, USA - YL17G10_0 | ecosystem: Environmental > Aquatic > Freshwater > Lake > Sediment | place: USA: Wyoming | collected... | reverse complement strand
CTGAGAAGATGAGAGGTCAGTTGAGCATGCCGTTCGGTAGCCTGATGGACGAGAAGACCGCGCTGCGCGAAGCACAAGGAGTCGAGGGCCTCGTCACGATAGGCGATGTGGTGACGCTGTGCATGCTGGTTAACGGCGTCCGTCCGAGGCTGTTGATATTCGACCTGGTCAACGAACGCAAGGAAATGCCTTTGCTCGGCGAGAGATTGGCCGAGGTTGAGGGCGTCACTGTCAAAGTCAAAAATCCCGCGGGGCACATCACCCCAGATATGGTGAAGCAGGTGAAACGGGCGCTTAGGTCTGAGAAGAGGACCAAGCTGCAAGTGGTGGGCGAGGAGGACCTGGCGGCGCTGGTATGCGCGGCCTACGCCCCTGATGGCACCCGCCTCATGTATGGCCTTCCGAGGAAGGGCATCGTGCTGGTCGAGGTCGATCAGCAGGTCCGTGACAAGGCCAGAGTTTTGATCAAAGCAATGGAGGAATGCAATTGAAGCTAGAGATAGAGAGCAAGAAGGAGAACCCCCTGCTGGAGAGGACCGAGGTGTCCTTCTCAGTGGAGCACGCCGGAAAGCCTACCCCCAACCGGGATGAGGTCCGCGCCGCCATCGCGAGCGCCCTCAGCGTCCAGAAGGAAATGGTCATCATCGACCATATGGACACCGAGTACGGTAAGGGCTTGAGCATCGGCTATGTGAAGATCTACAAAACTCAAGAGGCGGCGATGAAGGGCGAGAAGCGCCACCTTTTGGTAAGGAACAAGATGGCAGAGAAGAAAGTGAAGGCGAAGGCCGCCCCCAAAGCGAGGGCCGCGCCCAAAGCGAAGTAAGGTGAAGCGAAATGGCTGACAAGAAGGGCGGCAAGGACGCCAAGGTAGCGAAGGGCCCGAAGACCCCTCAGAGATCAAAGAAGGATGCCTACGGCGTTTCCAAGGAAGGAAAGCTGGAGCGTAAGAAGAAGCACTGCCCCAAATGCGGACCTGGCGTGTTCCTGGCAGAGCATGCGGACCGCTTGGCCTGTGGCAAGTGCAGTTACACCGAGTTCAAGAAGAAGTGAGCGGACCGCTCCATTCCTTTTTGTCTCTATCATTCCGAGATCGTGGTGAGGGGGCGCGGAGCGTTTGCGCCCCCGGAACCAGCCTTGTTCTGATGAACCTAAGGTGCAGCTCTGCCGATCAGTAAAGAGCCATGAGCCCGATGGCAAGCTTTATCCAGAGAATCACACATGCCCGAAGCACGCGGGCCTGTAGTGTAGCTTGGACATCACAGAGGCCTCCGGCGGTCCGGAAGGGACCGGGGAAAGCCTCGGACCCGAGTTCGAAATCCCCCGAGGGGGACGAAAATCTCGGCAGGCCCGCCACCTTCACACCTTCTGGCTGATTGATCTCCTTGGAACCACATGGGATGAGCGGGTATCTGGGACCTTCCTCACCAAAGGGTTTTATCTTGAAATCCTGTAAGGCGGGCTAGATGTTCCTCACCAAGGAAGAAGAGCAGATGCTTGCTGGAGAGCGGGGGCTAGGCCATCAACGAGCGATGGAGCTGCTAGCGGCTTTGGGCAAGATCTACGATGCGGATAGACTCATCCCCATCACATCCGCTCATCTCTCGGGCGTTTCGTATAAGACCATCGGCGATGGCGGATCGGACTTCCTCATGGAAATGGCCCGAGACTCCAAGGTTTGCGTTCCTACCACGCTGAACCCCGCGGGGATGGACCTGCAACGTTGGCGGGACATGGGAGTATCCTCAAGCTTCGCCGAGAAGCAGAAGGCGATCATCGATTCATATGGCAAGCTGGGCGTGGAGACCAATTGCACTTGCACACCTTATTTCACGGGGAATGCCCCGAAGCAGGGGGACGCGGTCGCATGGGCTGAGTCTTCCGCCCTCTCCTACGTCAATTCAGTCTTGAATGCCAGGACCAACCGCGAAGGAGGGCCGGGCGCATTGGCGGCGGCGATAATCGGCAAGACGCCACGCTATGGCCTGCATCTGGATGAGAATCGCGCACCCACGGTCATAATCGAAGCGGCGGTCGAGGACGAGATAACCGCCTACTCGCTCCTGGGCCATGCGGTCGGCCTGAAGGTCGGAGCGGCCATCCCCTACTTCAAGAACATCCGCCCGGATTGCAATGGACTTAAGACCATGGCAGCGGCCATGGCAGCTGCTGGTTCGGTGGCGAAGTTCCATGTCGAGGGGGTCACACCTGGTTGGCAGTCCCAGGAACTCAAGGGCCTGGAGAAGATCTCGATAGGAAGCAAGGAGTTGGCCGCCGCGAAAGATGCTCTCACTTCGGGGAGAGAGCCGGACCTCATCGCCCTCGGATGCCCTCACCTCTCTCAGATGGAGATGAAGATGCTCGCCTCGATGCTGGATGGCAAGCAGAGGAACCGCGATGCCCCTGAAGTATGGTTCTGCACCTCCCGCGTGGTGAAGACCTGGTGCCCGAAGGAGACCGCGGTTCTGGAAAGATTCGGCAAGGTGGTGTGCGACACCTGCATGATCGTGGCTCCCATCGAGGCCAATCACAAGTGCACCGCTACCAACTCCGCGAAGGCTTGCACCTATCTGCCGGGGCTCTGCTCGCAGAAAGTCGTGTGCGATTCTTACCCGGTTTTGCTGGAGATGATACTTTGAGGCTCGCGGGACGCTCCATTTGCCGAGGCGTGGTGGAGGGCGATTTGGTCCTCTTGGACAGCCCCTTCAGTTTCTTAGGGGGGGTGGAACCGTCCTCCGGCAGATTGACCTCGACCTCTGGAGCCGCGGGGACCAGCATCTCGGGAAAGATCTTCGGTTTCCCAAGGGGCCGGGGAAGCACGGTCGGTTCGTACACCATGCTGCAGATGAAGCGCGAAGGGACCTTGCCCTTGGCGATCATCAATGAGCGGGCGGAGACCATCGTGGCCACCGGGGCGGTCATGGCGGGCCTGCCCATGGTCGACTCCATCGACATGTCATTGCTGAAGAATGGCGACCGGCTGAAGGTGAACGCTGATACGGGTGAGATCGAGGTCGATGCGGTCAAGGAATCCGAGGTGGTGACCTGCGTCCTCATGCACGAGGGCAAACTGCTGGCGCTGAAGCGCAGCATGAAGGTCTCCACCAACCAAGGCATGTGGGCCGGGGTGTCCGGGTACATCGAGCCCGGCGCTGGGCCGATCGATACCGCCATCAAGGAGATCAAGGAGGAGGTGGCGATCGAGCATCCCCGCCTGATCAGGAGCGCACCGATGTACTCGATAAGAACGGGTGACCGTTTATGGCGCATCCACCCTTTCCTCTTCGAGTCCCCCACCGATGAGGTCACCATCGATTGGGAGCACACCGAGTATCGCTGGATCGAGCCCCAGGAAGCGGAGAGCATGCTCATTGTGCCAGGTTTCGTCCATGTTCTAAAGGCCTTGCTCTGATCGGGACTAGATGGTGGCGTCCACTTCCTTTTCCAACAGGTTGAGCTCGTGCGCGTCCAGCGTCGACGGGTTCAGCGCCAGCATCAGGATGGAACGGTTGATGGCCACTTGGTCGCGCAGCGACTGCACCAGCCGCAGCACGGTCAGGAAGTTGTTGTTGGTGATCAGGTACTCCAGGCCGTCCAAGAGGATGATGCCCCCTTCCTGCCCTAGGAACTGCTCCAGCGATACCGAGAGCTTCTCCAGGTCCTTGGGCCGGAGGCTGCTCTCCTTGCCGACGTTGGAGAGCCAGAGTATCGGGGTCTCCCCCAGGTTGTATTTGGCCTTGATCTTGAGCGGATAGTTGCGGGTGACGCAGAATCCCCTCATGCCCTTGTTGAGGGCCTTTTCGAACATGTGGTAGGAGCGGTCCGACTTCTCCTCCTTGATCAGGTAGGTGAACGACTTTTCCAGCTCGATCTCGATGCTCGGCGCCAGCCGGGCGGGACCTTCGGGCTTCTCCTCTTCCTCAGCATGTTCGATCCTGACCTTGGTGTTGCAGGTCGGGCAGGCGAGCTTGTCCGGGGGGACCTCCGAGCCACAGCTCTCGCACTTGACTGTGGTCTCAAAGCCACCCCGCGAGGCGTATTGGACGATCTCCTCCACGGTCTTCTCGCCCATGCCCTTGACCTTTCTCAGGTCCTCCTTGGTGGCCACCTTGATCTTGTCGATATTATCGAATCCAGCGTCATAGAACATGTCCGCCTTGACCTCGTTCATGCGCGGAATGCGCAGCAGGTACGGCACCAACTTCTCCTTCGGCATGGCCACGATCGACCCGGGGGCTTCACCTGCCGCCAGTGCCCCTCCTCCCTCGGCCACCTCCTTGCGGCTCAGGAAGTGGGCCACCTTCTTGGCCTCGGCCTTGTTCAGTCCTTCGATGTTGCTGAGCTGATCCTCGCTCAAGGGCTTCAGGTCGTTGAGCGTGCGGTACCCGGCCTCGATGAGCGCGATCGCCGCGGCCTGCGAAAGCCCGGTGATCACCAGCAGCTGGTCCATGGCCTCTTTGAAATGCAATGAGGTGAGCCCGACCTCCAGGTGCTCCCCCTCCACCTCCCAGGAGGCCACATGGTCCCCCTTGACCTGGTCGGTGAAGTCCATCTGCCTGCACCTGGTCTCGGACATGATGTGCTCGCGCCACACCTTGAAGTACTCCTCCAGCTTGGCGGGCGCCTTGACCTCGACCCGGACGAACTCCTCGACATGCAGCTTCATGTCCTTGCGGGACTGCTGCACGCGCCTTATGAGCTCGCGGGCGAAGCCTTCGGCCTCGATCTCCGGAGTGATCTCGAAGTCCATGTATAGGTCGCCGCCGGTGAAGCTCACCCCTGCCACATTGGGGGGCAGGGAGGTGGTGAACGAGACCATGTTGGCCTCGATCTTGATCATCTGACCTTCGATGCCCAGCGAATATGAGCCCTTCTCGATGCATTCCCGGATCTGCTTGGCGGGGCGGCTTTTCAGCAGCACCGCGATCTTGGAGGACCACTGGCGATACACCTTCCCAATGGCATTGGGATTGGGGACCGCGCTCAGCTGGATCTCGGCCCATTCCTGTCCCGGCATTACATACTCGATGAGCTTGACGTTCGCCTGCGATAGGATCACCGACTCCAGGGCCTTCATGGCCTCCAGGGAGTCGTTGTTGGCCGCGCGGACGATGATGCGCTTCATGGGCCAACGCAGCTTGATGTTGCGCGACTGGCGCTCCTTGGTGACCAGTTCCACCAGCTGTTGGGTGGTGGCCATGGACTGTTCCAGACGCTCGTCCAGCTTGGTGGTGTCCGCGACCGGCCAGTCTAGCATGTGAACTGATTCTTTGGAGCCTTCGAGGTACTGGAATATCTCCTCGCTGATGTGCGGGCAGAAGGGCGCCATGATCCGAGTCAGCGATGATAGGGCCTCATGCAGCACCTTGTAGGCGGCCAGTTTGTCGGTGTCGCCTTCCTCCTTCCACATGCGGTCGCGGATGAGCCGGATGTACCAGCGCGACAGGTCCTCGAGGATGAAGTCCTCCATGATGCGGCACGCCTTGTGCAGCTCATAGGAGTTGAGGTGCTTGGTGACCTCGTTCTTCATCTTCTCCGTGCGCGAGATCATCCAGCGGTCCTCAGGACGCATGTACGCCTTGAGCGTGTCCAGGCTTACGCTGCTAGGGTCGAAGTTGTCGATCGTCATATATGTGGTCGCGAAATTGACCACGTTCCAGAGGATGTTGAGCGTCTTGCGGGCGTTCTTCACGCCTTCCCATTGGAAGGAGGTATCTTCCCAGGGAGCGTTGGTGCGCATCAGGTAGAAGCGCAGCGCGTCCGCGCCGTAGTCCTTGATGACCTTCTCCGGCTCGATGACGTTGCCCCGTGATTTGGACATGGGCTGGCCGTTAGGGTCCAGCACCCAGCCGTGCATCAGCACCGACTCATAGGGAGAGCGGTCGAAGGCAATGCAGCCTGCCGCTAGCTGCGAATAGAACCAGCCCCGGGTCTGGTCGTGAGCCTCGGTTATCCACTTGCAGGGCCACCATTTATCGAACTCGGTCCGGCTCTTAGGGAATCCGAGCTGGGCCCAGCTGGCCACCCCAGAGTCGAACCAGACGTCCAGAACATCGAGGACCCGCTTCATCGACTTGCCACAGTGGGGGCACTTGAAGGTGACCGCATCGATCCAGGGGCGGTGGAGCTCCATATCCTTGCGATATCCGTCGCCCTTCTCCAATTCAGCGGTGGAGCCGATCACCTTGATCTCGCCGCAGGCGCAGCTCCATATGGGCAACGGGATGCCCCAATATCTCTGCCTGGAGATGCACCAGTCGCGGGCGTTCACGGTCCAATCATACTCGCGGGAGGAGCCGGCCCAATCGGGGGTCCAGCGGATCTTGTCGATCTCCTCGAGCATGAGGTTCTTGATCTGGGTTATCTTGAGGAACCATTGGGAGGTGTTACGATAGATGACGCCCGAATCGCAACGCCAGCAATGGCCGTAACGGTGGACGATGGTGCCCACCGAGTACATGAGGCCTTGTTCCTTGAGCTCCTCGATGATGTGCTTGTTGGCCTCTTTGACGTTCATGCCAGCGTATTTGGCCGGAAGGTCCTTGGTGAACTTGCCGGTCTCGTCCACGGGGCAGAACGGTTCCAGGTGGAACTCCTTGCCCAGCTCGAAGTCCTCTGGACCATGTCCCGGCGCGATGTGCACCAGGCCGGTGTTCTCCGCGGCCACCGTGCTCGAAGGTATCACTCGGTGCACCCACTTTCCGGTAGCCTGGCGCTGGTATTCGATGTCGTTGAGGAACGGGCTCAGATATTCCAGCCCGATGAGGTCGTCCCCCTCGATGAGGTCGACGATCTCGTAATGATCATAACCGCCCAAGTCGCCGACCTGCTCCACCAGGCTCTCCAGCACGATGATGGTATCGGTACCATCAGCCTTGGAGAAGCGCACCTTGGCGTAACGGAAGTCGGGGTGGACCGCCACCGCCATGTTGCCCGGCAGGGTCCAGGGCGTGGTGGTCCAGATCAGCAGGGAGACGTTCTCGTCGTCCTTCAGCGGAAAGCGGACGTAGATCGACGGGTCCTTCTCGTCCCGGTATTCGATCTCGGCCTCGGCCAGCGCGGTCTCGCAGCGCGGGCACCAGGTGAGCACGCGATTGGCAGGTGCAAGCATCCCTTTGTCGTAGGCCCGCTTCAAGGTCCACCAGGCGGCCTCGATGTAATTCGATGATATGGTGAGATACGGATTGTCCCAGTCCATCCATATGCCGAGCTCCTTGAACTGCTCGGTCATGCGCTTCTGGAAGTCCAGGGCGAAGGACTTGCAGGTGGACACGAAACGGTCGATGCCGTACTCTTCGATCTCCTTCTTGGTCTTGACGCCGATCGACTGCTCCACCTTGACCTCGATGGGCAGGCCATGCATGTCGAAGCCAGGCTGGTCGCGCACATTGAACTTCTGCATGCGCTTGAAGCGGATGTAGGTGTCCTTCAGCGTCTTGTTCCAGGAAGTGCCCAGATGGATGGCGCCCGTGGTATAGGGGGGACCGTCCACGAAATAATAATCTGGCCCGGTGGCGCGAAGCTCCTTGGTCTTCCTGTAAGCGTTCGTTTCCTTCCAGTATTCCCGAACCCTTTTCTCGAGCTCGGAAGGATTATAGTTTGGCTGGACCTGCTTTATCATCGCCGTCCCTTGAGCCTATATATGATTCCCCATTTAAAACCAGACGGTCCTGGCTGTCACTTTTGAACCTTGTTCAGGGGAACATGTCGAGGCTGCGTTGCGCGCCTTCGACCACCTTCGCCTTGCCCTCCTTGGTGCCGGTCATGCGCTTCAGCGCGCTATCGACCCTCGCCTCGGAGAAATCATATTGGTCCTTCAGGAGGGAGAGCACCTTCTCCCGGTCAGGGTATTTCCACTCCAGGCTATAATCCGGATTGGTCTCGTACTCCATGAAGATGTGACGGATCTCCTGATAGCCCTCGATCTCCACCTGCAGGACCTTCATCGCGCCCTCGAGGTCCCGGTGTTCCTGGATGAGCTTCAAGCCTTTCTTCGGGCCGATGCCCATCACCCCCTCGTTGAAGTCCGTGCCCATCAGGATGCACAGGTCGATGAGCTGGTGCCTGGTCAGCTTGGTCTCCTGCAGGACCTTTTCCAAATGGATGAGCTCGACGGAGATCTCCTTGCTCTCGTCCTTGCCCGGCATCTTCCGCTTCCCGGTCAGGGTCAGATTGCGCACCAGCCTTGGCGCTCCGCACAGCAGGGAATCGAAATCCTGCGATGATGCGGCCCAGACGTCCCCTTTCATCGCCATGAAGGCGGCCTGCGCCTCGCCCTCTTCGGGCGCTTGGACCACGGGTATTCCCAGGTAGGTCAATAGGATGCGTGATGATTCCACGATCTCGTTGGTGATCTTCGAGGATTGGGTTGCCTTGGAGAATGCCTTCTGATAGTCGCCTTTCTGCACCGCGTCCTCCCAGTCGCGCTTGGCCTTGGCCCGGCGCTCCGAGCGCTCTGCGATGGTGCGCATCTTCATCTTGTGCGGCATCCCATCGAAGACATAGGCGGGGCGGATGCCCAGCTCGAGCAGGTTCGCGTTTCGATATAGCAGCCCTGCCAAATGAGAGGTGACCCTTCCCCTTTGGTCCATCAAAGGTTTGCCATCGGGCTGTCTTATGACGGATAGGAACTGATAGATCGCATTATACGCATCGATGGCCACGGTCTTGCCTGAGAGGTCCTCCAGCTCAAGCTTATCCATCGTGATGATGTCCGAGAGGTTCACGCCCATGCTGCTCGTCCACTGATTCCTCGCACATGGGATAATATTTGCTCTTCGGCATGGATTTATCTAGTCTCGCAGACAATCGAGCCTTCATGTATGAGCACGGGTTCAAGGGTAAGAAGCCGGTCGAAGAAGGAAAGGAGTACACCGTCACGATCTCAGACGTCGGTTCTCAGGGCGACGGGGTCGCCAAGGTAGATGGATTCATCGTCTTCGTGCCTGGTACCAAAGTGGGACAGACCGTCAAGGTCACGGTCACGAAGGTGATGAACAAATCAGCCTTCGCCAAATTGGTCGAGTGATCATTCTTCGCGGGCGGTCGGCAGATAGAACACCATCATCGCGATCCCGATCCAGATGAACAACGGGATAATGAGGCAGACTCCGGCCCCTAGGATCAGGGCGGCGGCCACGAATAGCAATGGGAACACCACCGTCAGCAATATGATCATTTTGTCGCTAGTAAACTCGACCATTTAGCCACTTGAGGCAGAATAAGGTGAACCGTTTAAGAAACTTTGCCAACCGCCCCTGCCTCACTGGGATGGGGGGACGCTTCCAGTGCTCATTGGCGCTTCCAGTCCTCGATCTCCCTCGCCATGTCCTCACAGCCGAAAAGGGCGTTCCCCGCGGCGAGCACGTTCGCTCCGGCCTTTATGGCCAGCCTGCCCGTCTGCGCATTGATGCCCCCGTCCACCTCGATGTCAAGGTTCAGAGCATGCTGGTCGACGTACTCTCGCGCCTGCCGGATCTTCGCAAGGCATTCCGGCATGAAAGCCTGTCCTCCAAAGCCGGGATTGACGGTCATGATGAGCAGCAGATCGATTTCGCTCATATAGGGTAAGGCGGCGCTGAACGGAGTACTTGGATTGATGGAGATCCCCGCCTTCTTTCCCAACGATCGGATGTGTCGCAAAGTATCCCTGATGTTATGGGTGGCTTCGACATGGATCGTGATCATGTCAGCTCCCGCCTTCGCAAAGGCCTCCACGAACTTCTCAGGGTTCAGGATCATCAGATGCACATCGAAGGGCAGTCTGGTATACTGTCTGATATGCTTGATCACCCCGGGACCGATGGTGATGTTCGGGACGAAATGGCCGTCCATGACGTCCACATGCACCCAGTCCGCACCGGCGCGTTCGAGCTTCTTGACCTCTTCTCCCAGCGAGCCGAAGTCGGCGGAGAGGATGGAGGGCGCGACCTTGATCATCTGGCAGGCTATCTCCCGCTTGTCCTAATATACTTTTTGAGGTCCGTCAAGGCACTACCAGCACCGGGGTATGGGCGAGATGGACCACCTTCGAGGACACGCTGCCCATCAGGAACTCCTCTAGGCCCGTCAGGCCTCGCGAGCCCACCGCGATCAGGTCATAGCTTTGCTTGGCGCGGTCCAAGATGATCTCCGCAGGGTTGCCGAACTCCACCACGGTGTCAAAGGGCACTTTGCTCTCTCTCACCAACAAGATCGCCGAATGAAGTCGCTCCTCGCCCATGGCTTTCACCTCCAGCGGCCTGGCGTACTTGCCCATGAACAAGGCAGATTCCGATGGTGCTATCCCATGTATCAGCGTGACGCTCGCGCCCAATCGGGAAGCCATGCTGACCACCATCCTGACGGCGCGCAACGCATTCTCAGAGCCATCCACTCCCACCAATATCCTCTTGATCTCCATCATCGGAAACGCTCCTTACAATATCTTGTCCTCCAGGCATAATTAGGTATCGCTCTCAAGCAGCAGGTTGGATCTATTGGTTGGAAGCCCCAGAGCATGCATCCGACTTGGTAATGGAGCAGAAAGATTTTATTGGGAGTCCAAGATTCCTGTTCATGGCAGATAAGAACGAAGCGAAGGGGACTGAGGTCTGCAACGTGAAGGAATGCGGCAAGCCAGCGGAACGTTCGGTCTCAGGAGACAGCGCCATTGGGGCCAAGCTCAAGGTGGACGAGGACCTCAAACGGGTGCACCTTTGCAAGGACCACTACAAACAATACAAGAAGTCGACCAAGAAGGATAGGCTACTGGAAAACTTGGGCCGTTGAAACCAACGATTGGAATTAAATACCAACAAACAGAATCGGCGGCCGATGAAGGCATCGACCGTCCAAATGTTCTCCAGTGCGGCGCTTTCATCCGCCTCCCTGCTGATACCGAACCTTGCCCAGGGAGAGTTCGGTGCCAGCACCGGAGATATCGGCGTCGTGGTCGCTTCGTACAGCGCGGCGATCTTCATCTCCTCCTATGTCTTTGGCCGCTACTCGGACGTCCATGGGCGCCGCTCCATCCTCAAGCTCGGGCTGATCCTGTCGGCGATGGCATGCTTCCTCCAAGTACTCGCTTTCAGCACCATCTCCCTGATAGCGGTCAGGATCTTGGTCGGACTTTGCGCCGGCATGTACCCGTCCGCGCTGATAGCCTACGTCTATGATTCGGACCGAAAGGTAGGCAAGTTCTCGTCCATAGGCAGCTTGGGCTTCGGCATCGGGGTGTTCATGGCGGGCTTGATCGGAGTCTACACCGGGATATTCCTCTTTAGCGGAATCGTGATGTTCATCGCTTTCCTGGTATCGCTCTTCCTGCCCTTCGGCAAGGAGGTGCGTCACAAGGTGCCCTTCTTCCCGATCAGCGTGTTCAAGCGCAACTTCCCCATCTATGTTTCCGTGATGTTCCGGCACACCGGGGCCAACATGATCTGGGTCATCTATTCCTTGTACTTGGCCTCATTGGGGGCCGATCCACTTTTCATCGGCGCGATCTATGCCGTCAATGCGCTGGGCCAGTTCGTATTCATGCAGTTCTGCGACCGCTATCGATCGGTCCCATTGATCCTGGTGGGCTTCATAATGTCCATCATCACCTTTCCCACCTACACATTGGCGACCATCTTCTGGCAGATCCTCCCCGCCCAGATCATGATCGCTTTGGCCTGGTCGACGCTCTATGTCGGCTCGGTCAAGTATGTCATGGAGCGCAACGATGAGAAGGGCACCGCCGCGGGACTGCTGCAGTCCGCCCTGAGCATCTCGGCCATCCTCGGAGCATTGCTGGGCGGGGTGGCCGCCGAGGTCTATGGATACCATGGCTGCATGTACCTGGCGACCGTCATAGCGTTGGCCGGATTGGTGATCTTCATCATCAGCGACCGCTGGGCGTCAAAGCAATTCGGCAAGAATTTAAGGCCGGTAGGCCAATAAGCGGGTCGTGCGAGTCATTTTCCTTGGCACCGGTGGAAGCCTGCCTTCGCCGAAGCGCAATGTGCCCGCGGTGGCGGTCCAGGTCGGCTCGGAGGTAGTGCTCTTCGACTGCGGCGAGGGGACCCAAAGGCAGTTCATGCTCTCCAAGGCCTCCTTCATGAAAGTGAGCGCGGTCTTCATCACGCATTTCCATGGCGATCATTTCCTGGGTGTGCCAGCACTTCTGCAGAGCCTCAACTTCTCAGGAAGAAGGAAGCCATTGCATATCTACGGACCCCCGGGCACGATCGAAACGGTCGATAGCATGCTCCATTTGGGCTACTTCGCTTCGAGCTTCGAGGTGGTG
>Ga0315286_10005473_pt1 | contig 12268 bp, 12 predicted proteins | sample YL17G10_0_MG_FD_205038 | JGI IMG/M metagenome (GOLD analysis project Ga0315286, IMG submission 205038) | Sediment microbial communities from Yellowstone Lake, YNP, Wyoming, USA - YL17G10_0 | ecosystem: Environmental > Aquatic > Freshwater > Lake > Sediment | place: USA: Wyoming | collected... | reverse complement strand
CCGCTCAGCTCGCGGCGATTGCCCTGCTCAGTACCTGCCTGCCTGCGGTCTCCGTGGGCGAGCCTGGGCGCGCAGAGGCACTGAACCGGGTGCCCGACTGCGTGGCTGCGGCGCTGACAATGCAGAACCACATCCCGCAGGTAGCGGAGCGGTATCGCTACCTGCCGTCGTGCGTGGTGATCGGCCGCGGCTACAACTATGCTACTGCCTTTGAACTCGCGCTCAAACTCAAAGAACTGACCTACACCCTGGTCGAACCGTACAGCAGCGCCGACTTTTATCATGGTCCCATGGCGCTTGTCGAACAGGGCTTCCCTGTGATCGTGATCGCACCCTCTGGTAGGATGCTGCCCGAAATGAGGTCCTTCATGGGCACGCTCAAGGAGCGAGAGGCTGAGCTGGTCGTCATCAGCGACGACGACGCGTCGCTGGAGACGGCGCGGGTGCCGCTGCGCCTGCCGCCGGGGGTTCCCGAGTGGCTTTCCCCGCTGACGAGCATTGTGCCAGGCCAGCTCTTTGCCATGTACCTGGCCAGCGCACGGGACTATGACCCGGACCATCCCCGCGGGCTGCGCAAGGTCACCGAGACGCGGTAGATCCCCAGGCTTCCTAGGGCTTTCCTGGCCCTCAGGCGCATGCCACCTGGGCATGCGCTCCCCTGTGCCTGCCCAGTGCGCAGGCACAAGGTACTCCGCAGGCCTGCGGTCGAGGCGCACACAGGGCGGGCAGGACTTTGGAATCTCGATCTAGAACAGCGGCGGCAGCGCATCCGTCAGCTCCGGATGCCGGGCGAAATACTCCTCGCGTAGAATGTCCATCACCAGAGTGTCGTTGAGCTGGCCATACTTGATGTTGGCCTGCCGTATCTGCGCCGACACCTGAAAACCCGCCCGCTCAGCCAGCCGCACCGCCCGTGGAATACCGCTGTGGGTGAACAGCCGCACCACGCGCACCCCTACCTCGCAGAACAAGAACCTGAGCATCGTCTCCTGGGCGTCGAAGGCGGCGCCGGTCCCCCAGAACTTGCGGGCGGTCATGATGCCGAGGTGCGCGGAAAAGCGGCGTTCCAGGTCGGAATAGCTTATGTGCCCGATCAGTTCCCCCGTCTCCTTGTGCACGATCACAAAGCGGGCCTCCTCAGGGTCGTAGGAGAACTCGCGCGCATCGTAGCGCTTGGCATACATGACGTCGGTGTAGTCGGGCGGCAGCGCCTTGCTCCAGGCCTGCACCTCCATGTCGTTCTGAAGCGATTGGAGGAACGGCAGATCTTCGCGTCTCTGTTCACGCAGGACAACCGATTTCCCTTCGAGTGGCATGGTGACCTCCTATTCCCCCGCGTGGGCGGCCTTCCACTCCGTCCGCAGGATGTCGTTGATGACCAGGTCGAAATAGCGGCCTTGATGGATTCCCGCCCGCCGCATCCGGCCGGCCACCCGAAAGCCGTGGCGTTGGCAAAACGTCAGGGCCGGCTTGTTCCAGTCAGCGATCCAGCAACTGACGTTGTGGGCGGGGGTATAGTCGAGCAGGTGGCGCATCAGTAGTTCCAGCACTTCGGAGCCGTGTCCCTGCCGCTGGTAGTCGGGGGCGATGACCACCTGGACCGAAGGCTGGTGAGGGTCCCAATGCCAATCACACTCGGCGTGCCCGATCAATTGCCCAGCGTCCGGCCGTATGACGGCCAACGGCAAGCTCCTATCCGCTTCCGCCCATCTCTGGACGATCCCCTCCACCTGCCTTTGGGACAAGGGTGCAATGTCGGGGAATGCCCAGGGAATGAAGCGCCGGCCGCTCAGATCGGGGTGGTTCAGGTAGGCCTGCAGCGCTGGAACGTCATGCGGCTCGAAGGGGCGGAGGGCAAGCCTGTTGCCTTGGAAGGAAGATTTCATCATTTCACCTCCATTCTCGCATACCTGACAGATGCGGACCGAAGTATACCATCGATCTGTGGCAGAGACAAGGGTTGACCGGATTGCCGGAATCTTGAACCCTGGAGAGCTCTAGCTCGTTTGGACAGAAGCAGCTTTCGTGTGGTACAATAAAGGCCTGTGCTCTCAGGGGCCGGGTTTCAGAAGAGGATGCGGTAGTCACTCTCTCGCCCCTCGGGGGGAGACAGTCGTACAGTCCCAACCGGAGGGAGGCTGTCGTGTAGTTGCGACCGAAGGGAGGGAGAGGGCTAAGGTGAAGGGGGACAATGCCCGAACTGCCAGACCTGGAAGTGATCCGCGAGTTCCTCGAACCGCGGCTGGTGGGCGTGGCGATCACCTCGGCTGAGGTACGCCGGCCCCTGGTGGTGCGGAACCTGCTGGGAGGCGACGCAGCGCAGCACCTCACGGGCCGCCGGTTCGCCGCCGTGGCCCGTCGGGGCAAGTTTCTGCTCCTTTCCCTCGACAACGGCAATACCGTGGTCATCAACCCCATGTTGGCGGGGCGCCTGCGCTATGGTCAGCCCCTGCTCCGCGATCGAGTGCGCGATGCCCTGGTGCTGCGCCTCGCCGACGGTCATGAGCTTCGCTACCACGATGCCCGGGACATGGGCAAGGTGTATCTGACCGCCAACCTGCCTGCCATGCGGAGTGTGCCAATCCCCGCAGCGCAGTGGAGAGGGACCGCTTCCTTTGCGGCGACCGGAGGGAGTGCGGGCAGTCCAGTGGACCAGATCCCGGCTTTTTCCGGCCAGGGGCCAGAGGCAAACGACCCCGCTCTGACGCTAGACGCCTTTCGCCAGCGCTTACGCCGGCATCAGGGTGAGATCAAAGGAGTACTCACCGACCAGACTTTCGTGGCCGGCATCGGCAACGCCTACGCCGACGAAATCTGCTGGCGAGCGGGCCTCTATCCCTTTCGCCGCCGGGCAAGCCTCAGCGGAGAGGACGTTGCGCGGCTTCACGAGGCGATGCGTACTGTCCTGGCCGAAGCCATCGCCACACTGCGGATGCGCGTCGGCGATGCCATCGACGTCGAGGTGCGCGATTTCCTAATGGTGCATAACATGGCTGGTCAGCCCTGCCCCCGCTGTGGCAGCCCCATCAGCCAGGTCACAGTGTCGAAACGGTCGACGAGCTTTTGCCGCACCTGCCAGCCAGGGCTTATGGTGGGCCGGCGGGACAAGGCATTCCAGCCGTAACCCGGCGTGGGCGGGGCCGCCTGCCGGGGCGGAATTCTCTGTTGAGCGTACGGGGGCAGGAGGCCCGAGCAAAGCAACGGGCCCTGGATCAGGCGCAGGGCTTGATCCAGGGCCCGCCATACGTTCTGGGCCGTTGGGCTCAGACACGGCTTTATGTTGTGGTCGTGTGGTGGCCCACCTAATTGGAGGATCGCATAATCGAGCGGGGGTGAACGCGACTGTTTTCCAGATACTCGTTCAGCATCTCCAGACTGTAGCGACGGTGCCCACCGGGCGTGCGATAGGGCACGATCAGGCCCTTCTTTTCGATCTTGTGCAGGGTGAAGGTGCTGATCCTCAGATAGTTCGCCGACTCTCGCGCAGTAAGGATTTTCTCTTGCATGTCAACTCCCTTTCGTCAGTAGATATCTGTATCTTTCTTTGAGAAACGCTTAATACTCTCGCCAAATCGCTAGAATCAGTATAGCCTACTTGCGCCCTGTTGACCATGGACCTTCGGGAGTATTTCAGGGCTGATTCTTATGGAACCAGGGGTGTATGGCCCTTTCGGCCCTCACCCGGATGGTTTGTCCATTGCCCACTTGACCACATGCCCCGAATCGTGTACAATGGGCGCATCATGGATGAATTCGTTCCCGCCCCAAGGGCGGGAACATCTCTCGTCGAGTCTGAACCCAGGATCACCGCTTACTCATGTCACGCTTCGCGCATCACGTTTCAGATACGGTCAACCCATTCACGAAAGCTAACGAAGGGGAGTACGTCACCGCGGCGGAGTACTGCGAGCTGACGGCCGGCCCCTCGGGCTTTTTCCTGCGCAAGTACCTGCCGCGCGTGTTTGCTGCGCTGGAGCCGCTGCAAAAGCTGCCGGCCTTGCCCCCATCCAGGAGATGCCGATGACGGGCAACGCGCTGGTGCTGTTCGGCCTGCCCGACGTGCAGGAGGCGCTGCGCAAGCTGATGAAAGCCGGCGAGGAGGCAGTGCGCTGGTTCAGTGTGATCATGGGCCTGAGCATCAAGGTGCGGGCGGCTGGCTTTGCCGACTGGGCGGGCAGCGCGGCCAAGGCGGCCGTCGACGCCATCGGCGACACGCTGCGCGGCACGCAGGGCATGCTGCTGGACATGTACCGCCGGCCCGACGAGCTGTTGGCGGCCTGCGAGCAGTTTGTGCCGCTGATGCTCGACATGGGTGTGAGCACCTGCAACGTCACGGGCGTGCCGCTGGTGTTCATGCCGTTGCACAAGGGTGCCGATGGTTTCATGTCCAGCAAGCAGTACGAAAAGTTCTACTGGCCCAGCCTGAAGAAGGTGATGCTCGGCCTGGTGGAGGAGGGCTGCATCCCGATCATGTTCGCCGAGGGCAGCTACAACCAGCGTCTGGAGATCGTTGCCGATTTCCCCAAGGGCAAGGCGGTGTGGTGGTTCGACAAGAGTGACATGCGCCGCGTCAAGCAGGTGCTGGGGAATATGGCGCGTATCGCCGGCAACGTGGGCATCGACCTGATGACCGCGGGCACCCCCGATGAAGTCGATGCCTACTGCAAGGAGCTGATCGAGGTCGTGGGCAAGGACGGCGGCTTCATCCTGGCGAACGGTTGCGGAGTTGACCATGCCAAGGCAGAGAACAAGCGGGCGATGATCGAAGCGGGCAAGAAGTACGGGGTTTATCGGTAGAGAGGTCGGGAACCCTTGCCTGCCCTGCCTGCGAGCAGGCCGGGGGACGATCGGGGGAAGGTTAGTGACCGCGCCCCCAAGACTGTGATCGAAACAAATCCAGGAAACCTATGGAGGGTAACAGGGTATGTCGCAACAATTGATCGAAGCAATCACCGACATGCGCGAGGCGGAGGCACTCCAGATCGCAACGGAGCTGCTGGATGGCGGCACCGATCCAGTCCAGATCCTGGACGACTGCCGGCAGGCGATGGAGGTTATCGGCCAGCGCTTTGGGCAGGGTCAGGCCTTTGTGCCCGAACTGGTCATGGGAGGCGAGATCATGAAGAGCATCTCGGGCTTGGTCAAGCCGCGCATCCCAAAGGATGTCCAGGCCAAGCGTGTGGGCAAGGTCGTAGTCGGCACCGTCGAGGGCGACATCCATGACATCGGCAAGGACATCGTGGCCTTCCTGCTCGATATCCACGGTTTCGAGGTGATCGATCTGGGAGTCGACGCAAGCCCGCAGGTGTTCGTGGACAAGATCCGCGAGTTCAAACCCCAGGTGGTGGCCCTCAGCGGCTTCCTGACGCTGTCATACGCCTCCATGAAGCGCACCGTGGATACCATCCGTGAGGCGGGCCTGCGCGACGAGGTCAAGATCATGGTCGGCGGCGGCGTGGTAGACGACCACGTGCGAGCCTTTTCCGGGGCCGACGCCTTTGGCGCTGACGCCATGGCCGCAGTTGCCCTGACCAAGAGCTGGATTGGAGGCTAATTCCATGAGCAAGACACCCCAAGAACTGTTTGCCGAGCGCGAAAAGCGCGTACAAGACGCCATGGCCCTGAAGGTGCCCGACCGGGTGCCGGTGTTCCTGTCGCAGCACTTTTTTCCTGCCCGCTACGTGGGGATGACGTACGAGCAAGCGTACTACGACGTGGACAAGTGGCTGGCAGCCAACGAGAAGACGATCGTCGACTATGAGCCCGACGTGTATTTCATGGCCCAAGCCCCGATCGCCGGCCCGGGCGAGGCCCTCGAGGCAATGGGCATGCGCCAGATCAAGTGGCCGGGCCACGGCGTGCCGGCCAACCGCTCCTTCCAGTTCATCGAGGGCGAGTACATGAAGGCCGAGGAGTATGACGAGTTTCTGGCCGACCCCTCGGACTGGACCGTGCGCAAGTACATGCCGCGCATCTACAGCAACCTCCAGGGGCTGGGCATGCTGCCGCCCATCACGTCCATGCTCAACGGCTACGTGGGCTCGGCCATCACCGGCATCCTGGCCATCCCGCCGGTGGCTGCCGCGTTCGACGCCCTGCTCAAAGGCGCACAAGTGGCGGGCCGCTGGAGCATGGCCTTTGCTGCCTTTGACCGCAAGATGGCAACCATGGGCTTCCCCGAGTTTTCAGCGGGAGTAGCCCTGGCTCCCTTTGACATCATCTCGGACATGCTGCGGGGCATGCGCGGGGCGATGATCGACATGTACCGCTGCCCGGATAAGCTGATCGCCGCGCAGAAGGTCATCCTGCCGATGCAAATCGGCGGGGCCATCGGCGTGGCACACATGAGCGGCAACCCGCGCGTCTTTATCCCCCTGCACCGGGGGGCCGACGGTTTTATGTCGAATGAGCAGTTCGAGGCTTTCTACTGGCCCGGGCTCAAGGCGCTCATCCTGGCGCTGATCGACGCCGGGTTGGTGCCCTGCCCCTTCTGGGAGGGGACGTACGACCAGCGGCTCGAGTACCTGCGTGAGCTTCCCCCCGGCAAGGTGCTGGGCTGGTTCGACCGCTCCAACCTGGTCCAGGTAAAGGAGGTGTTGGGCGACGTGTTGTGCATCTGCGGCGACATGCCGGTGTCGCTCCTGGAATCAGGCACGCCAGAGCAGGTCGTGGCCTACAGCAAGAAGCTGATCGACACCGTGGGCAAGGACGGCGGTTTTGTTATGTCGTCCAATACCGTCCTGGACGAATGCGACCCGGCACTGGTCAAAGTCTGGTTGGATTTCACCAGAGCGTACGGCGTGTATCGTTAAGGAACAGCAAGAAGCACGGAGAAAGGCCTGGATTGTGAGGCAGGCTCACCGGCCTGCCCCACAATCGGGAAAGGAACCGGATGGATAGGAAGCGCACGGCTTGGGCCGTCATGGCAGCGGCGTTCCTGGGAGGGGTTGCCGTCGCCGTAAATCAGTTCAAAGTGCCGCCGGTCATGCAGACCCTGATGGCCGAGTTCCAGGTCGACATGAGCACTGGCGGCTGGTTCATGTCCGTATTCGCGCTGGCACCGATCGCCCTGGGCATTCCTGCCGCCTTTCTTCTGGTGAGACTGGGGCCCAAAGTCGCCGGACTGATCGCCCTGGCGTGCACAGTCGTGGGGTCTGCAGTTGGGGCATTGGCGCCGAATTCGGCGGTTCTGCTGGCAGGCCGCCTGATCGAAGGCCTGAGCCTCACCTTGATGGCGGTCGTGGCTCCGGCGGCGATCAGCCTTTGGTTCGAGCCGCAGGAGCGAGGGTTGCCGATGGGCATCTGGGCAGCCTGGGTCCCCTTGGGCAACGTCATCGCGTTGAACGCAGCCTCTCCTCTGCTCCATTCGTTCGGGTGGCGGTCCGTGTGGTGGTTCGGAACGATCTTTGCCCTGGCTGCTGCCGTGCTCTTTGGCCTGGTGGTAGACGTGCCTCACCGGCCGAAGGCAGGCGAAGCGACAGCCTCCAGCACGTCCCCACGCTGGGGCCAGATGCTGCTCACTCCGTCCACCTGGCTCCTGGCCCTGGCCTTTGCCACCTTGAGCTTCTGCCTGATCGGCTACAACACCTGGGCACCCTTCTTCTTGACTGAAACGCTCCGGGTTGCCGGAGCCACTGCCAGTTTCTACGCCAGCCTGCTGTTCCTGGCGGGGATTCCTGGAAACATTGCCGCAGGTTGGCTGCTCAACCGCATCTCCAACCGGTACCGCCTGCTCTCCCTGGCATTTCTCCTCACGGCGATCCTTTTCGCCTGGAGCTTTCGCCTGGGAAGTGTGGGAACCCTAGTGCCCTACATGGTCCTGCTTGGATTCGTCTCCAATTTCGCCCCGACCTCGATCTTTACCTTGGCTCCGGAAACGATGGGTCGTGCTGAATACGCGGGGCTGAGCATGGCCGTGATCCTGGTGGGCTCTAGCGTAGGTGTGCTGTTGGGCCCTCCGCTGATGGGTTCGGCTTTGAGTGGCGGGCGGTGGGCCCTGGGCAGCGTCTACCTGGTGGCAGTGACGGCGGTGGGGTTCGTTGCTACCCTGGTGGCGGCGCGAAGACAAAAGCCCGTCAAGACTTCTGGAGTCTAGAAAGGTACCCATGACCTATCGTATCGAGTTTGAACCGGTGGGGCGCCGCGGGCCGTGCCTGGCCGGGAATTCGCTGCTGGATTGCGCGCGCCAACTGGGTGTGGACCTGGTCAACCTGTGCGGTGGCGGCGGCTCGTGCGGCCGCTGCAAGGTGCAGGTCGTGGCTGGCGAGGTGTCGGCCGTCACCGACAGCGACGAGGAGTTTCTCACCCCATCGGAACTGGCGGAGGGTTATCGGCTGGCCTGCCGAACCTTCCCGCTGGCCGACTGCAAAGTACGGGTGCCCCCTGAATCGCTAAGCACTCCCCAGCGCACCCAGGTCGAAGGGCTGGAAGCCCACGTGCCGCCGGAGCCGCTGGTCCGGAGCTACGCGGTGCACGTTCCCTTTCCTTCCCTGGACGACTTGCGCGCCGATGCAGAACGTGTGCGGGAGTCGTTGCAGGCGCAACATGGCGTCGTCACCGTCTCGGTCGAGGTAGCTGTTTTGCGCGAGCTTTCTCCCCGCTTGCGCGACCAGAAGGGACAGCTTTCCGTCTCAGTGCGGAGAGAGGCGATCGTAGCTGTTGGGCGCACGGTGGGCAAAGCCCAGCGCCCCTACGGGCTGGCCGTGGACGTGGGCACCACCAAAATCGCCGCATACCTGCTGGACCTCGAGTCGGGAGCGACCCTGGCCTCCCAGGGTATCATGAACCCGCAGATTGCGTACGGCGAGGACGTGATCGCGCGGATGGCGTATGCCAGCGGCGATCCCGCCCAGGCCGTCCGGATGCAGGAGCTGGTGGTCGATGCGATCAACCAGGCTGCCGCCCAGATGTGCGCCCAGGCAGGCGGCATAACAGGGGAAATTGTCGAAGCAGTGGTGGTGGGCAACACGGCCATGCACCATCTGTTCCTGCGGCTGCCGGTCGAACAACTGGCCCTTGCCCCCTACGTGCCGGCGGTCAGTTCTGCGATGGACGTTCGAGCATGCGACGCCGGCCTGAACTTGGCGCCGGGGGCCACCGTGCACTTGCTGCCCAACATCGCCGGGTACGTCGGCGCCGATCACGTGGCCATGCTGCTCGCCGCCGGCATGCACCAGATGGCGGGTGTGGTGCTGGCCCTGGACATCGGCACCAACACCGAGGTCTGCCTGGCGAACCACGGCCGGCTGACCAGCCTGTCTTGCGCCTCCGGGCCTGCCTTTGAGGGCGCCCACATACGTCACGGCATGCGTGCCGCCGCGGGCGCCATCGAGCATCTGCGGCTGGTAGGCGGCCAGGTCGAGTATCAGACCATTGGCGGCGAGCCGCCGGCGGGACTGTGCGGGTCCGGCATCCTTGATGCCCTGGCCCAGCTAACCATGGCCGGGGTGGTAGATCGCCGCGGGCGGATGGGCGACCATCCCCGGGTACGAGGGGAAGGGGGAGATCGGGAGTTTGTGATCGTCCGGGAAGATGAAGCCGGGAACGGTCGCCGGGCCATTGCCATTACCCAGAAGGACGTCCGGGAACTGCAACTGGCCAAAGGGGCGATGCGCACCGGCGTTCAGGTGTTGCTGGAGTCGAACGGCCTTGCCGAGGACGAGATCGACCAGGTGATCATCGCCGGTGCCTTTGGCACCTACATCGACGTAGCCAGTGCCATCGCCATCGGCATGCTGCCTCCGCTGCCGCTGGAACGCTTCCGGCAGGTAGGCAACGCGGCCGGTATGGGGGCCAAGCTGGCCTTGATCTCTGGTCCCCAGCGGGCCGAGGCTGAGGCCCTCGCCCGAAGGGTGGGCTATATCGAACTGGCCACAGTTCCCCAGTTCTCCAGGACCTTCGCCCAGTCCATGTTCCTGGGTCAGGATCTGTTTGGTACGTCCAATCATCGGGTACATAGCCCGCTTGACAGCAGCGCTCAAAGGTGACATAACAAGTTCATCTCCAGCAATGGCCCAGATCTGTTTCCTCTGCCAGATGAAGGTGTCCATTGGGGACGTTTGCCGTTTTCATGGCTGCTGACCATGTGTCGTTTCTCGCGGTCACGGGCCATTCTGCATCAGCGTTGGGAACATGCGCAAGGATCTTGAGGCTTTGTTTCCTTTGGGCGTCCTTCTTCAGACAGTCACCGTCCCGCCCAACCAGACGGCGGTGAGTTTTCAGCCGCTTGCCACAGCAGGCACCCTCTACCTGCCTATCGTTCTACAGGATGCGCCCCAGCCACCAGGAGTTTCAAGCCGATCCTGGCCCCCACGGCGGGCATGACCGTTCGATCAGGATGCGCGCCAGGCTGACAATGGCCCGGCGCAGGTATCGGAAGAGGGTAGAGCGTGCCCAGCCCTGCAGCTCCAACTCGCGGACCGGTCGGCCGTCCACAAAGCGCAGCCTCAGGAGCGTGCCCTGCGTCTCGTCTTCTCGGATCAACCGACTGATCGCGCTGTGGAGCAGGGCCCGCAGGGCGATGGCCCGTTCCAGGGGACTCAAGGGGGTTCCGGTGCCATCGAGCAGCGCCAGCAAGGGGCTCCGGGCTAGATTCAATTCGTTGCGATAGCACCTGAGTGCTTGATGAACCTCTCGCACAAACGACAGGTCCCAGTGCGCCTCGTTCATGTCCCACCTCCCGCTCCATCGGGCCGGGCGCCAACAACAGGGACTTTTCTGAGACTTATCTGGGACTCAGAAGCCATCGTGATGTGGTACAACAGAAGCAGGGATGATGGAGCGAGTCCCTGTGTCAACCATCATACCACAAACCCATGAATTCTGCAAGGCGTCCAAGAAAACGACCTCGGGGAGAAAGGAGGTGGGTTTCCGATAGCGCAGCGTAGACCATGCTGGCAAAGGTTTCTAGAGGACACGACCCAGTGTCAGAAAGGAGGTGCGACATGGTTCGCAGGGTCGATGTGGGGGTTGTACTTCTGGTGGCGGTTACGGCGCTGGCCGTACCGGCTCTGTCGATGGGACCCGAGGCGGTCAAGATCATCCGCTACGACGCGTGCAACACCACGACCGGTTGCTCCCGGCCGGGCCCAGCCGGCGGGACGTGCAACCTGAACGTTGTCGATTGCTGCAACGCGTTCCAGCTTTATCACGTGCACAATCTGGCTCGCCTCCGGGCCTGGAGCAACGTGGAGATCGTGTATGAGCCCGGATGGGGCGCGGGCTGCCAGGACATGGTGAAGGTGTATCTCTTGGCTGGCCCCTGTACCTGCCCCGGGGCCAACTGGACCCTGATCTATCAGACGCCGACCACCACCCAGGCAGATCCGGGCGGCGCCTGGGGCATGGTTCGGACGATCCTCAAGCGGTTAGCGCCGCAGTACCCGTGGCCGCAAAAGTTCCAGTGCGTAAAGATTGACACCTCCCAGACGCCCTGCTACAACGACGACAGCGAGGTAACTGCCTGGTAGCAGCGACCTGGCTGGTGGGTATGGCGGTTCCCTGGACGCATGGGGGCCCGGCTGCTGTCCAAAGCCGGGTCCCTTCTTTTGCCCCAACCCGGTAGGCGCATCCCCTCCCCTGCCGCAGCATGGACGGTAAGGTGGGGGGTCTGTCGGGCGGTTCTGCAGCACCGGTAGCGGCCGCTTGACAGCCATGCCGCGACGGTTTATAATGCATACGAAGGGTCTTCTGACGAGAAGCGGCATGACGAGGATAGGCAAGAACGGCGCGAGGAGGTGATCACCATGGCAACGACCGCAAAGCGTGCCCTGGTTCTCTCCAGGGGAGGGGCTAAAGGTGCTTACGAAGTAGGCGTCCTGGCCGCGTGCCAGCACACTGGCTTGACGTTCGACGTCATCACGGGAGCGTCCAACGGAGCCATCAACGCAGTCCGCTTTGCTGAGTACCTTCGCCGCCGGCAGCGCGACCCAGACGACGCATCTCGCTACTTCAACTATGTCCTGGGCATGTGGGAACACCTGGACGTAGCCAACTTGGTGGATAGCGACCAGTTGGAGCTGCTCATCCGGGACCTGGCCAAGGTGCAGATCGCACTGGACGATGTGCTTCATATTATGTGGGGGCTGACCGACCCATCGCGTTTGGAGCGGTTTCGCGGGGGGTGGCATGCCTTTTGGGCGATGACCGAACTTGACGACATCCTGCCTCTTGGCCTGCGCGATTTCAGAGAGTTCTTTGAGCTTTGGCAGGCAGACCAGCGGGGTCAGATCCGGGAGCAGGTGCGGGCCGCCGTGGGCCGGTTCCTGGC
>Ga0315286_10005472_pt1 | contig 12273 bp, 9 predicted proteins | sample YL17G10_0_MG_FD_205038 | JGI IMG/M metagenome (GOLD analysis project Ga0315286, IMG submission 205038) | Sediment microbial communities from Yellowstone Lake, YNP, Wyoming, USA - YL17G10_0 | ecosystem: Environmental > Aquatic > Freshwater > Lake > Sediment | place: USA: Wyoming | collected... | reverse complement strand
CGGGCAACGGCGCGTGACCGTGCCACCCGTGAATTCGGCTTCGCGGGGCGCTACGGCGTCAGGACCAGGTTATCCGCGTGCACCACCTCGTCGTACGTGCGGTCGCCCAGGACGGCGGCGAACCGGCTCGTCCGGAGTCCCTTGATCTTATCGATATCCTCGGATGAGTAGTTGGCGAGGCCCTGGGCCAGCGGCCGGCCGTCGGGGTCCACCAGGGCGATGACGTCGCCGGCGGCGAAAGTCCCCTCGACGCCCGTGATGCCCGAGGCCAGGAGGCTCTTGCGTGCCCGGACGGCCTTGGCGGCGCCGGCGTCGATGAGGATCTTGCCGCGAGGCCGGCTTGTCAGGCCGATCCATCGCCGCCGGGCGGTCATCTTCTCGGTCTTCGGGAGGAACAGCGTGCCGACCGGCTCGCCCGCCAGAAGGTCCGCCAGGACGTTGGGCCGGCGCCCGTCGGCGATGGCGGCCATCTCGCCGGCCGCGACCACCTTGGCGGCGGCCTGGAGTTTCGTCGGCATGCCGCCGGACCCCAGGGCCGACCGCGTCTCGTCGGCCGCGGCCATCACCTCGTCCATGTTGCGGACCACGTCGAAGCGGTCCTTGCGGGCCTTGTCGCGGAAGACGCCCTCGACGGTCGTCAGCAGCACCAGCAGGTCGGCCCGCAGCAGGTTCGTGACCATGGCCGCCAGGATGTCGTTCTCGCCGAAGCGGATCTCGTCGACGCTCACGGTGTCGTTCTCGTTGATGACCGGCACGGCGCCGTAGGCGTGCAGGGCGGCGATGCAGTTGCGGATGTTGAGGTACCGCCCGCGGTCCTCCATGTCGTCGCGCACCAGGAGGATCTGGGCGGCATGGCGGCCGTGGGCCTTGAGGGCGAGGTCGAACATCCTCATCAGCTTCGCCTGGCCGACCGACGCGCAGGCCTGGAGCTGCGGCAGCGCCTCGGGGCGGCCGACGAGGCCGAGGTCGCCCATGCCGGCGGCGATCGCGCCGCTCGAGACGATCGACACGCGCAGGCCGCGGCCCTCCAGCGCCATCACCTGGTCGGCGAGGCGGCCGATCTGGGCGGGGTCGAGCAGGCCCCGCTCGTCGGCGAGGACGTTCGTGCCCAGCTTGACGACAACGCTGCGGACGCGGCCCATCAGGGCCTGTCGCTCTTCGCGGCTCATGGCAGTGCCTGGACCTCCAAGACGCTCCTGACGAGCTCGATATTCCTGGCCGTGGCCCCCTGCATGCGGCGGATGGTGGCCCGGGCGGCCTCGCCCATTTGACGGCGCTTCTCGGCGTGCGTCAAGAGGTCGAGGATGGCGGTGGCCAGGCTCGCGGCATCGCGGACCTCGCGTGCGGCGCCCGCCTCGACCAGGGCAGGGGCCTCGATCGGGAAGTTGAACATGTGCGGGCCCCAGAGGAGCGGCCGGCCCAGGGCCCCCGGTTCCATCGGGTTCGAGCCGCCGAGCGGTACGAGGCTGCGGCCGACGAAGACGAGGTCCGCGCGGCCGTACCACTTTATCATCTCGCCCATCGTGTCGCCGAGGAGGACGGGCGGCGCGTCTTCTGGACCTTGCCGCTCGGCGGGCTTGGAGCGCCGCACGAGGCCGAAGCCGGCCCGGAGGATCGCCTCGGCGGCAGCGCCGAAGCTCTCGGGCCTTCGCGGCACCAGGACGAGGCGCAGGTGCGGGTGGCTCCGGCGGGCCTCGCGGTAGGCGGCCAGCAGGGTCTCTTCCTCGCCCGGCCCGGTGCTCCCGGCGACGAGAACCGTCTCATCGGGCGCGAGGCCCATCTCGCGCGCCAGGTCGTCGGCCCCCGCCACGGCGTCGGCAAAGGTGACCGTGTCGTGCTTCATCTGGCCGGTGACGTGCAGGCGCTGGGGGTCGGCGCCGAGGCTGAGGAACCGCTCGCGGTACACCTCGGCCTGGACGCCGATGGCGCGGGTGCAGTTGAAGACCGCCCGCATGAGAGGGTGGATGCGGCCGTAGCCGCGCAGCCCCTTTTCGGTGATCCGCACGTTGACGCAGGCGACGGGGATGCCCTGCCGGGCCGCCATCAGGAAAAAGTTGGGCCACCATTCCGACTCCACCTGGATGACGGCCGCCGGCCGCACCCGCTTCAGGGCCAGGGCGACGCACGGCCAGAAGTCCAGCGGGAAGTGGAAGACGGGCGTGTCGGGAAAGAGCTTGATCGCCCGCTCGCGGCCGGTCATGGTGGTGGTGGAGAGGACGATCTGGAGGTCGGGAAAGGCCTCGGCCAAGGCGGGGAGGAAGGTCCGGGCGGCCTCGACCTCGCCGACGCTGATGGCGTGGACCCACAAACGCTTAGCGGCCTCTGTGCTTGGCTCTTCTTTCTTTGTTTCTGTTTTCTTTCCCGGTTCCCTGGTCCCTGGTCCCCGTTCCCGCCGTTGTAGTCTCCTTGTCCTTCCCGGTTCCCGGTTCCCGGTTCCCGGTTCCCGCCTTTCCGGCAGTACGGGCACAAATCCCCACCGTTCCCAGCAGCGGCTGCGGTACTTCCGTCGCGTGAGCAGGAAGAAGAGGTACGCCGGCCACCCGACCAGCACCACCAGGGTGTAGAACAGGTTCAGGGCGAGGAACCACCCCAGGTTGTGAGCGAGGCGTTTCATAGGCGGCGGATGTTAACGCGCTCGGGGCGGTTTTGCGAGAGTTCTCGCCGGCCGACGGTAGTGCGTCAGAAGTTACACGGGGTGAGGCGCTCTTCTCAGAGCCGCTGCAACTGACCGATCACGGCCCCCGAGGTCGCAGATCGCGGCAATAAGCGGACCTCATGCGGCGTTTTAGTGATAAGCGGCCGCGCGCAGAGGCCCGATTTTCGTATAGACTGTAGCGGGGGCGTCTGCGAGAATAGTCGCCGCTTGCACATCACAGGGAGGTCGGAACATGCGCAACACGCTCAGACTGTGGAGGTTCGCCTTGGCTGTGAGTTGCCTGGTCCTTCTGGTTCCCGCTATTGTCCAGGCCGAAGAGACGCCCGCGGCGCCCGCGGCAACGACGACGCCGGCCACGGCAGCGCCAGCCGCTCCAACGGCGACCCCGGCCGCGGCGGAGAGCTCGGACGACATCCAGAAGCACGTTGCCGCCGGCGAGGTCAAGTTCGGCGGCAAGTGGATGCCCATCATGGACCTCTTCGAGATGTACCGCAAGACGGTCGCCGATGTCAAGGCGGTGGGTGACAAGGGGGCCGGCGGCAAGGACCGGCTGACCGAACTCAACAAGACCCTGGCCCAGATCCTTGCCGACTGGCGCAAGGAGAAGCAGCCCGTCGAGGACGAGAAGAGAGCGGCGCTCCAGAAGAAGGCACGGGCCGAGCAGATCCTCGGGACCAGTCTGCCGGCGCCGCCGAAGCTCTTGCCCGTGCCCACAGGCGGCGGCGGGGGGGGTTGGGGTGGATACGCCGGCGGTAATCGCAACAATAATAACAACAACAATCAGAACGACGTCAACCGCGTCAACCAGGAGAACCAGAGGCGCCAGGAGGCCTACCAGCGCCTCCTCGCCCAGTACAACGACGGCCGCCAGCAGGCCACGGCGGCACTGGAGGAGTCCAGGGCCAAGATCGCCGAGTGCGATAAGAAACTCGAGGAGTTCGCGCTCGCACGCAAGGCCAAGGAGAAGCCGTTCCTGGAGGAGCGGGTCAAGTTGAACGAGCAACTGCGGGGGACGCCGACGGCGGCCGCGTCCAAGGTGCGCCAGACCGACGGCATGGAGGCGGCGCTGCGGGCGTCGCCGTTCCCCCTCCGCAACTCCAAGGGGATCGTCGAGTGGAGGACCGACTTCTACCTCCTCGCCGACCTCGAAGAGATGTATAAGAAGGTCAAGGGCGAGATCGACGACGCCCGGCGCGAGGCCGAGGCCAAGGCCCGCCTCGACGGCAAGGAGCTGCCGAAAGACTGGCGGCACCCGAAATACGAGGAGGCCGAGTCGCTCAACGAGGCGATCACCCACGGCAAGTCCGGCACGCCGATCGTGGCGAGGTAGCACTACAACGCCGCTTGACCTCGTGCGCAGTGGGTCTGCTGCCCCACCGCGCCGTGGTGACATGCGTGCACGGCGGGTAAGACCGGCCGTGGAACACACGCCGATGCTTTGCTTCTGCTTCGTCACTTCGTCACTTGTCACTTCTTCTTCGCCGCCCAGCGCGCCACCCACCGGATAAAGCCTTCGGCCTCGCCGCGCGACCAGACGCCGCCGGGGCAGAACCAGACCCCTTCGGGCTCCAGGGACTCCGCGGCCGCCTTGGCATCGGCCAGGTCGTCGGAGAGCAACTGGATGCCCTTGCCGGCGGCCTGGACGCGCCGGTACACGTCGATCCACCGCGCCGACGGACCGTTGCCGGCGCCGTAGACCCACTGGATCGCGCCGAGTTCGGGGATGGCCAGCAGCGCGTCCAGGTGCCGCAGCGCGCCGGGGCCGTCGAGGTGGTAGACGCTCCGCTCGAGGTACTTGAACTCGACAAGCAGTGACGGCAGGATCGTCTCGCGGAACATCCGCGGCGAGATCATGATGATGAAGTCCGCCTGGACGGTGTTGGCCTTGCCGCGGTGCAGAAACGGCGTCCAGGACGTGCAGGGCTGGCCGGTCGCGGTGATACGGTCATAGATATCCTCGTACATCATCGGGTAGAACCGGGCCGTGTAGTCGCAGGCCAGCCGCACGCCCTCCAGGTCGGCGGCCATGTCGAGGGCCATGCCGGCGGGGTCGCGCAGGGCCGCCACGAGGTCGGCGTTCGTGTGCATGTCGTACATCGAGGTGAGCCACTTGCCGCGGCCGCGCGCCAGCGAAAGGTCGGTCTTCGCGCGGAGGTTGTTCCAGTACGGGTTGTCGAGGTTGGGCGCCAGGTCGAGGATCTCACGGCACGAGGCGACGATGGGCTTGGACCAACTGGAGTCAGGCGAGAACTCCAGGTCGCAGCCGAAGACCGTGGCGGCCACCTCCGGCCCGACGCTTGGCTCGTAGCGCGGGAAGGTCTCGGCCAGGTAGACGCCGGCGGCGGTGGCGGCCTCGTGCCGCTCAATGGCGCCCTCGACGTCGAGCCATCGCTCTCGCTCCGAGGCGTAGCGGCGCGGCCGGGCGTTCGGCGAGCGCTCGGGGCACACGTTGATCGTCACCGGCGGGCGGTCGAGGATCTCGCCGTGCCACCAGGCTTCGAACCGCTTGCAGGCTTCCTCGAAGTCGGGCTTCCGCTCCAGCTCCATTCGTTGTCTCCTTTGGCGAGCACTTCGCAGAATCCTTCTTACCGCCGAGGGCGCAGAGAACGCAGAGAGAAAAAAACGTCAACGGCAACGGCAAAGAAAAACCTCACCACAGAGAGCACAGAGAGCACAGAGAACACAGAGAGAAGCAGAGTCAAAAGGAGAAGAAGAGAGACAAGGGGGAAGAAAGAGACAAGAAGAACGGACTGTGATTCTTATCTCTATCTCTTCTTTCTCTGTGCTCTCCGTGTTCTCTGTGGTGAACCTGTTTCTTCTTCTTTTTCTTCTTTTTCTTCTTCTTCGCTCTCTACGTTCTCTGCGGCCTCTGCGGTGAAGCGGGACAACAGACTGAGACTAGCGGACGGCGCCAGCGGCGTCAACGGATATGCCCCGCGGGCCGGAATCGTTTTGCCTGAATCGTTTTGGCTTGCATGGCCGAAAAGCGAGTGATAGATTGGCCGCGCCCAGGTGGTCGGTTCCGGCGAGGACGGATTGGCGGACGGGAATGCTTGACAACCTTTCGCAGATGGCCGTCGCATGGCCGTTCGGCGTCTTCCTTTTCCTGCTCGGCTTGTGCGTCGGGAGTTTCCTGAACGTCTGCATCCACCGGTTGCCGGCGGGCAAGAGCCTCGTCTGGCCGCCGTCGCACTGCACGACGTGCCTGGCGCCGATCGCGTGGTACGACAACGTTCCGGTCTTGAGCTACATCGTGCTGGTCGGGCACTGCCGGAAGTGCGGGGCGTCTTTCTCGGCCCGGTATATGATCGTGGAGCTGCTGACGGGCCTTCTGTTTGCGGGGTATTGGCTGGCGTACTTTCCGCTGGGCCTGCGCGAGGGGGTGGACCACGTGGGCGTGTACGTGGTCCACATGGTCCTGGTGGGGGCGCTCGTGGTATCGGGGGCCATCGATTTCGAGCGCAAGGAGATCTATCCGTCGGTCACGAACTTCGCCCTGGGCGTGGGGCTGATAGGGGCGGCCGTGTGGCCGCAGGTGCAGGTCATCGGCACGTTCATCAGTCCCCACGCGCTGCCGGACTGGACGGGGTATGAGCGGGCCGACGCCGTGCTGCTGGCCCTGGTGGGGGCGGCGGTCGGGGCGGGGCTGATCTTCGTGACGCGGGTCTTCGGCACGCTCGTGTTCCGCCGCGAGGCGATGGGCACCGGCGACATCTACCTGATGGCCGCCATCGGGGGCATCCTGGGCTGGCAAGCCTCGGTACTGGTGTTCCTGGTCGCCCCGTTCTTCGGGCTCGGATACGGGATCTGGCACCTCGTTCGCAAGGAGGATCACGAGGTGCCGTACGGCCCGTTCCTGGGGCTGGCGGCGGGGACGGTCATGCTGACGCAGGACTACATCTTCAACTACTTCCGGCCGGGGCTTGAGGCGATGGGGGAGGCGTTGTTCCGGCAGGGATGAGAAGAGATTCACCACAGGCCGCAGAGAACGCAGAAGGGCAGGTTGTAGCGCGGTTTGTTCGTGTTTAGGATGACACCCGCGCTAAACACGTACGGGGCTTTATACCCTGCGCAGGACCGCGCGGGGAACAAGCCCCCGCGCGACAGGCGCGACAGTGAAGTTTCTCCGTGCACTCAGCGGCCTCTGCGGTAGAATGTGGGCGTGGTTCACAAGCCCCACGCACCGCGTGGGGACAAGCCCTTGGCGGCACCATTCCCCCGGCGGTGCCGGGGGCTTGTGAACCACGCCGGAATGTGCTGTGGCTTTGCCCGACGAGCAAACGAAACTGCCCGAGGCCGAGCGAGAAGAAAGGAGTTGGCGATGCGACGGACGTGCACACTGACGGGAGGGCCGATTCGCCTGCTGGGGCGAGCGGCGCTGGTGCTGGCGATGGTTGCCGTGGCGGCGGCAGGCATCGGGTGCAACCAGGCCCAACTGGAGGAACGCAACGCGGCCCTCCAGAAACAACTGGAGCAGGAGCTGGCGAAGAGCGCCGACCTCCAGGCGCAGAACGACACCCTCAAGACCCAGAATGAGAGCCTGACGTCCGAGCTCGACAAGGCCCGCGCCAAAGGCGCCATGCCCGGCACTGGCCCGGCCGCGGCCGGCCGCAGGGTCAAGCCGGAGTTCGGCGAGGGCATCGAGACCGCCCAGTTGGCCGGCGGCGAGCTTACCATCACGCTGCCCGATATGGTCCTGTTCGATTCGGGCAAGGCCACCCTGAAGGCCGGCGCCAAGCGGCACCTCGACAAGATCGTCGCGGTGTTGAACCGGGAGTACGCCGGCGACCGGATCCGCGTCGAAGGGCACACCGACAGCCAGCCCATCGCCAAGTCGAAGAAGCTCTGGCAGGACAACTGGGACCTCGCCTGCAACCGGTCGATGGAAGTGGTGCGGTACATGACCTCGAAGGGGATCGACGCCAAGCGGGTGTATGCCGCCGGGTTCGGCCCCTACAAACCGGTGGCGACCAACGACACGGCGGCCGGCCGGGCGAAGAACCGCCGCGTGGTGATCGTCGTCTATCCTCAGCGCGGCGGAACGTAGCCGGCGCCGCCTGGAAGAGAAGGCGGGCGGCAGGCCGGCGGTGGCCAGAGCACCTCTGCGTGGCGGCCTTGCGTGGCTGCTGCGCCTTTCGTGTTCGCGGCACGTGCGACGGCCCGGAAGAGCCGAGTGTGCTTGGCGCTGTCATTCCGAGCGACGTCGCTCGGGGTGACAGTATGGCGCGGCCAAGCCGGACCCATGCGGAAGAGCCGGCGCGCCCCAGTCAAAGGATCGTGCTCGCGTGATTGTGATTGTCGATTACGGGATGGGGAACCTCCGCAGCGTTCAGAAGGCGTTTGAGCGGATCGGGCGGGCCGCCGAGGTCTCCGACAAGCCGGAGGCGGTGGCGCGGGCGGAGCGTCTGGTCGTGCCGGGCGTCGGCGCATTCGGCGACGCCATGCTGGCCCTGCGCGAGCGCCACCTGGTCAGACCGATCCGGGATTTCTGCGCCACCGGCCGGCCGTTCCTCGGCATCTGCCTGGGCCTCCAGGTGCTGTTCGAGGTGAGCGAAGAGGTGCCGGGCGTCACGGGCACTTGTGCGCCGCCCACGGGAACCCTGGAGGAAGGGCTGGCGCTGGTGCCGGGGCGCGTGGTGCGGTTCGGCCCGGAGGTGATCCGCCGGGGCCTGAAGGTGCCGCACATGGGCTGGAACGTGGTGGAGCCTGTGGGTCGGTCGCCGCTCCTGGCGGGGGTGGCGAAGGAAGGGGTTTACTTCTACTTCGCCCATTCCTATTATGCCGCCCCGCGGGACGAGAGCGTAGTAGTGGGCCGCACGGACTACAGCGGCTGGTTCGCCAGCGCCATCGGCGCGGGCAACGTCCACGCCACGCAGTTTCACCCGGAGAAGAGCCAGGAGGCGGGGCTGCGGGTCCTGGAGAATTTTGTCATGCGGACGTAGGCGAGGGCGATGGGGTGGCCATGCCACCCGGCAATCGCGCGCCGCGCCAAACACGTAAGGGTCAGGAGACCCGCCGCGCGGCATGGCGGAGTGGCGACGATAGATGCTGATTCTTCCGGCGATTGATCTGCGGGCGGGCCGGTGCGTACGGCTCCGCCAGGGGCGGTACGACCAGGAGACGGTCTTCGACGACGACCCGGTTGCGGTCGCTCGCCGGTTCGAGGCCGCCGGGGCCACGTGGCTTCACGTGGTTGACCTCGACGGCGCCCGGACGGGCGAGCCCGGGAATCTGGACACGGTCCGCCTCATCGCCAAGGCCGTCAGCATGCAGGTGGAAGTCGGCGGGGGCATCCGCACCACCCAGGCGGCCGGCGAGATCCTGGCGATGGGCGTGGCGCGGATCATCGTGGGAACGCGGGCGATCCGCGAGCCCGCGTGGCTGAAAGAGGTGGCGGACCGGTTTCCGGACAAGGTGGCGCTGGGGCTGGATTCGCGTGGCAGTAAGGTTGGGAACTCCTCTGGGTACGAGTCTGGTTCGCCGCCCACGGCAACCGCGAGCGCTTTGGCTGGGCTCCCACCGGATGCCCAGGCGGCTCCTTCTGCGCCAAGCGCCATGACGGCTGGCACTTTTACTGATGGCTGGAGAGTGAAGTCGCAGCGTAAGGTGAGTGACTTACTGCGTGAAATCCATGGACTGCCGCTGGCGGCGATTATCTATACGGACATCGCGAGGGATGGTATGATGTCTGGCCCTAACCTGGAGGCGACGGCCGAGGTGGTTCAAGCAACTTGTCTTCCGGTAATCGCTTCGGGCGGCGTGACGACGGTCCAGGATGTCGAGCGCCTGAAAGCGGCGGGCGTGGCCGGGGCGATCATCGGCCGGGCGCTCTACGAAGGTACGATTACGCTCGAAGCGGCCCTGGCGGCGGCGAGATAACGCAGGTGCGCGGCCGGTCGGGAGACCCGCCGCGCTCCAGTCAAAGTAGCGCTGTGGTATCAGCCGCCCGGCTCGCTGGGCGCGTTTATCGAACTCGAATGTTTGGAGGCGGCAATGGCAGGCGTGACAACCGAAGCGATCCGCAACATCGTCCTCATCGGCAATAGCGGCGGCGGCAAAACCCAATTGGCCGAGGCGATGCTCCACAAGGCGGGCCTCACCACCCGCCTCGGCACGCCCGAAGAGGGAAACACCGTCAGCGACTTCGAGCCCGAGGAGAAGGAACGCCAGACCAGCCTCAGCACGTCGGTCATGAACGTGGCGTGGAAGGGGCACCACATCAACCTCCTGGACACGCCCGGCTACGCCGACTTCCTCGGCTCGGCCCTGTGGACGATGGCGGCCGGCGACACGGCCGTTCTGGTCCTGAACGCGACCTCCGGCGTCGACATTCATTCCAGCCGCCTGTTCCAGGTCGCCGGCGAGCAGAAGATGGCCCGCTTTGTGGTCGTCAACCGGGCCGACGGCGAGAACGTCGATCTGGAGCGGCTCTTCCCGCAGGTTCGCGAGACGCTCGGGCCGCAGTGCCGGCTGATCACCGTTCCCATCGGCCAGGGTGCCGCGCTGAAGGGCGTGGTCGACGCCTTTGCGAGGACCGACCAGGCTGACGCCCTGATGGACGTGGCCGAGGCCCACGGCGCCCTCGTCGAGTCGATCGTCGAGGTCGACGAGGCGCTGATGGAGCGATACCTCGGCGACGAGAAGATTTCGTCCGAAGAGCTGGCGGCCGCCTTCACCAAGGCCCTCCTGGCGGGCACGGTCGTCCCGGTCTTCTTCGCGAGCGCCCGCAAGGAAATCGGCATCGAGGAGATCCTCGACAACCTCGTGCGGTACGCGCCGAACCCGCGCCAGGCGCACGTGCGCGTCGCCCGCAAGGGCACCGAGGCCGACGCGCCGGAAGTGGTCCTCGACTCGAACCCCGACGCCCCCCTGTGCGCCCAGGTCTTCAAGGTCGTGAGCGACCCGTACGTCGGCAAGGTCTCGTACGTGCGCGTGCTTGCCGGCAAGCTGCTGGCCGACTCCACGGCCCGCATCGGCGACGACCGGCGCGAGACGAAGTTCACCCAGCTTCTGCGCGTGCAGGGCAAAGACCTCCAGCCGATCCCGGTGGGCGTGGCGGGCGACATCGTCGGCGTGCCGAAGATCGACGAGCTGACGATCGGCCGCACGATCTCCTCCGGCGCCGAGCCTCTGATCGTGCCGCCCGTCGTCATGCCCGTGCCGATGTACTCGCTGGCACTCCAGCCGAAGAGCCGCGGCGACGAGCAGAAGATCTCCGAGGTCCTCGCGAAGGCGATGGACGAAGACGCCACCCTCAAGACCACCCGCGACCGCCAGACCAACGAGCTGGTGGTGAGCGGCCTCGGCGACATTCACCTCATGGTCCTCCTGGCCCGCCTGAAGCGGCGGTACCAGTTGGAGGTCGATACGAAGCCCCCGAAGATTCCGTACCGCGAGACGGTCACGAGCACGGGCGACGGGCACTACCGCCACAAGAAGCAGACGGGCGGCGCGGGGCAGTTCGGCGAGGTGTGGCTGCGGGTCGAGCCGCTGGAGCGCGGCGCCGGCGTCGAGTTCGTCGACGACACGTTCGGCGGGTCGATCCCCAAGCAGTTCCTGCCGGCCGTTGAGAAGGGCGTGCGCGAGGCCTGCGAGGAAGGCGTCATCGCGGGCTATCCGTTCCAGGACGTCCGGGCCCTGGCGACCGACGGCAAGAGCCACGCGGTGGACTCCAAGGAAGTGGCCTTCAAGATTGCCGGCCGCAACGCCTTCCGCGACGCCGTCATGAAGGCCAAGCCCGTCATCCTCGAGCCGTACGTTAACATGGCGATCACCGTGCCCGACACGTACCTGGGGTCGATCACGGGCGACCTGAACAGCCGCCGCGGCCGCATCATGGGCATGGAGGCCGGGGCGGGCGGCACGCAGACCATCAAGGTCCTGGTGCCGCTGGCCGAGGTGGCGCAGTACAACACGCAGCTTCGGAGCATCACGGGCGGGCAGGGCACCTACACGATGGAGCTCTCGCACTATGAGTCGGTGCCGAGCCACGTGCAGCAGCAGATCGTCGAGTCGTCGGTCAAGGCGAAGCACGAAGAAGAGTAACCATTTCGGATTGCGGATTGAACGGCGAACAACAACAGCAAGGGCCTTAGCGGCGAGCCGTGGGCGCCCTGGTTGTGGCCAACATGATTTGCCTCGGCCGGCGGGCTGAGGTATAATCGCGTCGCACGTCGACTTAGAAACGGCGGCAACCGATGTCTCGCGTACCCGGCCGCGAAGATCAAATTCCGTCGATTATCGATAAGATCGTCGCCACGTACGACGCGGTCTCGAAGATCAACCACCTGAGCGTGCGGTCGCTGCCGTCGCGCGAGGCCGTCCGCGAAATCCTCGAAGGCATCAAGGAAGTCCTGTACCCCGGCTACTTCGGCCGCCGGAACCTCACACGCGAGAACATCCGCTACCACATCGGCGACCGCATCTACCAGGTGTACCGGGCGCTCGGCGAGCAGGCCTACCTGAGCGTGCTGCACGAGTGCCGCCGCACGCAGTCCGAGTGCGGCTACTGCGAGGACCTGGCCGCGACGGCGGCGTTGGAGTTCCTGGGGCGCCTCCCGCGGGTCCGCGAGATGCTGGCGGGCGACGTCCAGGCGGCCTACGACGGCGACCCCGCC
>Ga0315286_10005468_pt1 | contig 12277 bp, 15 predicted proteins | sample YL17G10_0_MG_FD_205038 | JGI IMG/M metagenome (GOLD analysis project Ga0315286, IMG submission 205038) | Sediment microbial communities from Yellowstone Lake, YNP, Wyoming, USA - YL17G10_0 | ecosystem: Environmental > Aquatic > Freshwater > Lake > Sediment | place: USA: Wyoming | collected... | reverse complement strand
CAGAGAATAAGGCTCAAACAAAACACTATCTTCCTCCTAGAGCCGAGCTCTTGGAGTTTCCAAGAGCTCGGCTCTAGGAAAATAAACCCGCTGACGATGGCAACTAACATTAATACATCCAGCGTGTTGGTCGGGACGCCCAAAATTGAAAACCTGACCAGATAAGCTGGCAGAAAAAAAATTGTCGCGTAGATTAAAAATTCAGTTAGTCTGTTTTTCATTCGTTTTAGTTGCGCTTAACGCGATTATGATTAGCAAAAACGGCAAGACTTGCACCGAAAACAAAGCTGTTTCAAAAAGAGAATGCGCGGAAAATATAATCAGACTCACCGCTCCGCCCAGCCACACAATATTATCTTTTGCTTTTTTTATAAAACTCTTCACTGAAAAAATAATGAGCGCTATCCAAATTATAACATTCAACATCCCGGTTTCCGCCGCGATATCCAAATATAAATTATGCGCGTAGAACGGTTCTCTGTAATCAGCTGTGGCTTTTATCTCCAAAGCATAATTGCCCAGTCCGACTCCCAGAGGATTGTTTTTAATTATGCCAACAGCTTCTTTCCACATTTCAATCCTGCCCATATTTGATCCTTCTTTGGCATTGAAGCTCGTAAGAAAGCGATTGCCGATCGGACTGCTGAATATAACCGCGCAAAAAACTAATGCTGACACAAAAACAACCAATGTTTTTTTTATATTTACTTTTTTCTTCCAAACTATGAGTGCCAGAAAAAACAACAGTCCGGCCGCCAAACCGACATAGCCTCCGCGCGAAAAAGTCAGTAAGTCTGCCAGCAGAATCGCCCCGGATAATATTAAATATATTTTTCGGCCGCCAAGACATCGGATGTTCTTTGTCTGCTTCGCTTGGACATCCGATGTCCAAAACAGTCCCAGCGCCAACGGCAGCGCCATCCCTAAATAAATAGAAAACATATGCGGATCAGGAAAGGTGGAAATGGCGCGAAAAATTGTTTTTCCGCTAAGATTCACCAGCCAGCTGGGATAAGCCAGCACCGCCTGTGAAAAAGCGGTGCCTAAAAAAACAGGCGCTACGCTTCCGGCCCAGAATTTGAGAATATTGTCCAGCCCCCAGATAAATTGCAGAGAAAATTGAACCAGTCCGATCAAGGCCGCCAACCCGGCGCCCCAAACGATAAATTTGACAATTTTAGTATTAAAATTGTCATCCTGAACGGAGCGGAGCGGAGTCGAAGGATCTGCTTTTAGGTTTTTAGATTCCTCGACTGCGCTCGGAATGACAGTGGGGCGCAGCCCCGCGGTCACAAAATAGATCGGGAATATTGAGAGTAAAAACAACAATTTTCTTACCGCCCAATCGGCATTATTCGCCCAAAAAAGCGAAAAGGCACTTAAAAAAAGGAAGGACGAGATTAAAAAGGTCTGAGTCCGCGCCGGCACACAAACCTGCCGGTTTTTGAGCGCCGAAATAAGCCACATTAAAGCCAAAATTAAGATGAAGACCCTCCCGGACGCCAAGTCCACCCCCTGAGCCGGATTGAGGGCGATTTGGAAGGGAACGTAGAGACAAAAGAGTAGTAAAAGCTTGTATATCATGCCCTAATCCTCGCATATTTTGAGTTTTTGAGCAAAAAATACTTCTTAAAATATTTGAGCTGTGAAACATAATAATATTTTTTCTGTCTCTTTTTATTCAGAAAGGACTTCCCGCCAAAATGTTTAACTGTAAATTCCGGAAAATATAGAACTTTGTAGCTAAGCTGGCGCGCGCGCTGACAAAGATCGACGTCTTCAAAATACATAAAAAACTTTTCATCAAATCCGCCAAGCCTATCAAAAATATCTTTTCTGATGAACATAGCCGCGCCGGTAATCCACGCACATTCAACCGGCACAGCGCTTTCCCAGATTTTCTGGTCGCGCTTGTAACCGAGATTATTCATGAGCGTGCTCCAAATGGTAACTTCTTTGCCCGCAATCCATTCCTGCGTATTATTTTTTTCATCTACCAGTCTCGGTCCGACTATCGCCAGCTTGTCGTATTTGTCAAATTTGTCCAATAAGTCCAGGATATTATTTGAAACAATTTCCGTATCCGGATTGAGAAAGCACAAGATTTCCCCTTGCGCGCTTCGCGCGCCCAGATTGCACGCCGCCCCAAACCCGATATTTTTGCCTGTATTTATAAGCTTTATCTCACTTGGAAACGAAGTTTCCAAGTGAGTCGCGTCGTTATTGACCACAATTATTTCATATCCCACGCCCAAAATCTTTTCTTGAATAGAAGAAAGACACTTAAATAAATATTTTTCACTTTGATAATTGACAATGATAAAAGAAAGTTTCATTGTTTCAGGGGATATTTTTTATAATCCGCGTAAGCCTTCTCAACAATTTCCGCCAGCTCATTTCTTTTGAATTTTAAATCAAATTTATTTTTTAACTTGCGCAGCGCCGTATAAAATTTTATCCATGGCTTGAACAAGAGCGGCGTGTTTTTTTGGAAAAAGATCAGCCCGGAAATGACCAGCCAATATGTCTTTTGCTTCAGATTGTTTTTGCTTTTTTCAAAGTGATATACCCAGGATCCGGAAACTACAATATTTTTAAATCCGGCTTTTTTGGCGCGTAAACTAAAATCAGCGTCTTCATAATAAAGAAAAAAGTCTTCGTCCAGAAGCCCTATCTCATTAAAAACCGCGGCGCGCACCAGCATGGCGCAACCGGTTATAAGGCCTGTTTCGCGATAATCTTCCGTCAAAACTTTTTGGCTATGCTGCGTTTTCATCGTCAGCCAGTTTATTTCTCCTCCGGAAAACCACACTTGCCGGCTATGCCCATCGAATATCACCGGACTGGCAATCCCAATTTTTTCGTCTTTTCCCTCCACCTCCACCAGCTTAGTCAAAAAATCTTTTTCCACTTCTGTGTCATTATTGAGCAGCAAGACATAATCCGCCATCCGTTCGAGCGCAAAGCGGATGCCGACATTATTGCCGGCAGCATAGCCCAGGTTTTCTTCATTTTTGATAAAGTTGGCTTTGGAAAAACCGGCTTTGGCCAGCTCAAAAGATCCGTCCGTGGAATTATTATCCACCACAACCACTTCAAAATCAGGATAGTCAATCTTAAAAACGGATGTCAGGCAATTTTTAACAACATCCTTTCCGTTATAGTTAAGAACGATAATAAAAATTTTAGGGGAGCTGTTCATATTCGTATTCTTCCACGCCTTTTTTACTGACCAGGCTGGTTATTTCCGAGGTTTTCACCGCATCAAAAATCCACAGCGCTGTGAAATAAATGGCTGAGCCTACACAGGCGGCCAGAAAAAAATTCAGGCCTTGCGCAAAGAATAGAAACACTGCCATCAATACGCCTGCTAGAAAAATTCCGACTATTTTTTCCGGCTTGGGAGCATAGCCCAATTTTTTCCAGGCGCAATAGCCGGCCAAAAGCGCTACAAAAATTTCCGTTCCAGTTGAAACATAGGCGGCCCCCGTATAAGAAAACTTCGGAATCAGCGCCAAATTGAGCCCGATATTGCCAACAGCTGCCAAGAGCCAGATGCCCATCAGTTTCTTCTGTAAATTTCCGGCAATTAAAATGTTGTTGAAAAAGTTTCCGAAAAAAATTGCGGCCAGGGCAAAAACTAGAATTTGCAGCACAGCCGCGGACTGGCCGAACTGGCCGCCGCCGATCAGCTGGATTATCCCCTTGGAAAGAAACAGCGTGCCCACAACAAGCGGAACCACTAAAATAACAAAAACCTTGAAAGTTTTATTGGAGACATCCTTAAATTTGGCTTTATCGGTGAAAACAGTGTTCGACATTATCGGCAGCACCAGTCCGATAATCATCGCCGGAAAAAAAGAAATGTTTTCCAAAACTTTATAGGCCGCGTTATAGATGCCTACATCTTCGCTGGTTTTGAGAATCGAAAGCAAGATCGTATCCATTTTAAAGTAGGCAAAAACAATAATCGATCCGATGCCGATCGGCAAAGACTCTTTGAGAAATTTTTTCCAGTAGCCGAAATCGAAGCGCAGATTGAAACGCAGATATTTTCTGGACCACAAAAAAACAATCGCGAAGCTGGCTATCATATTAAAAAGCAGCGAAGCAATAATCCAATTGAAACCCAGCTGCAGTTTGACCGCCAAAATAACCATGGCCACTTGAATTATTTTTCCCGCCAATTCTCCAATGGCTACCCGATCCATCGCCAAATTTTTTTGAAAGACGCCATTGAGCACTTGGTAGCCGGAAGAGAATAAAAACGAAGCCGCCGCAATTATGATGCCCTGCTTCACAGCCAGGGGATAGTCAAAAAAAAGAACAACTACCGGAGCAATAAGCAAGATAAAAAATGCGGAAATAATCCGCAAAGAAAAAATATTCCCCATAATCATTTTTTCATCGGCTCCGGGACGGGAAATTTCCCGGGTGGAAATGTGATAGAGGCCGAGATCGGCGAGCGACGCGAAAAAAGACAAAAACGCGAGCACCGTCGCGTAATTTCCAAAGCCTTCGCGCCCCAGATAGCGGGTAATAAATCCGATGGAAACCAGCGCCAGCGCCGTTGAAAAAAATTTGGAGATGCTGCTGACCAAAACGTTGTAAGCTATTTTTCTGGCAATAACCATGCTAGTAAAGCTCAAATTCCAAAGCTCAAAATTCAAATCAAGCCCGAAGCTCTAAATCTAAAATTTTTAACGTTTGGATTTTGGATTTTATTTGGAATAATTTGGATTTTGAAATTTGAAATTTTAAACGAATTCGGCTGGCTTGATGACAACTTTGCGCTCTTCGCCTTCGCCGATGCTTTCGGTCTTAATCTGGCTGTTTTTCGACAAAACCAGATGCACCAGTCTTCTTTCGTAGGGGGACATCGCGCGCAAAACCACCGCCCTTTTTTCGCGAATGGCCTGCTCCGCCATCTCCTCCGCCATTTTTTCAATGGAAGCATTTTTTTCTTCCCGATAGGAATTCACGTCCACGGTAAAATTTGTTTTTTCGTCAGTTTTTTGGCGCACCAAAAGCCGGGCGATATGCTGGAGCGATTGCAAGTTCACGCCGTATTGCCCGATCAAAAAATTGGAGTCGGCAGTTTTAATGTTACAAACCACTATATCTTCCGCTTCGTCGGCCGACTCTTTGATTTCCACCTCCGCAACAAAGCCCATTTTAGAAATAAGCTCCGCCACTGTTTCCTTAATCACTTCTTTTGTGTTATTAGTCTTTTCCATAATAATATTAATTGGCTTTTTTAGCTTCTGGCAATTCTTTCTTCTCAAGCAAATACTGCTGGACAATCATAAACACCGTTGACACCAGCCAATAGAGAGCCAGTCCGGCTGGAAATTTTATGCCGATAAACAGTGTGAGGAGCGGCCCGAGATAGAGCATCTGCTTAGACATCACTTGCGAAAAATCCGCTTCTTTGCCGGCGGGCGCGGGAGCCTGCCGTCCCATCAGCATTTTTGTCTGGATATATTGCGAACCGGCGGCCAGAATTATTAAAATGAGTTGCGGGATGCTGGCAATGGTCAGGTTGCCCAGATTTAAAACCGACGCCAGATTAATGATTCCCAGAAACATATGGTGGATTTGCCCCGGGTCAGGCACAAAAGCATACAAATCCGCAGCGTTCACCTTAAGCCCGGCATTGGAAATATTGAATAAAACCCGATAGATAGCGATTAAAAAAACCAGTTGGACAATCATCGGCAGGCAGCCGGAAAACGGGTTGGTTTTCTTTTCTTTGTATAATTCCATCAGCGCCCGGCTTTGTTTTTCTTTGTCGTTCCTGTGTTTCGCCTGCAGCTCTTTTATCTTGGGTTGCAATTCCTGCATTTTCTTTTGCGATTCAATTTGCTTCTTGCTTAAAGGAATAAGCACCAACTTAATAAAGATCGTAACTAAAATTATCGCCACGCCGAAATCATGAAAAGGCACGGCCGAATAGACAAAAATCAACAAGTTATAAATCGGCTTATAGATTATTTCGTTAAATAAAAATGCCATTTGTTTAATTCTTTAACAGGTTACTTTTTTTGAGCAATTCTCTAATTATTTCTTTGAGCTGCGTGGAGGTTTTTTCCGCGCCCGGATTGTTTTTGGCTAACACTACGATGTCCGTTCCTTCTTTTATATTTTTCACTTCCTGTCTGAATATTTCCCGCAATTTTCTTTTTAAAGCATTCCGCTCCACCGCCTTTTTAGAAAATTTCATTCCCACCACCAGCCCGATTCTGATTTTTTTTTCTCCATTTTCCATAAACTGCAACTGCAGGAACTCTGCAAAAAAACGCCGGCCGGCACGCTGAACTTTGGAAAAATCTTTCTTTGCAACTAATCGTTTTTCCACCGGCAACATATTTTTAAACTTGAGTTAATTTCTTTCGCCCTTTCTGCCGCCTGGCTTTTAGCACCTTTTTCCCTCCCTTGGTCTGGTTGCGCTTTAAAAATCCGTGTCTTTTTCGGCGCCTGACTTTTTTCGGCTTGTAAGTTTGGCTCATTGTTTTTTTCTAATTTTTTACTACCTCCCAGTGTATCAACGCGGGAGCCAAAAGTCAATTTTTTGGCGCAGGGGTTTACTTTTTATTTCATTTGCCTTTATAATAAAAATGCACAGGTTATCAACAAGTTGCTCGTATTTTTACCTTAGGCGCCCTGGCGCGATTATGATATACTTTTTTAACAGTAGCACTCAAAAAGCGCACTACTAATGCGCCCACTCGAATAAATAATAATTAGTTCGTAGATTCGTATACATTTGTAGGTTCGAATCGGCATTATTATGACTAACGAAGAGCTTTGGCAGGCCGCCCTGGGGGAAATAGAACTTTCTATTTCCAAGGCCAATTTTATCACTTGGTTCAAAAACACCTATATCTTGTCCGCTGAAAACGACAAGGTCGTCATTGGTGTTCCTAATGGGTTTGCCAAGGAATGGCTGGAAAACAAGTATAATCTCTATATTTTGCGGGCGCTGCGCAATATAAAGCCGGAAATCAAAGAGGTTTCCTGCGTAATTGCCACTCCGGAAAATTTCAGCCAAAAAGCCAGTTCGGTTGACGCGATTATTCCGGCCGGCTCCCGTGCCTTTCCCGCCGACAACGGAGTTGCTTCTCCTCAAAAAATGGCTAAAATAAGCCAGGAAAGCAATTTAAATCCTAAGTATACTTTTGATAATTTTGTGATTGGCGGCAGCAATGAATTGGCGCGGGCCGCTTGTTACGCAGTTTCCCAAAACCTGGGCAAGGTCTATAACCCGCTCTTCATTTATGGCGGCGTGGGATTGGGAAAAACACATTTACTCCAATCCATTGGCAATGAGGTTTTAAGAAAAAACCCTTCCCGCAAGGTAAAATACATCACCTCAGAAAGATTTACCACCGAGCTTATCGACTCCATAAAAAACCAGAAGGTCGCCCTTTTTAAGGATCATTACCAAAAAATCGACCTTTTAATCATTGATGATGTCCAGTTTTTATCCGGCAAGGAAAAAACCCAGGAGGAGTTTTTTCATATTTTCAACTTTCTCTACCAGTTAAACAAGCAGATTGTTTTAAGCAGCGACCGGGCGCCCAAAGCTATCCCGACCCTGGAAGAGCGCCTGCGCTCCCGCTTTGAGGGCGGCATGATTGCGGACGTTTCGCGGCCGGATTTGGAAACCAGAATTGCCATTTTACGCCGAAAAGCCGCTCTTGACGGCCTCGAAATCAATAATGAAGCACTGGAATTCATTGCGGCCAACATCACCCACAACATCCGGGAGCTGGAAGGTGCGCTTACGCGCGTCGCTGTTTCCGCCCAACTGCTCAAAAGAGACGTAGTGGACGTCAAGTTCGCCACGGCAGTGCTTTCCGAGCTCATTTCCAGCGGAAAAAAGAAGGGGATCACCCATACCCACATTATTAAGGCAGTTTCTGACTATTTTGACATTAGCCAGGAAGATTTGGTTGTAAAAGGACGCAAACAGGAGGTGGTAAGGCCCAGACAAATTGCGATGTATCTGATGCGCATGGAGCTCCAGTATTCCTTTCCTGGCATCGGGGAAAAGCTGGGCGGCCGCGACCACACTACCGCCATCCACGCTTTTGACAAAATCAGCAAAGAACTAGAGGAAGACTTGAAGTTAATGGAAGACATTACCCTCCTGCGGGAAAAGATTTACTCTTTAAGTTGACATCCTGTGGATAAGGCCGTTTTTTCTGTTACTATACTCGTGTCTTACCCCTGTTTTAACTGTTATTTATCTGTTTTTGCTTTTACACTATATTTTTTCCAAGTTTAATCCAACTCACAATCCTCCACTAAAGACCTATCTTATCCACACATTATCCCCTAAAACATTTTATCTTAAAACCTTATTTTAGCCATTTTATCCCAATAATCCCTCTTTTCGCTTCCCCCATATAATAATAGTTATTTATAAATATTTATATAATATTATGAAATTAATATGTACCCAAGAAAATTTTAAAAGAGCTATTTTTAATTCCGAACGGGTTGTTTCTAAACAAACAACTTTGCCGATTTTAAATAATATCCTTATAGAAGCAAATAAGAAAGGATTATCTTTTTTGGCAACTAATTTGGAAATGGGAGTAGTTGTGAATATTGGAGCTAAAGTGGAAAAAGAGGGTAAAATAACCCTGCCGGCAAAATTACTAAGCAATTTTGTAAATAATTTGCCGCTAGGGGAAAATATTGAAATAGAGGGGCATGACCAGGTGTTAAAAATAAAAAGTGGCGGAAGCAAGGCTTTAATTAAGGGTTTACCGGCCACGGATTTTCCCCTGATTCCTAAAAAGAAAAGCGGGCCACAGCTACAAATAGGGGGTAAAAAAATGGCTTTAATCATAAAAAAAGTCATTTCCGCGGTAGCTTTAAATGAAACCAGGCAGGAATTAACTGGGGTAAATGTGATTTTTGGCGAAAAAGAGCTGTTTTTCGCAGCCACAGACAGTTTTCGCCTGACTGAATACCGGATGGCCATTTCAGAAAAAAACATAAATAAAGAGCTTTATCAAGCCTTAATTTCCAAAAAAGAAAGCGTTATCATTCCGGCCGTTACTTTGTTGGAGGTGGGGCGAATTATCACCGAAGAGGACACGGTGGTAAAAATAACCATCGAGGAAGGGCAAATCTTCTTTGAAGTTGATGGAACAATGCTGGTGTCTCGCTTAATTAATGGAAAATATCCGGATTATAAGCATATTATGCCCAAGGACTTTAAAACCCGGATTGTGGGCGAAAAAAGCGGGCTTCAGGGAGCAATCAAAATGGCGAGTATTTTCGCCAGCGGAAAAACCAGCGAGATCAGGCTAAAAACTGACCAGGGGAAAAAGATTGTTTCGGTTGAGGCCAGGAGCGCGGAAGTCGGGGAAAATGTCTCAGAGCTCAAATTAGACATCACAGGAGAGGATCAGGACGTGGTTTTCAACTCGCGCTATCTTTTAGATGGAATAAACACAATCGAAACTTCGCAAGTGGCTATTTTAGTAAACAACGGAACCGCGCCCGTGGCGCTCAAAGAAATTGATGAAAAAACCGGCGAAGTGCTGGAGGATTATGTTTATATCGTGATGCCGATAAAGAACTAAATATGCCAGAAGCAAAAATATATCCATTAGTAATTATTGGCGCCGGGCCGGCGGGGCTGGCGGCTTCGATTTATGCTTCGCGCTATGGTGTGGAGCATATTATTATCGGCGAACTTCTGGGCGGGCTGATTTCCGAGACACATTTAATTGACAATTATCCGGGCATTGAAGATGTGAGCGGTTTTGAATTTTCACAAAAACTGGCGCACCACGCGCAGAAATACGGCGCGGAAATCCGGCCGGTGCGAGTTAAAAACATTCAGAAAACAGACGCCGGATTTAAATTAGAAATTGAAGACAACAAAAACATAGAAAGTTCGGCGATTCTTTTGGCCACCGGAACTAAACACAGGAAGTTAAATATTCCGGGGGAAGTTAAGTTTTCAGGCAAAGGCGTGTCATATTGCGCGACCTGCGACGGATTTTTTTATAAAAATAAAACCGTGGCAGTGGTTGGCGGGAACGACAGCGCGGCCGGCGCGGCGGTTTATCTTTCGGAAATCTGCGAAAAAGTATTTTTGATTTATCGCAAAAGCAAATTGCGGGCGGAAAATTTTTGGATAAAACTCGTTGAGGAAAATCCAAAAATAGAAGTAATTTATGACACTAATATTTTGGAAATTTTAGGCGCGGAAAAATTGCAAAAAGTAAAATTAGATAAAAAATATAAAAATGCAGAAACACTCGATATTCAAGGGCTTTTTATCGAAGCCGGCTCGGTGCCAAATCTTGATTTTGCCGCTGATTTAAAGCTGGAAATAGACGACGATGGTTACATAAAAATAAAAGCTGGTGCAGCGACCTCTGTTTCTGGCGTGTGGGCGGCGGGCGACATCACGGATGGCTCGGACAAATTCCGCCAGGTGGTCACTGCCTGCGCCGAAGGCGCCATTGCCGCCAGAAGCATTTCAAATTATTTGAAAAAGTAAAAATGAAATCAATCAAGAGTCTTTTAAGCAAAAAAATGGACGCCGGCGCGGCGCGCAAAATAACCCTTACTGAAAAAGATATTTTTTATGTTTTTAAAAAAATAATCCAGGAAGAATTCGGCAATATCGGCGCTGCCAAGCTGAAGCCCGATTATTTCGGCAAAAATATTTTGTTTATAAAACCTGAAAGCTCGGCTTGGGCTTCGGAATTGTGGCTCAATAAAAATCTGATCCTGCGCAAACTCAAAAAAGAACTGGGGGCCGAAGCGGTGAAAGAAATCAAGTTGAAATAAAACCTTAATCCCCGGCTCTTTTTGGCTTAGGAGAGGTATAAAGTCAATAGTTAACAATTGTTAACTATTGACACTTAGGTTAACATAGGCTAAAATAGGGTTATTATGGAAGATAAGCGTTTTTTATCGACAGCCGAGCTGGCCAAAATCCTTAGGATCAGCCGGGTGGCGGTATTCAAGAAAATTAAAGAGGGCAAAATCAAGGCGGTCAGAGTCGGCCGCAACTTTGTGATTGAAAAGGAAAATCTGGGCGAAATCATCGGCACGGTTCTCAAAGATTCCGAAAAGAAAGAAATAGACACTTCTGTCGAAAAACTATTGAAGGAATATGGAGAAGCCATGCGGTTATTAGGCAAAGAATAAGCTTATGAATTTAAAAAAAATCACCATCACCGAAGTTGAATATCTAGCGCATGATTTGGCCAAAAAACTAATGACCTGGAACGAGCCAATTCCTGATTTCGGTTCGCGGTTTCCCTATGTGCTTGAAAGCTGCCTGGCGAATCCTTTCCAAACTTTTGGCAGAAAAGTCCTATACAAAGGATTAGCGGCGAAAGCGGCTATCCTTTTTTATTTAATGGTTAAAAACCATCCTTTTGAAAACGGCAACAAGCGCATTGCCATGACGACGCTGTTTGTGTTTTTGCATAAAAATAAAAAATGGCTGAAGGTAGATAATCAGGAAATTTATAATTTTGCCGTCTGGGTGGCGCAAAGCAACCCGAAACTGAAAACGGAAACCGTGGCGGCGATTGAGAAATTTATCAATACGTATCTGGTGAATTTATAATTTTTGGCGTAGGATGGGGATAGGTGGGTATTTAAATAGGTATCTAATTATAAACATATGTCAGTTAGAAAAATGGAGGATAAAAATATTCGGAAATTAGCCAAAATTGGCAAACAATCTATCGGATTGACCTTGCCGATTGAAGTCGTGCGGGAACTGGGCTGGAAAGAAAAGCAGAAAGTTATAGTCAAGAGGATTAGGGGCGGAGTGCTAATAAAGGACTGGAAGAGGTAAAATAAATTTATGGCACATGAAACAGGCGGAGTGCTGGGTCAAATAATGGTATATTTTGCCAAAGGAAATATCGTGGTGTATGTCTTGGTGGTGGCGGCCATTGCCTATTTTCTTTCAAGATTTGCCGGTGATTGGTATGTAGCTGGCATAGATAAGGATCCGGAAATTAAAAAAATGTCAGAAGAGGAAAGAAAAAAATCAATACGAAATATAAATCTATTGATATTTCTATTATTGTTTGCGATTGCGATTCTCACGCGGTGGGTGAATAATTAAGAATTTGAAAAAATAAATTTGAGAAAATATAAACTGTCAGCCAAAGCCAGAAGAGCGAATTATTGGATGTTTAATTATATTGTTCACCCCGTTAAATTGCGAAGCATTATTTAACTGGGGAGTTAGATAAATTGCCACATTTTGTGGTTTATG
>Ga0315286_10005464_pt1 | contig 12279 bp, 6 predicted proteins | sample YL17G10_0_MG_FD_205038 | JGI IMG/M metagenome (GOLD analysis project Ga0315286, IMG submission 205038) | Sediment microbial communities from Yellowstone Lake, YNP, Wyoming, USA - YL17G10_0 | ecosystem: Environmental > Aquatic > Freshwater > Lake > Sediment | place: USA: Wyoming | collected... | reverse complement strand
CCACCCCGGCGTGTCGCCGATGAACCCCGCCCAAAACCAGTAGTCCCTCTCCGGGTCGGTGGCGACGATGGTGGCGGCAAACTTGTCCTGCTCGAACTTCAGCGTCTCAGTGAAAACGCTGGCCGCCTGACTCGCCGACGGTGTCCCCACCGACGTCATCATCTTGTTACCGGCCACGGTTTCCACACGGTACACGTTGTCCAGCGTGTACAGGCTATCGATGGCCTGGCCGTAGAAAAGGATGCCGGCATTACCCGCGGCGGCTGTCCAGGCCACGGCCTGCCCGGCGTTGCTGAGCTTGATCCGGCCCTGAGCAATCCAGCCGCGCACCGTCGGCTCGCTCGCATTCAAGGCCCTCGCCAGGTTGCTTGAGGATACCAAGTACAGTCCATCTTCTCTGACCTTCACCTGGGCCGCGCCGGACGGCGCTACCCAAAGCGCGTGGCGGACGCTGGCGGGCGCCTGCGTCGCCAACCCGAGTAGGCCATTCGAGCTGCGCTTCGGCTTCAGCGCGTGCGGAGTGGCCCGGTAGCCATGCCTCGGGTCGTCGTGGCCCTGACCGTCGAGAGCTGATTCCGAAGCCCGCAGGCTAGCCGCCACGCGCCGCATCGCCGGCGACGCCATCGGCCTGACTGTGTACGGGCCGTGAACCCGCTGGCCGCCCCACGCCTCGATCTCAATCAGCCGATAGGTGGCGTACTCATCCGGCCGGGCACCCGCATCAACGTACTCGTAGGTGCCGCCTTGCGGCGAGGTAATTAGCCCGGGCAGCATCGACGGCGTGATGCGCTCGAACACGCCGAGCACCGGGTTCCACCGCTCCACGTGGAAGCCCACCGTCCCAATCTCAAACTCGGTCACCCATTGCACCACCACCTGCCCGCGCTCCACCGCCGCGCTGAAATCGCCGATGCTCGCCAGCGTGGGTTTCGGTTTGTAATAGCCGAAGCTCACGTTGCTGACGCTGGGGCCGAGGGTAACTGCCTCCTGGCCGTTGTACGAACCGGCGAGCGCGCCCTCGGTCTTTTCGTAGGTGGTGTTGTAGCCTACCAGTACACCGTTGCTGTCGGTGACTTTCACCGTGTAAGTCCCTGCCGGCAGCCCGCTGAAGCTGTAGTTGCCATTGCTATCGGTGGTGGCCGTGCCGACTACGGTCCCGCCCTGCAGCAGCTGGATGGTGACGTTGGCCAGGCCCGCCTCGCTGTTGTCGGCGCCGTTGTCGTTGAGGTCGTTCCACAGCCGTCCGGACAGGATGTAGCTTGTCGGTGCCCAGTAGCCAAAATCGTTGTCGAGGTCGCTGACCCCGCCGCTGATGCTGGCGGCGCGTTGCTGTCCTGCCGTCCCGGCGTCGCTGTCTGCGGGCTGGCCGGTGGCGGTGTACGTGTAACCGCTGGGCGGCGATTCGATGCTCACGATGTAATTGCCGTTGGCCAGGCCGGAGAACAGATAATGGCCATTGGCGTCCGTGGTAAGCGTGGCCAGCAGGGTGTCGCCCACATTGATGACGCCGTTGCCGTTGGCATCCGAGTAGAGCTTCACCGTAACCCCGCTGATTCCCGGCTCCGTGCCGTCCTGCACGCCGTTGCCGGCGGTGCCGCCGCCGGCGCCGTTGTCGTTAAACACGGTATCGCCGATCGCACGGCTGAGGTTGTAACCGAAGCTGGTGTTGGTGACATTGGCACCGCTGACGACGATGCCGGTGCGCAGGGCGGCTTGCGCGTAGCTGGTCGTACCGTAGTAGTCGACCAGCTTGCCGCCGGTGTCGGTTACGCGCAGTCGGTACGTGCCGTTGGCCACACCGCTGAAGGTGACGTTGCCGCTGGCGTCCGTGGTGGTCGTGGCGATGACGTTGCCGCTGTTGTCCAGCAGATCGACCGTGACCCCGGCGATGCCGGTTTCCCCGCCGTTCACGGATCCATTGCCGTTGGCGTCGTACCAGACGCGATCGGTTATGGTGTACGTCGACGTGTTGCGGAAGCCGAAGTCCGCGGTCAAGTAGGCGGTGTTCGCTGCGGCGTTGAGGTAGCCCAGAGTAAACGCTGTGGTTTGGGAGTATCCGGACAACACGGCCTGGCCGGAAGGCACATTGACTATGTAGTTCTGCCCGGCCGCCACCCCGGTGAAGAGATACGTGCCACCGGGCCCGGTGGTAGTTGTGATGTAGGTTTCCCCCCCATCGATGATGCCGTTGCCGTTGGTGTCCGTATAGAGCCGCACCGTAACGCCGGCGATGCCCGGCTCGCCCGCGTCCTGCGCGCCGTTGCCGTTGGCATCGCTCCACACGGTGTCACCGATTGTGGCGGTGCCGGCGGCGCCGCGATACCCGAGGTTGACGTCGGTCACATTGCCACCGGCGGAGAGATTGAACGCGTTGCTGCGGTTGTCCGTGTGCCCGCTGGGCGCGGTCTGCGACAGACCCGAAGGCAGGCCGCCGGTCACCTCGGTGTAGTAGCCGTTACCTGGAGTGACGTTAGTAAACAGGTAGTGCCCCTGCGAGTCGGTGGTCGTGACAGCGATCGGGGTGCCCCATTGATCTTTCAGGGTGACTTCAACATTCGAAAGTCTCGCTTCGCCGACGTCAATGGTGGTGTTGCCGTTGGCGTCCAGCCAGACCGTGCCGCTAACTTGGGCGTTCTGCTGGCTCGGGGTGTTGACGATGTTGCGCGCGCTGGCGCTGAGCGGCAGCGGAATCTCCGCCGCCGAGGCGAAGACAGTGTTGAGGATCTCGCTTTGGCCGGTCGGGAAGGGGTTGTCGACCGTGACCTGGTACGTCAAGGTAAGGGAGTTGTTCGGCCGGATGCGACAGCCCGTCGCGCTCGACAGGAAATTGGGCGGATTGCCGGACGCGAAGGTGGTGGGCCCGTAGAAGCTGATGTCGACGTTGTCTATATTTCGTGTCTCATTGGTGGCGTTGTAGTTCGTGGTAATCCGGAAGCGAACGGTAGTGGTCGCCGAGATGTACGGGGTGAGGTCGTAGGGACCGGCAGGAGAGAACGCGGCACCGCCTGTGGCGGTCGCGAGCGTTGTGAAGGGTCCGGTTGAGCTGCTGCTTGCCTCCACCACCATGGTGTCGGGAGTGCCGCCACCGTCGAGGTTGGCGGACGCGGTGGTGAAGCTTAGCGTCGGGCTGACGGCCGAGGTGAGGTCGACGGTGCGCCGGATCTGGCTTCCGACGGCGTCGTTGAAGGCGATCTGAACGTCGTTGAGCGTGAATTCATCGCCGTTGCTGTTCCATGCGCCGTTGGCGGTGAACCGCAGCATGATCGTGCTTGCCGTAAGCCCGGTAAGAGTGAGGGTCTGTTGGTTACCGCTCCATCCTGCCGTACCCCCGTCATACGTCCCGATGTCCGGCCAGGTAGTCCCACCGTCCAAACTGTACTCGGCGAGCACCGATTCGCCCGCATCGATTCCGGCATCGGTGGGTGTAAAGGTGATCGTGACACTACTTGCGCCGTTGAGGTTTGCAGTTCTCTGGATCCCAAAACTGCTACTGGTTGCACGATCGAAGCGGAGTACACCGGCAGCAATATAGATGTGCCCATTGCCAGTGGTAGTGGCAGAGCCATCGTCTCCGTTTTCGGTCCAGTCGCCGGCCCAGTGGTTGGTGCCGTTGTTGTTGCTGTACGCAGCCGTTTCAAACTGGTCGAGCACGGTCATGGTCTGATACCTGAACTGCAGCGCGCCACCTGTTATCCAGACAAGACCGCCGGTGGCGCCGGTCGAGCCGGTTTCATAAGGGTCCGCCTCGGTCCAGTCGGTGGCCCAGTTGGCCGTGCCGTTGTTGTTGTTGTATGCCACGGACGAAAACTCGTCGCGGACATTCCGCGGGAGCGGGAGCTCGCAGGTCACCGACCCGCTACCCGCCACATACGTTACCCCCGTCGGCATCGGGTCGTTGAGCGCCACAGCCGTGAGGTTGCCAGTCGAGCTGGCCGGATTGGAGACATTGACTGTGTAGGTAAGCGTGTCGCCGGGGCTCACCGGCGTCGGCTCGGGAACCGACGAGGACTTGGTCACCTGCATGTTAACCGTATTGTCGCGATATTCATTGAAAACGAAATCGGTGGCGTTGAAAGTCTGGGTGACCGTACCCACGGTGCGAGTGGTGGTAGCCTTGACTCTATTTTGGCTCAGGGCACCGCTGGCGTAGGTCGGCGTGCCGACCGTGCGGGCGGTGAAGACGATGGTCAAGGTCTGATTGGGAGCCATGCTGCCCAGCCCTGACCAGGTGAGCGTGCAGATTCCGTTCTCGTTGCCACAGGTAGCACCGCTCTTGGTCGGGTCGGTGTTGGCGGTGGAACCGTTGGGGAAGGTGATGGTGGTGGTGTCGGTGCCGATCGCATAGTTCCAATCCGCCGCCAGCGTATCGGTGACGCTGACGCTGCCGATGTCAAACTCGTGGGATTCGACCGTGAGCGTATAGGTGGTGGTCGCGGGATTGTCCGTAACGGAAAGGACTACCGGGTTGGTGGACTTGTCCACCGTAAGGACTAGATGGATCCAGTCGCCTGGGTTGGGCAGGGTGGTATACCCGGCATCCAATCCGGGTGACGCCGTGGGAGCGGTTGCGGGATTCTCCCCGTAGGCCAGGGTATATGGGCCGGTGGCCCAGATGTGGGCTCCGGTCATGTCCCCATCCGTGGCGTCATAGACATACTGGGACTGCAGGCGATTGAGGGTGTAAGTATTTTCCGGCGTACCGTCGTTGTTTCTGTCCACGAATACTGTGGTGTGATCTTGGGCGGGGGTGATAAACACACCGCCGTCGTCTCTCTCTCCGGCGGTCCCCGTGCAGCCCAGCCCGGTAGTCGTGCTGTAACACCCCGGCGACCAGGACAGATATTGCTCGTCGGCCAGAAAATAGGATGGAACCAAGCTGTAAGCCCAGTCCCAAGTCGGGCTGTTGGTGTCGACATCGGAGATCGCCCAGAATACACCGCTGCCACTTAGGTACACGGCGGAGTTGGCGGGGACATAGCTTCCCGTCGCCGCTTGGAAAAACACCGATTGGTTGGGATTGACGGTGAACGACCCCGAAGTGGAGGTACTGCTCCAGGTAATCGTGATCGCCGTGGCGTTGGGGTTCGTGATCAGGATGTCGGTGTTGGCGCCACTGCTCGGCACCGGAGCATAATACTCCTTGCCCCAGAACCCCCTTGGAAAGGCGGAGACAGCGCGGCTGTTGTAGGTGGCGGCGCTATCCCCGTTGATATATTGCACTTGCAGGGTTGCCGATCCTTGGATCCTGGTTTCGGTGTCCAAAGTGGCGAACGGCCCGCCGGTGCCGTCGCTGGTTTGGTCGAGCCGGTAGGTCTGACCTATGTTGAGGGTGCAAGAGGTGCCGTCGGTGGTGCCGTCATGGTCGCAGTCAAGCGCGTCGAAGGTCCCGTCGTGGTTGAAATCCACCTGCAGGGTCGTATTGTCTTCCGTGGCCTGAATCATTGCGAACACCCGCCGATAATCGAGCCGGGCGTTGTTGGCGGTATAGATGTCCTCGCCGAACGGCAGGATGTAGGTTGTGAGCTGCGGCCTGACCGGGTAGACCTCCTCCGCAATACCCGTCACCACCCCGGTGGTTTGGGGCCACCCCGCCCGCACCATGGTCACCCCGCTGCCGGCTACGTAGACGTGATCCCGGCCATCGTAGCAGTAATTCGCGTTTCCACTGCTGCCCAGGGTGCAACTGCCCGGGCGAACCTGCCCGGTGGTGCAGTTGGCGGCGGAGGTTCTTGGCCGCGGAACCTGACTTTCAAACTGTAATACGGTGCCCGTATTCGCGGTGCAGGTTTCGTCGGCCGTGGCGCCCGGATTGTTGGGATCGAAGTTATACCCGTTTTCCCAATGATCGTAATAAAGAACCGTACTGTCTGACCAGGCGGTAACCGAGATGACGGAATGCATATTCTCAGTGCCGGAGATGCCTCCTAAAGCGTTGAGGATAAACCATTCGTTGTCCTCATCCACCGGAATGAAGAACTCGCTGTACCCCGCCGGGGTCGCGGCGTGGCTTGGCGGCATCCCGAACGAGCCGAACGCCAGGACGAACAAGCCGAGCACGCGCGCCACGCGCCCGGCCCAACGTCTCAGCCACCCTGGGCGGGATGCGACGTCACTGGTGGTCTTGCCCAACCGACTCTCAGTCCCTCGACGACTCATAGTGTACCTCTCCCCTGGGGCACCAAATCCGCACTGCACAATGTACCAGCCGCAGCAGCTGTTCGAAACAGGAAAAGTGTCAAAGGGCAAGCCACACGGAACAGACCGATCTCTTCGGATAATCAATCGTCATTCCCGCGGAGGCGGGAGTCCGCGGAAGATCTTGCCCGTGAAAACCCGACGGGATTGGCGCAAAGGTGCAAACGTTGCGGAGGCTGTGCGACCCGCTTTGATCTACTTCATGTCACGAGCTGATCGGGCCAAACGGGCATTGCACTGGGTTCCCCTTCGCAGTTCCGCCAGAGCACACAGCGGCAACCGCCTCCAGTGGCTCCCGACCTATGATGCGCGGCGGCTCGTAGGGTTTCTTCGCTCGCTCCGCGGTCGCATGCTGCAGCCCTTCTTCGTCTCGTGTCATGGGTTTGCCCGCCTCCAATATCACCGGTCGCCAATTGCTCGGCGTACGAGCCGGACAACCATCGCGGCAATCCGTGTACGCTAAGCTGGTTGCCCCGTCAAGGTTGCTCTCACAAGCTTCCGGTTGACACTGGTGGTGGCTACTTGAAGCGCATCGTTGGATCCCCGAAGAGGATCCAACTCCGCCGCACGTCCGCGTCGGTCGTGGCGCTCTTGGCCGAGATCATCGCATCGCCGATGCGGGGTAGAGGGCTCGGGCTCGAGAACAGGTTCTGGAACAGCGCCTCGTTGACCGGCTGTTGGCTCTCGAACAGCGTGAGGGCCGAAGACGGCGCGGGTAGGGCCGCGAACGACCGATGACCAGAGCCAGCCGGCCCAGCGGGCTAATTGCACGCCGCGCCGCGGCGGTGCGCCGCGCGTACCCACGCCCACCACGGTGCCAAGGATCGCGGCGCACGCCACCGCCTCGGGCTTGCAGGGCCAATAGTCTCCGCGGCAGATAAGCTGCCCCGCAGCGTCCTCACCTAGCACCCGGTGCGCCACGATTCGCGTGCCCGACACGAAAACCACCACCTCGCCGCGTGCGAGCGACCGGTGCGAGATGGGCTCGACGGTGAGCAGATCGCCATCGCGGATCGCCGGCCTCATGCTCGACCCGCGCACGCGAAGGCGGACCGCCGTTCCGCTCGCCAGCAGCGCGCGGCAGAGATCCACAAAACGATCCGCCTTCAACCGAGCCCTCCCAGCACGCGCCGGACCGTCGCCACGGCGGTTTCGTCGGGCGTGAACGGCAGCCGGTAGCAGGGCACTGCGACCGTGTAGACATACTCGAGGTTGGCGATCCCGCTGCGGATGGGGACGAGGATCGTCTCTCCGGCGATGGTGCGCATGGCGCATTCGCCGACCCGGCGGAATACGCCTTCCACCCGGGGTGACCCGTTCATTTGCGCTACATGTATCAGAGCGCCGCGACAGCGGCAACATCGACGTGTCGCGCTGTCTTGCGTCTCACCCGCGAGCGAGCGCAATGGTGACGCACGACACCGGCTTTGACGCCGAGGCGCTCACGACGCTGCTGTGGGATGCGTCTTCTGTCCTATTATGTCCAAAGTTCTTTGCGTCGCACGCAGGATTTCGGTTTTGTCATTCCCGCAACCCTCAGGCGGGAATCCATCGGTGTTGCCGCTCGTCGGCCTGGATGCCCGCCTGCGCGGGCATGACGAAATGGGGGGCCACATTTGGGTTGCGGACACCGCCCCGTGCTAGGGATCGAGCAACTCCATTTGCTCGCGAGCGGCGTCGTAGACCGCCAGGGGATCGCCGGTCAGCAGCTCAGCAAGCCCGGGGCAGAAGGTCATCAAGCGTCCCCGAGGGCCGAGGGCCTCCACCACCTGACTGGCTGCCGCATTGAACCGGCGCACCTCAGCCAGTGCGCCCGATCCGAACCAGATTGCCGCGATCGACTGCGCGTGCAGATTGCCGAGCGGGCGCCGCCACTGCACGCAAGGGAGCACGTTGCCGTAAGGGTCGATGGTAACGCCCGATACGCCCGCTCCACAGTTCTTGTCAACGGCCGCAGGCACCTCGATGTCGCCTTGGCAATTGGCCTCGCCCCTCACTGAGGCGTGATCGCGCGATGCTGCTTCCTCAGAACGCTCCGCCAGTAAACGAAACAGACGGGCTCTCCCTGCCAGAGACGGCGCGATGTCCATCGGGCTCTGGTCGCCATCGTCTCTCGGGCTGATGGTCGGATTGATCGCTAGGGGCAGGCCCAGCGAATCCGCCAAGTCCAACATGGCCTTGATCTCGTCCTCGTTCCACCGGGTCATCACCGTATTCAGTTTCAGGCGCAGGCCGAGCCGGCACAGCTCCGGCAGGTTCTCCATCAGTCGTTCGAAGCTGCCCGGCACGCGCGTCTGCCGGTCGTGGGTCGCCGCACAGCCGCCGTGCAAGCTGATCTCGACCACGAACGGATCGAGTTCGTCCTTCAACCGCTGCGCCAGCTCGCCGCGCAGGGCGTGGCCGTTCGACTTGACGCGCAAGACAAACCCTTGCTCGCGCGCTGTCCGGCCGATCGCGAAGAAGTCGGGATGAGCGAGGGGCTCACCGCCGGTGAGGGTGAGGTTCATCACCTGCATGGCGGCGAGATCGCGGAGCAGTTGCAGATATTGTTCGGTCGACAGCGGCCGGCCTTTCAGATCCAGGTCGTTGAAGCAGAAGAAGCACTTGAGGTCGCAGCGATAGGTCAGCTCGATCATCGCCGAGAAGAGAATGTTCTCGCGCCAGGTCTTGGCGATGATCGATTGATGCAGCACGGTCGTGGATCTCCTTGGGGCTCACGCCACCTGCTCGGTAGCACCCAGCTCCGTCAGCTCGCCGATAAAAGCCATGACATCCCCCTCGATATCCGGCCGCTCCGCGGCGAACTCCTCGGCCATCATGTCCACGATCGCCGCAACGGATCGCACCCCATCCATCAGCTGTAGAACCCGCGCGCCAGTCTCATTGAGCACGATGAGTTCGGCTGCGTCCTGGCGGACGACCACGGCCTCCCCCTCGATGATTCGATAACGTATGTCCGGGCGCGGCCGCAGGACCGAAGTGAGGGCAATCATGCACGACGCTCGACGCATCGGACGATATCATCAAATGCCGAGTCGCGTAAGAAGGAAAGGCCGGCGACCGGGACGCGACGCATCAGGCCTTCCAGGTTCCTGCTCAGCGTGAGGCACCGGTAGGGATCAGCGTTGACGTACGGAGCGCAAGCCATCAGCTTGGCCAGCGCGTTCCCTTTGGCCAGCGGCTGCAGAGCCAGGCTTGTGCCGTGGCGTAACCGATAGGCGCCGAGTAGCTGATAGCGCCCCTGGTCGGCCGTTGTCTGTCCGAAATCACCGGCAAACGGGATCTGCTGCACGGTACAGTCGGTGTCGGTCATAAGAACGGCGTTGAGATCATCGCTCAAAGCAGCGCGTTGCGAACACGTGGCGAGGCCCGTGATGGTGGACTTGCCGCTGCCCGATGGGCCGAAGAACAGGTATGCGCCCGATCTATCTAGGATTGCCGCGCTGTGCAGCATGGCACCGCCGCATTCCACCATGCGATAGGCAACGAGGACGCGCAGAAAGTTCTCGATGACGCTCAGGAACTCGCCCTCGTCTTCAGCGGCGGTCCACAAGGCCGCGGCAAGTACCGGCGCCCAATCTAGGCGCCCCATCCAGTGGAGGCCGGCCACGCTCACGGCCCGCGGTTGGTAAGCCAGGTCGAGCGTGTATTCCCAACCAGCAGGCATTGGGCCGCGGAAATCGGTCGGCGAAACTTGGAAGAGCCGAACCTCCACCGCCGGCGCCGACTCGACGCCGGGCGCGGCACACCGCTCAGCGAACCGGCCGCGTACCGCTCGCGCTTGGGGCTCGGCCATCCCGCTCAGCCGGTACGGGCCGCCGGCGATTTCAAGTGCGACACGTTCCCTACCCCATGTGGCGCCGCCCTGCCGCGCCGGGAATAAGTCCGGGTAGACAAGGAACCGATCTCCGAAAGCCATTGCTCCTCCCTTAACTCAAGACCTTCCCCAGCACCACGGCGGGCCGGCGCTTGCTCGGAGCGTTGAGTAAATTTAGTCAACGTGTTGAGTAAACCGTAGCCCGTGTCCTCGCGCGCCTGACGGGGCCGGCGCTCTCTGATACACACCACGCATGACGACGTTCGGCCTCACCGCACGCGAAGCATCGTTCTTGCGCCGGCTCACGCCCGAGTGGCGTATTCAGGAATTCCTCGACGGCATCGGCTACGACGTTGCCGGCACCGCGTGCCGGTCGCCGCGGCGCGTGCTGCGGGAGCGGACCGTGCAGTGCCTCGACGGCGCGCTGTTCGCCGCCGCGGCGTTACGGCTGCAGGGACACCGGCCGTTGGTGATGGACCTCGAAGCCGTACGCGATGACGATCACGTCGTGGCCGTCTTCCAGCGGCATGGCCATTGGGGCGCAATCGCCCGCTCGAACTACTCCGGCCTGCGCTTTCGCGAGCCGGTCTTCCGCACGCTGCGGGAGCTGGCGCTGTCGTATTTCGAATCGTACTTCAACCTGCGGCGCGAGAAGACACTGCGCCGCTACTCCGCTCCGCTCGACCTGTCGCGCTTCGATGATCGCCGGTGGATGACCTCGGAAGACGACCTGTGGCAGATCGGCGCGCATCTGGCACACGTGCGCCACTTCGCGTTGCTCACTCCAGGCATGGAGCGCGACCTTGGCCCGGTGGATCGGCGCCTGTTCGCAGCAGGCCAGCTAGGCCGCCGGACGCTCAAAGGCAGGTGAGATGCTGGCGGGGTTGCAAGGACGCGGATCTTCGTGGCCGGGAAATCGCCCTTACGCTGCCATCGCAGCAATCCTACTGGCAGTCGCGCGCGCCTCAGCCATGGTTCGCTCCATGAGATCGGCCACGGTGGGGATGTCGTGGATGAGGCCGACCCCCTGGCCACACGGAATCAGTGAGTCATTGACATTGCCGCTTGCGTAGGCCTCGCGGCCTCGCAGTCCAGCGATGAGCGGGAAAATCTCTGCCAAGCCCGCCCCCTTGGATTCCATATCGATCACCTTCGCCAACAGCTCGTTTTTCAGGGCGCGCGCTGGCTCGAGCGTCTGCAGCGCGATCGAAGTGGCCGTTTCATCGGCTTCCACCATGGTCCGCTTGAAGTTTTCGTGGACGGGACACTCGCGGGTCACGAAGAATCTGGTCCCCATCACCACCGCCTCAGCACCGAGAGAAAGCGCTGCGACGAGGCCGCGCCCATCGGTGATTCCACCGCCTGCGGCCACCGGGATTTTCACGAGCTCCACCGTCCTGGCCAACTTCACCATGGTGGACACGTCCTGATGTCCGGGATGGCCACCGCACTCGAAGCCCACCACGGTCACGATGTCGGCGCCGAGCTTTTCCGTCTTCACCGCATCGCGCACTCTGGCGCACTTGTGCATGAGGACGGCGCCGGCGTCCTTGATGAGGCTCACAAATTCTTCCGGGCTGCGCCCGGCCGTTTCAATGATGCGCACGCCCTCGTCGAGCGCCGCGCCGAGCATATCCCGGTGGCTGAAGGGCCGACCCATTGGGATCAGGGTGACGTTGACCGCGAAGGGCTTCTTGGTGAGTGATCGGGTCTTGCGGATTTCCTGCTTGATCTCGTCGATGCTCTCGAAGGCCGCGGCCGGGATGATGCCGAGCCCGCCCGCCTCGGCGACCGCAGCTACCAATTCGGACTTGGTCACCCACTGCATACAGCCGCAGATAATGGGATACTTGATGCCCAAGAGCTTCGTTATTCTTGTCTCAAACATGACGCCCTCCGCTCGCTTCGTTGATTTGCCGTCGCGCTCGCTCTGGCCTCACCAGCCGGGACGAGCCTATCGCCTTCTGCTGGCCCGGGGCAAGGAGTTATTCAGGGTCGTCGATCCGGCAGACAGACATCGATATCTTGGCGGCCCCTCAGCTCCAGCAATGCTTGACGGATACTGCTTCGGTGGGCTAAGCGTCGACGACAATTTCTTCGGCTCCCTTGATTGCCGACAATGGGTGCGGACGACTGGTCAGGTATGAGCGCGGCAAGGCCGCCTGAGATGCGTAGCTCCGGCTGGCTGCGGTCAGCTGCCTGCCTTCTCGCGCTCTGCGTCATGGCGTACGCGCAGTATCGCATCCGGCGCGATCCGAACGATGTTG
>Ga0315286_10005463_pt1 | contig 12279 bp, 8 predicted proteins | sample YL17G10_0_MG_FD_205038 | JGI IMG/M metagenome (GOLD analysis project Ga0315286, IMG submission 205038) | Sediment microbial communities from Yellowstone Lake, YNP, Wyoming, USA - YL17G10_0 | ecosystem: Environmental > Aquatic > Freshwater > Lake > Sediment | place: USA: Wyoming | collected... | reverse complement strand
CCAAGCCCCCAGGGCCCCTTGTGGGGACACGAAGGCACCAAGAAATAGGGGAATAGAGGAGATTTGAAGAAGCTTTTGGCTGGGTGGTGCTGGGGTTTGATTTTTGTGTCGGCCATGTTTTGTTTTCTGTTCTTTTGTTTATGCGATTCTGTTATGTTAGTTTAATACATATTATACTATATATTGAGTTAGATGTCAAGTGAATTTTAACCACAGATTTCGCAGATTTAACGGATTTGGGCCACGAAGACACAAAGGCACCAAAAATACTGGGGAGTGGTTAAGTGGTGAGTGGTGAGTGGGGAAAAGGGAGAAGAACAGGACAACGGGGTAAAAGTCCGAGGTCCGAAATAGTATCCGCGGGGCCAAAGGCGGGCTTTCGGGATGGCGGGGAAGGATTCAAAATGCCTCGACATGTTCAGTCCGGCGGAGTATAGTAGATGCAAAGGCAAGAGGCCTTTACAATTGACGACCTCGGCAACAGGGATCCGGTCAACGTGCAGGATGGAAATGACGTGGACTACGCCAGCGACAACCTGAGAAGCGAGTGTTATAATGCTGGCAGCAAGGCTCGAAGAAGTAAGGAAGGCAGACAAAAATGCTGCGTGTAGATAGTCACGCTTGGCCGGCGAGTTCGACCGGCGCCTATTGGAATACCACTGAAAAATCGACGCAACAGTTGAGATAGTGAACTATAATAAGGGGCTGTCCATAGTTATGGGCACTAGTTATGATCCATATACTAATAATGTCTATATGAGACTGTAAAAAAGAAAACTCCGAAACATCGAGGTTGAACATCAAGTATCCAAAACTTACAAAGTTGAATAGAGAGGATTCCCGGGATGGGTAAAAAAGCTAATCAAATCAGTTCACGGAAAAGGCCTCAAATGAATATTGATATAGAGAAGCTGTTCTTGGATAGAGATAACCCAAGACTTCCGGAAAACATACAAGGCCAAAATGAAGCAGAATTGCTTAAAGCGCTTTACAAGGGTTTTAATTTGGATGAACTGATTGATTCCATGCGTCAAAATGGTTATTTTGATGAAGAACCTTTGGTTGTAATTCCGCGAAATGTGCCCAGTAAGTTATCCAAGGCCAACGTTTCTTCGGAGGAATTCATAAAGTTTATAAGTAGTGACACCACCACCTTTACAGTGGTTGAAGGAAACCGACGGGTCGCAGCTGCCAAGTTACTAATAGATCCAAAGTTAAGAAGCCAACTCAATATCAAGCAGTGGCAAGGAATACTACCAGCGATTATTGACGATTTGAAGTCTTTGCCCGCCATTGTTTATTCCGAAAGATCAGATGTGACTCCTTATATGGGGGTACGCCATATTGTAGGCATCCAAAAATGGGGTTCTTATGCAAAAGCACGGTATATTGCAAGGTTAATCGACCAAGGAAAAAAGACTCTTCCAGAGGTGGAAACACAAATTGGAGACAGTCAAGGTTCGGTAAGGAAAAATTATATTAGCTACAAGATTCTTCAACAAGCGAGGGATGAGTTTGATTATGACACGAAATCGGCGGAAGATAAATTCTCATTATTGATACTTGCTGTTGGGCAAGGGCCTATTAAGCGGTTTTTAGGATTACCAACTAAACTCAAAGATACAAACCCAAATGCTCCAGTTCCCAAAGATAAAATTAAAAACTTGAAAAACCTAACAAGTTGGGTGTTTGGTGACGATCGGAATTTGCCGGTTATCGACGAGTCGCGAGGAATCACAGGATATTTATCTAATGTTGTAGAGAGCCCGGACGCACTTAAACACCTTGAGCGAACGCGAAACCTCCAAGAGGCCTATGACTTAAGCGATGGGGAAGAACAAATGGTTCTTAGATACTTAGCGAATATAAACAGTAAATTGCAAACGGTTTTAGGGCTAGCGCATCTTCACAAAACAGCAGATGTCATTAGTGAGGTGGAGAAGTGTGCTGAAACAGCGAAACAACTGCTGAAAACAGTGAAAGAAAACTAATGATAAGGATATCAGATCCAAATTCAACCGCCTTTGTTTCAGACTGGATAGAACTATATGTCGCTGTAACAGGCGAATTCATTTCCAAAACGAAGCTCAGCCAAGTGCTTGAAAGAGACACAGGAGAAGAACCAAAGGAATCTTTTATTTGTGATGTTTGGACAGAACTAGAATACAGAAAGAAATTATATAATACGTGTCCATTCCAGATTGATACCCTTGCCATAGAACCTAATGCTAGTTTTGCACCAAACAGCGCATATTTGGCCTGTCTAATCATGGCTATCTTTGGCGCTGAAAACAGTTCACAGAGTACATCCAAGCTTTTCGAGAGACTCGTCTGTCAAGCCATTCAAAAATATCTTTCCGGTGAAGCTGTTGTCTTTGGATGGCCTGTTATAAAAGGTGAAAAAACTTCGATTCGAGATAGAATTATTGATTTATCTGTCAGGCTTAATGAAAGGTATGTAGAAACACCAGCAGAAAGGTACAAAGACCGTGGAGTGGATGTAGTTGCATGGAAACCTTTTTTAGAAAAATCACGAAGACCAAGTCAAGTAGTCATACTGCTTCAATGTGCTGCTGGCCAAGGATGGCGAAGTAAGACCGGTGATTTGCCCTTGCGTGCATGGGAACAGTATATTCATTGGTCTTGCAATCCCATCAAAGCATTTGCAGTACCTTATATAATCCCTAAACGAGATTGGCATGATGTGTCTAAAGAAGGCGGAATATTATTTGATAGAATTCGAATAGTCAATCTGATTTGCACAGATACCGGTGACAGAACACTTGACAAAGACCTGACTTCATGGATAAATATCAAATTGAATGAGTATAACATTTGTTGATTTATTTGCAGGATTAGGTGGGTTCCATTTGGCCGCGAGGCGCATAGGAGGAGAGTGTGTATTCGCAAGTGAAATAGACCCGAAGCTGCGGGAGGTTTACAAGAGCAATTTTGGAATTGCTCCCGCAGGGGACATCAGACAGATTGATCCAGAGGATGTGCCGGGACACGATCTTCTTTGTGCCGGATTTCCCTGTCAGCCGTTTTCCAAGGCGGGGGACCAGATGGGGTGGAAGGATGCGGTTCGCGGCACCGTTTTCTTCAATATTGTGGAGATTTTGCGCAAGCGGCAGCCGGAATTTGTGATCTTGGAGAACGTTGCCCATTTTGTTCGGCATGATGAGGGCAATACTTATGCGAGAGTAAAAGAGTCTTTGGAGTCGCTCGGTTATGAGGTCAGGCATGCGCAGCTTTCACCGCACAAATTCGGCGTCCCGCAAATCCGTGAGCGTATGTATATGGTTGGACGGTTAGGAGGTTTGAACGGGTTCAGGTGGCCAGAGCCGCAGACGACAGGAGATGAGCTTTCAATACGAGATGTCCTGGACGAGAATCCTCCTGATGCTGTGGGTCTGAGTCAGCAGGTGACGGAGTGCCTGGATACATGGCAGGAATTCCTCGGGCTGTTTCCGAAGGAAGAAGAGCTCCCGTCGTTTCCTATATGGAGTATGGAGTTCAAAGCTACGTATCCGTATAAGCAAGATTCTTTGCACAAGATCGAGCTGAAGCGCTTGCGCAAGAGCCGAGGTTCATTCGGTACGACGCTTAATGCGCGGCACAGGCAAGAGATTCTTGATCGCGTACCAAGCTACGCCCGCACTGAAGAAGGGGCGTTCCCCCGGTGGAAGCAAGAGTTCATTAGGCAGAACCGCAGGTTTTACAGGAAACATCAGAAATGGATCAATCCCTGGCTGCCGAAGATCAGAAGGTTTCCACCCAGCTTGCAGAAGCTTGAATGGAATTGCAAAGGAGAGGAGCGAGATATATGGAAGCAGGTCATTCAGTTCCGAGCGTCTGGGGTGAGGGTTAAACGGCCAACTACCGCTCCATCGCTGGTGGCAATGACTACAACGCAGGTGCCGATTATTGGGTGGGAGCGGCGTTATATGACCGTGCGGGAATGCGCTAGACTTCAATCAATGGATGAATTAGAGCATCTCCCGAGCGGCACGGCTGCAATGGCAGCGCTCGGGAATGCAGTTAATGTGAAAGTAGTCTACCTGATCGTCAAGAATCTCATAGGCATGAAATGACGCCGAACTGGCGATGGTGGCTTCGGAAAGATGGACGTCCTGAGCAAAGAGCAGCGGTCATACTGCATGTCGCGCATAAGAAAGACAAACACCGCACCTGAGGTGATCGTCAGAGGAATAGTCCATAGCCTGGGATACAGGTTTAGACTTCATCGAAGGGACTTGCCGGGATGCCCTGATATTATTCTGCCCCGATATAGGAAGGTGATATTCGTTCATGGGTGCTGGTGGCACAGGCACAATTGCCCGCTGGGACGGAGGACGCCAAAGTCACGACAGGCATACTGGCTTCCCAAGCTGCAGGGCAACAAGGAACGAGACAAAAGGAACCGGGGGTTGTTGAGAGCGCGAGGGTGGAGGGTTCTGACACTTTGGGAATGTTGGACCCGGGATTTGGAGAGGCTTGAGGAGCGAATCCGAAGTTTTCTGGTGGGAGAGTAATACAAGAAACTGGCGCGCCGCGATGCGGAATGACAAAGGGCGCGATCACGGAGGGAATTGAGAATTTAGAACTCCGAAAGGCGGGGCCGGAGCGGAGGGGCGGGGTTTTCCTATTGCAAGTGGGCATGCGCGCGGCTACAATTCGGCCACGTTGAGTTGACAATAGCGGGTCGTTGAACGGCTTTGAGGAAGGTCAATGGGTGACAGTGTCGGCATAGAGGCTGGCTTGAAGTTAGGACCATTGGACGAGATACTCGCGTCGATGCCGGAAGTCGGGGCGGAGAGTCTTGTCCCGATTCTACAGCAGGTGCAAAAGGCCTACGGGCATCTTCCCAGGGCGATTCTTATGGAGGTGAGCGAGCGGACGGGCATACCAGCCAGCCGGATATTCGGCGTGGCGACGTTCTACGAGCAATTCCATCTCGAGCCGCACGGGCGGCACACCATAAGATGCTGCCGGGGGACAGCCTGCCACGTCAAAGGCGGCGCGAGAATCATTAAGACGATAAAGCAGAGTCTCGGCGTAGAGCCCGGCGAGACGACGGAGGATATGGAGTTCACATTCGAGACGGTGGCGTGCCTGGGCGCCTGCGCCTTGGCGCCGGTAATGGTAGTTGACGGCACGTACTACGGCAAGATGACATATCGCAAGGTCAACATGGTTCTGGACAATTACAGACAGTCTTCAAAGGAGAGGGCCTGATGGACAGGCTCAGTTCAATCTCTGATTTTGACAAATGGCGGCAGTTGCTGGAAGCGGCAGTCGATTCGGCCGAGTCGGTCGTTACTATATGCGCTGGGACGGGCTGCACGGCACTGGGCTCGGCCCAGGTCTATGAAGCGTTTGAGCAGCAGATACAGAAACAAAAGCTGACCGGCCGGGTCCGGCTCAAACGGACCGGCTGTCACGGCTTCTGCGAAAAAGGTCCCGTTGTCGTGATCCTGCCCAGGCAGTTCTTCTATCCGGGTGTGCAGGCTGAAGACGTCGAAGAGATTCTGACCAAAACCGTGCTTGGCGGCGAGACGATAGATCGGCTGCTTTACGTGGACCCGGCAAGCGGCAAGAAGCACACTTACGAATACGAAGTGCCCTTTTATGCGGGCCAGCAGCGGAACGTCTTCAGATACAACGGCAAAATCGACCCGGTCAGTATCGAGGATTATGTCACCGCAGGCGGATACGGCGCGCTGGCAAAGGCCCTCCGTGAGTATGCGCCGGAGCGGGTCGTTGAGATTGTGAAGCAGTCCGGACTTCGCGGACGCGGGGGCGGTGGTTTTCCGACGGGACTGAAGTGGGAGCTGTGCAGGGCGAATGCAGGCGACAAGAAGTACCTGATCTGCAACGCCGATGAGGGCGACCCTGGAGCGTTCATGGACAGAAGCGTCCTTGAAGGGACTCCGCACGCCGTGCTTGAGGGTATGTTGATAGCCGGTTTCGCTATCGGGGCCTTCCGCGGTTTCATCTACGTCCGCGCCGAGTATCCGCTGGCGGTGAAGAATACCGGCCGTGCGATTGAGGTGGCCCGGTTAGCGGGCTTGTTGGGCGACGGTATCCTTGGCACGGAGTTTGGCTTCGATATCGAGATTAGGCAGGGAGCGGGGGCGTTCGTCTGTGGTGAGGAGACGGCCCTGATCGCCTCACTTGAAGGCCGCCGAGGCATGCCAAGGCCACGGCCGCCATTCCCCGTCCAGCAAGGCTATCTCGGCAAACCGACGGTAATAAACAACGTCGAGACATTCGCGAATGTTCCTTTGATTGTCTCTAACGGCGCCGAGTGGTACACAAAGATAGGCACCGAGAAGAGCAAAGGGACGAAGATATTCGCGCTGGCCGGGAAGGTCAATAATACCGGGCTTGTGGAAGTGCCGATGGGCGCGACGCTTCGTGAAATCATTTTTGACATCGGCGGCGGAATACCCAAAGGCCGCAGGTTCAAGGCGGCCCAGATGGGCGGGCCTTCCGGCGGGTGCATACCGGCGGCGTATCTTGACACCGAGATTGACTACGACAGCGTCCAGCAGATTGGGGCGATAATGGGCTCGGGCGGCCTGATCGTGATGGACGAGAATACGTGCATGGTTGATGTCGCCAGGTACTTTCTGCAATTCGTGCAGTCCGAGTCGTGCGGCAAGTGCACACCGTGCCGGGTCGGCACGAAGAAAATGCTGGCGATTCTTGAGAGAATCTGCCGCGGCGAGGGCGAGCTTGAGGACCTCAACGTGCTCGAACGCCTGGGGCGGGACATAAAGAAGGCTTCGCTTTGCGGCCTGGGGCAGACGGCCCCCAATCCGGTGCTCTCGACGCTGCGGCATTTCCGGGAGGAGTACGAGGAGCACATTGTGCTCAAGACCTGTCGGGCGTCGGTGTGCGAGGGATTGGTTCGCGCACCGTGCCAGCACGGCTGCCCGGCAGGGGTGAACGTGCCGGAGTATCTTGCTTTAGCCGCCGAGGGCAGGCTGAGCGAGGCGGCGAACATTATCCGCAGGCGAAATCCGTTCGTCTCGGTTTGCGGGCGGGTGTGCGATCATCCGTGTGAGCGGCGATGTCGGCGGGGCGAGATCGACCAGCCGTTGGCGATACGGGCGCTGAAGCGATACATTGCCGACAATATGCCCGAATTCGCCGCGCTGATGGTTCGGCCCGTGCGCAAAGGGGCGGAAGTGGCGATAATCGGCAGCGGACCGGCGGGCCTAAGCTGCGGATATTTCTTGGCGCTTATGCAAAGGTCGTCGGTGATCTTCGAGGCCGAGCCGATACCCGGCGGGATGCTGGCCCTGGGAATCCCGGAGTTCCGTCTGCCCAAACAGGTGCTCCAGAAAGAAATAGACTTCATTCTCTCGCACGGCGTCGAGCTTCGCATCAATTCGAGAGTCGATGACGCCGGTGAATTGATTAGCCAGGGTTTCAAGGCGGTCTTCATCGGGACAGGCGCTCAGCGGGGCAAAGACATCAGAATTGAGGGTATTGAGCTAAGGGGTGTGGTTGATTCGATAGAGTTCCTCCGCGACAGGGCGCTGGCTAAGGGGATGGATTGCGGCGGTAAGAGCATAGTCGTGCTCGGGGGCGGCAACGCGGCCATTGACGTTGCCCGCTCTGCGGTCCGGCTCGGCGCCGGGAAAGTCACAATCCTTTATAGAAGGAGCCGCGAGGAAATGCCTGCATACGAGGAGGAGATCGAAGGGGCAATAGGCGAGGGCGTTGAGCTTGTGACGCTGGCGATACCGAAACGCATCGTTGGCTCAAAGGGCAGCGTAGCGGGAGTCGAATTCGTCAGGGCCGAGCTTGGGAAGGCCGAGACCGACGGACGGCGAAGGCCCATACCGGTTGAGGGCAGCGAGACTACTATCGACTGCGACATTGTGATACCGGCGATCGGGCAGATTCCATCGGTCGAGGCTGCACATTTCATAAACGGGCCGGAACTGACAAAGTTGGGCACGATCAAGGTGAACCCAGTCCATAAGGGCACAACGGCGAGGGGGATTTTTGCTGGGGGCGATTGCGTGAGCGGGCCGGCAAGCGTCATCGATGCTATTGCGGCGGGACAGAAGGCCGCTGTGAGCATCGACAAGCTCTTAGGCGGAAGCGGAGAGCTTCCGCGGGACACCGGGTTTTCATTTGTAAAGCCGGATGAAGATGCGCTTGCCCGGGCGCAGCCGCGATTTGAGGAAGAGATTATTCCGCTCAGTCAGCGCAGGCGGGGCTTTGCCGAGGTGGTGCTTGGGATTGACCGAGAGCAGGCGCTGGCCGAGGCGGGCAGGTGCTTGCGATGCGATCTTGAGAAGTGATGACGGATTGAAGATATGTCCGAAGTGACGGTGACAATAAACGGGGTGAAGCTCGTCGGCCGGGCCGGTCAGACGATTCTGGGGCTGGCCCTTGAGAACGGCGTGGATATTCCGAATCTCTGCCATGACCCGCGGCTGGCGCCTGCCGGTTCGTGCCGGTTGTGCCTTGTGGAGGTTGAGGGCCAGAGAGGGCCCGTAACGGCGTGCACGTTCAAGATAGGCCCCGGGATGATTGTGCGAACGGAGACGCCCGAGATTCGCGAGCTTAGAAAGACGATCTTAGAGCTTCTTTTCTACGAGCATCGCGGGGCGTGCACCACCTGCAACGAAAACGGCAATTGCTCGCTTCAAAAATACGCTTACGAGTATCAGCTTGATGAATCGATTTTCACCGCGCCGCCTAAGGCTGAGCCGGCGCACAACTATACGACCGGCAATGAAGCAATCGAGTACGACCCGGATAAGTGCATTCGGTGCGGCAGGTGCATAAGGATTTGCGAAGAGGTCCAGATGGATAGCGCGCTGACGTTCAAAGAGAGGGCCTCTGCCGTGGAAGTGACGACCGCCTTCGATATGCCCTTGAACGAATCGACGTGCGAGCTTTGCGGCCAGTGCATCTCCACCTGTCCGACGGGCGCTTTGTACGAGCGCCGGGCCAAAGGCAAAGGCCAGTGCAAGGACCTTGTCCGCACGAGAACAACCTGCCCGTACTGCGGCGTCGGCTGTCAGATTGATCTGAACGTCAATAAGAACCAGATTGTCCGTGTCACCAGCGAGGTCGGCTGTATTCCGAACGACGGGAACCTTTGCGTCAAGGGCAGATTCGCAATGGACTTCGTCGGCAGCGATAAGAGGCTTACAACGCCTCTTATCAAGCGTAACGGCAGATTCGAGCCGGCGACGTGGGACGAGGCCATCGAGCTGGTTGCGAGGAGGCTGGGAGAAATCAAGGCGGCTTATGGAGCGGACAGTATCGGCGGGCTTTCCTCGGCCAAGTGCACCAACGAAGACAACTACGTGTTCCAGAAGTTCATCCGGGCGGTGATAGGGACCAATAACGTCGATCACTGCGCGCGTCTATGTCACGCCTCAACCGTCACCGGGCTTGCAAAGGCGTTCGGCAGCGGGGCGATGACCAATTCGATTGACGAGCTAAAGAACACCGGCTGTATCTTCGTAATCGGCTCGAACACCACCGAGGCGCATCCGGTGATCGGCTTAGTCATAAAAGAGGCGGTCGTCAAGAATGGAGCCGATCTCGTAGTGGCCGACCCGCGTGCAATCGGCCTGGTGCGGTTCGCCAAGCTGCACATCGCCCAGAAACCGGGTACGGACGTTGCGCTGGTCAATGCGATGATGAACGTGATAATCGCCGAAGGGCTGCTCGATGAGGAGTTCATCAAAGAGCGCACTGAGGACTTCGATGCGCTGGCTGAGGCGGTCAGGGATTTTACGCCTGAAAAGGCGGAGGTGATCACGACGATCCCTGCCGAGAAAATCCGCCAGGCCGCCAGGATGTTCGCCAAAGCCTCGTCTGCGAGCATCGTCTATAGTATGGGGATCACCCAGCACACCACCGGCACGGACAATGTGCTGAGCCTTGCGAACCTGGCGATGCTCACCGGCAACGTGGGCAAGGAATCGGCGGGGGTCAATCCCCTCAGGGGTCAGAATAACGTCCAGGGCGCATGCGATATGGGCGCGCTACCGAATGTCTATCCGGGCTATCAATCAGTCGAAGATGCGACAATCAGGGCGAAGTTCGAGAAGGCCTGGGGAAAAGAGCCGCCAGGGTGGCTGGGGCCACTTCCGACGAATAAGGGCCTGACCGTTGTTGAAATGCTGCACGCCGCCCAGACCGGGCGGATAAAGGCCCTCTACGTAATGGGCGAGAACCCGGCCCTTTCGGACCCGAATCTCAACAGGACGCGAAGGGCGCTGGACGCGGCGGATTTCCTCATCGTGCAGGATATCTTCCTCTCCGAGACGGCGCAATATGCGGACGTTGTTTTGCCGTCTGTTTGCTTTGCGGAAAAGGACGGCACATTCACCAATACCGAGCGGCGGGTGCAGCGTGTCCGCAAGGCCGTTGCCCCGCCGGGCCAGGGACGCGACGACTGGCGGATTGTCTGCGAGGTTGCGGCGAAAATGGGCTATCCGATGAGCTATAAGTGCGCCGGTGAGATTATGGACGAGATTGCCTCGCTGACGCCGATTTACGGGGGGATATCGTTCGAGCGGATTGATTCGGTCGGCCTGCAGTGGCCCTGCCCGGATAAGAGCCATCCCGGCACCAAGTTCCTCCACAAGGGGAAATTCACGCGGGGCTCCGCTGGGAGTCCCCAGTGGGACAAAGGCAAATTTCACGCGGTCGAGTTCAAAGACCCGGCCGAGCTTCCGAGCAGGGAGTACCCGTTTGTGCTCTCCACAGGCAGGCTGCTGTACCAGTTCCATACCGGCACGATGACCAGAAAATCAAGCGCGATAAACCAGGTCTCGCCGACGGGCTTCGTGGAGATACATCCCGACGACGCTAAGAGGCTCGGTATCAGCGACGGCCTTATGGTCGAGGTTGTTACGACTCGCGGCAAAGTCACTACGCCGGCGAAGGTGACGCCTGATATCGGCAAGGGGTGGCTGTTTATGCCGTTCCACTTCGAGGAAGGCCCGGCCAATATGCTCACAATCGACGAGCTGGACCCGCTGGCGAAGATACCGGAATACAAGGTCTGTGCGGCAAATATTCGACGATTGCAGGGATGATACCCGCCGCGGCGGGCAAGAACGCGGCGGCTCCGCTCGGCACCCAGAACGTAGGGCTGGTCAGTTTGCCACTACGCACTGGAGCGTTGTGCGGGCTGCAGGACGACCCGACTCCGTGCACTACCGGCAGGCATTGGAGACGCTTTGCCGGACGTACTGGTTCCCGCTCTATGCATATCTGCGGCGGCAAGGCTATGACAGGGAGTCGGCACAGGAGCATACTCAGGCCTTTTTCACCCGGCTGCTCGAAAAGCGCAGCGTGCGCTTGGCTGACCCAAAACGCGGCAAATTCCGTTCGTTCCTATTGATGTCGTTGAAGAACTTCCTCGCCGACGAGCGCGACCGCGAACGGGCCAAGAAGCGCGGCGGAGGCCGGAGGATTTTCTCTCTCGATTTTGAAAATGCCGAAAGCCGGTACGCCCTTGAGCCGGCGGATCGACTGGACCCACAGAAGGTGTTTGAGCGGTCGTGGGCGCTAACGGTGCTGGAGCGGACGATGGCCCGCGTGCAGGCCGAGGCTGACACTGAGAAGAAGAGAAAGATGTTCGACGATCTGAAGGTCTATCTGACCGCCAAGGAAAGCTCCTTGCCTTACTGCGATGCAGCCGAGGACTTAGGTATGAGCGAGGGGGCCGTGAGGGTGGCCGTGCACCGCCTGCGGAGGCGCTACCGCGAATTGCTGCGGGACGAAATCGCCCAGACGGTTTCAACCGAGGAGGAAATTGACCAGGAAATCCGCGATCTTTTTTCAGCCTTGGCGGATTGAGGCCGGCTGTCCAATATTTCTGGTGAAGACAGGCGAAATTGTGTAACTTTCTCGCCAGCCTGCCTTAGTAATGGGTGCAAACAGGTAACATCGAGAAAGCAGGTGCTATTATGGCTGACGAAAGACAATGCAATGAATGTGGGGGCGAGCTGCCGGCCGATGCGCCGCAAGGCCTTTGCCCGCAGTGCCTTATGAAGCTCGGCCTGCCCAGCGACGCCGGGGCCGAGAGGCGTGCCGTCTCTGAGGAGCAAAGTGCTATCCCCACCAGCGCGCCGCCGCCGGGCGGTTTTGTGCCGCCTGAGCCGAAAGAACTGGCTGAGAAGTTTCCCCAGCTTGAGATCATCGAGTTATTGGGGCAGGGTGGTATGGGAGCAGTCTATAAAGCCCGTCAAAAACAGCTTGATCGGCTGGTGGCCCTGAAAATCC
>Ga0315286_10005460_pt1 | contig 12283 bp, 8 predicted proteins | sample YL17G10_0_MG_FD_205038 | JGI IMG/M metagenome (GOLD analysis project Ga0315286, IMG submission 205038) | Sediment microbial communities from Yellowstone Lake, YNP, Wyoming, USA - YL17G10_0 | ecosystem: Environmental > Aquatic > Freshwater > Lake > Sediment | place: USA: Wyoming | collected... | reverse complement strand
CCGGAGGCTCCGTTTACTCTCCAGCTATTACAGACTTCATTCTCATGGTGAAGGGCGTCGGACAAATGTATATCACCGGCCCTGATGTGATCAGGACAGTGAGCGGGGAGGAGATTGGGCATGAGGAGTTGGGGGGAGCCGCAGTCCATGCCAAGAGGAGTGGTTGTTGCCATTTCGTGGCCGACAGCGAGCAAGAAGTGCTGCAGATGGTACGCCGCCTGCTGAGTTTTCTACCCCAGAGCTATAGGGAGAAGCTGCCTGTGGTGGAGACTGGCGACAACCCCGATCGCAGGGACGAGGAACTGCTCCAGATTGTTCCCGAGCAATCAAACAAGGTCTACAACATGAAAGATATCATTGACAGAGTGATAGACAAGGGCGACTTCATGGAGGTGCAGAAGGATTTTGCTCCCAATATGATCGTTGGCTTCGCCAGACTCAACGGGCAGGCGGTAGGTATCATCGCCCAACAGCCTCTGAGCATGGCCGGGGCGATCGACATCAATGCTTCGGACAAGGGAGCCAGGTTCATCCGCTTCTGCGACTGCTTCAATATCCCCTTGGTTACCTTTGTCGATGTCCCGGGATACATGCCGGGCTCCGACCAGGAGTTTGGGGGCATCATCAGGCATGGAGCTAAGCTCCTCTTTGCTTATGCGGAGGCAACGGTGCCCAAGATAAGTGTGATTATCCGCAAGGCCTATGGTGGCGCCTATGTAGTCATGAGCAGCAAAGCCTTGCGGGGCGATATCAACTATGCCTGGCCCTCGGCCGAGATTGCCGTCATGGGGCCGGACGGAGCAGTGAACATCATCTTCCGTAGCGAGATCATCGAATCGCCAAACCCTCAGGAGACGCGCCAGAGGCTAGCAAATGAGTATAGAGAGAAGTTTGCCAACCCTTATATAGCTGCCTCTCGGGGATATATTGATGATGTAATCGATCCCAGGGAGACCAGGCCCAAGCTGATAAAGGCTCTGGAAATGCTGCGAAACAAGGTGGAAACACTGCCTGCCAAGAAGCATGGGAATATCCCCCTGTGAGGCGGCGGAGGTATCTGTTGGTGATCTCGTAAGGGCACAAAGACCGTGCCCTCTCTATTTGCGTGAGGTAACCCCACACCCACGATCGGGGTGGATGATTGGGTTGCTGGCGTGTTCGGGGCAACGACGCTTAAACAATCCTACACGATCGTTGCTGAGTGAACCCTCACCTGCTATAATCCGGCCTATGTTTTCCGGAGCCTTTCAAAGGCTTTGGTAGGATACATGCAAGATGCGGCAGGGAAATGCCAGGCCCATATTTAAGGATGAGCGGTCTGCCTTTGTAGGCGTACTGGAGAAGGATAATGGGGAAAACCTTAGCAGAGAAAATACTGAGCGAGAAATCGGGGACGGAGGCACGGGCAGGGGATATCGTAGTAGCTCAGGTAGACCTGGTCTTTGTACAGGATGGTACAGGGCCGCTGGCGGTGAGGCAATTTGAGGCCAGCGGTTTTGAGAACTTAGCTAAGCCGACAAGAACGGCCATATTTCTGGATCATGCGGCTCCCAGTCCCGCTCGGGAGCTATCCAATGACCATACAATGCTGCGCAGCTTCGCCAAGAAGACCGGCGTGCGGCTCTTTGAAGTGGGAGAGGGGGTCTGCCACCAGCTAGTGGCAGAATCCCTGGCCAACCCCGGCGAAGTGATACTGGGAGCTGACTCTCACACCACCACAGCCGGAGCACTGGGGGCTTTCGCCACAGGAATGGGTTCCACTGACACCGCAATGGCTATGGCTTTGGGCAAGACCTGGCTCAGGGTCCCGGAGAGCTTCCGGGTTGTGGTAGAGGGGCATTTCGGAAAGGGCGTATATGCCAAAGACCTTGTTCTTCACCTCATCGGTCTTATTGGTGCTGATGGGGCCACTTACAAGGCGCTGGAGTTCGGCGGTGAGACTGTGAGCCTGATGAGCATCTCAGAGAGGTTGACCATAGCCAATATGGCGGTAGAGGCAGGGGGAAAGGCAGGGCTTTTCCCCTCCGATAATATAACCAAGGAGTATCTCGTGGCGCAGGGCAGGGGAGATAAATACCGCCGTCTGGAGGCCGATGCCGACGCAGCCTATGAACGCACCATCAAGATCAACGCCGCGGCCCTGGAGCCCACGGTGTCAAAACCCCACACTGTGGATAACACCGCACTGGCCAGAGAACTGAGAGGGACGAAGATACAACAGGTATTCATCGGCACTTGCACCAACGGCCGTTTCGAGGACCTGGCCATTGCCGCTAGCCTTCTCAAGGGTCGAAAGCGCCATCCCGATACCAGGTTGATCATCGCTCCAGCTTCACGGAAGGTGCTACTGGACGCCATAGAAGCGGGATATATCCAGACCCTTCTGGAAGCCGGAGCGGTGATTGATCCGGCAGGCTGTGCCGCCTGTGTTGGCATACACCAGGGGGTGCTGGGGGATGGTGAAAACTGCCTTTCCACTGCCAACCGCAACTTCCACGGCCGTATGGGCAACCCCAACTCCTTTGTCTACCTGGCGAGTCCGGCTACAGCCGCTGCCTCCGCCATTACAGGCGAAATCACTGATCCACGGGAGTATCTATGAACCTGCGAGGAAGAGCTTTCAAATTCGGCGATGACATCTCCACCGACCACATCATACCAGGTCGGTGGTTTCACCTGAGAAGCAACTTGCCGGAGCTGGCCAAACATGTGTTGGAGGATGTGTCCCCTGATTTTGTGGCTCGGGTGAAACCCGGTGATTTCGTAGTCGCCGGAAGGAACTTCGGCTTGGGCTCCAGCAGGGAGCACGCTCCCTTAGTTATCAAGATGGCCGGGGCACGGGCCATCCTGGCGCAGTCAGTAGCCCGGATCTTCTTCCGAAATGCCATAAACTTGGGGCTCCCTGTCCTCATCTGTAATACAAAACAGATTGACGAGGGAGATGAATTGGAGATAGACTTAGTGTCGAGCACAGTCAGAGACCTCACCAATGGAAACCAGTGCACCTTTGGTCGGATTCCTGAAGTAATGCTTCATATTCTGGATGAAGGTGGTCTGGTTCCCTACATTAGGAAACATGGGGATTTCAAGCTATAGAGAGGGAAAGCCTGTTTGTTTTTCCCGAGCAGAAACCTGGGACATCTGGCTTCCGCGACCGGCACAGAATGACAAACGAGACTATCAACTGACATTAGAAGGAGAATGGCGTGCCCTACAAAATCACCCTTATCCCCGGAGATGGGACAGGTCCAGAGGTAACCAAAGCTACCAAGAAGGTGCTGGAGGCAACCGGGGTCAAATTCCAGTGGGAACTGGCTGTGGCAGGGGGGAATGCCCAGGACATGTTTGGCACCCCCTTGCCGGAGTATGTTCTGGACTCCATCCGGAGAAACAAGGTGGCTCTAAAAGGCCCGATTACGACGCCGGTGGGGCATGGCTTCCGGAGTGTGAATGTAGCCCTGCGTCAGGCTCTGGAACTCTACGCCTGTCTGCGCCCTACCAAGACCTATCCCGGAGCGCCTACACCTTTCCAGGATGTGGACATTGTGGTGGTCAGAGAAAATACTGAAGACCTGTACGCTGGGATTGAATTTGAGCGGAGAACCCCGGCGACCACCAAGATCATCAATCTGATCCGGGAGATAACGTCCGACGGAAACCGGCTATCTGACGACGCCGGCTTCAGCCTTAAAATCGCCACTGAGAAGGGAATAACCAGGGTGGTCAAGTTCGCCTTTGAATATGCCCGATCTCATGGGCGGAAAAAGGTCAGCATAATCCATAAGGCCAATATCATCAGGGCCTCCGATGGGCTTTTTCTCGATGTGGCTAAGAAGGTGGCCAGGGACTACCCCGATATCGAGTTCGATGATGTGATTATCGATACCCTTTGCATGCGTCTGGTGCGCAGTCCGGAGCAGTTCGATGTGATTGTGCTCTCCAATCTCTATGGGGACTTCATATCGGAATTGTGTGCCGGACTGGTCGGCGGCTTGGGAATGGCTCCGGGCGCCAACATTGGCGATGGGATTGCTGTTTTCGAACCGACTCACGGCAGCGCTCCCAAGTATGCCGGGCAGGATAAGGTGAACCCCATGGCCATGATGCTTTCGGGGGTGCTGATGCTGCGGCATCTGGGCGAAGTGGAGGCTGCCGACAGACTGGAGAAGGCTATTGCAGCCGTTGTGGCCGAGGGCAGGAATGTGACCTATGACTTGAGACCCACTGCCTGTCCACCAGTCGGAACGGCTAGAGTGGCTGAGGCGGTGATAGAGAAGCTACAAGAACTGCAAGAGAAGACCGATGAACTGCAAAGAGATCCAAGCCACTGATGTCGTTCAAACGGTATCGCGCCTGTGCCAGGAGGCCAATTTCTTGTTGGGCGAAGATGTCCTGGAAGCTCTGAAGAAGGCCCGAGAGAGCGAGGAGTCCTCCCTGGCAAGAGAGACGCTGGAGCAGATCCTGCGGAATGCCGACATATCGGCTGAGGAGCATCTTCCTCTGTGCCAGGATTGTGGCACGGCGGTGGTCATGCTGAAGATAGGGCAAGAGGCACATATCAAGGGTGGTGACCTATATGCCGCTGTGCAGGAAGGGATACGGCGGGGTTATGCGGAAGGATATCTGCGCAAATCCATAGTGCGGCGCCCTTTTTCAACCAGGATGAACACGAAGGATAATACCCCGGCTATTATTCACACCGATATTGTGCCTGGTGACCAGCTTAAGATCACGGTGATGCCCAAGGGTGGTGGAGCAGAGAACATGAGCCGCCTGGGCATGCTTCTGCCGTCGGGTGGACGTGACGGGGTGATGGAGTTTGTGGTCCGGGCAGTGAATGAAGCAGGCAGCAACCCCTGTCCTCCGGTGATTGTGGGGGTGGGCATCGGCGGCAATGCCGAGAAGTCAATGCTGCTGGCCAAAGAGTCCCTGCTGCGGCCCGTAGGCGAACACAATCCTGATCCTGAGATAAAGACACTGGAAGAAGAGCTATTGCGGCGCATAAATGGTCTGGGCATAGGACCCCAGGGCTTTGGCGGCAGGACAACTGCCCTGGCGGTTCATGTGGAGGCGTTCCCCTGCCATATTGCCAGCTTGCCTGTAGCCGTAAATATGCAGTGCCACAGCGCCCGCCATAAGGAAGCCCTGCTGCAGGCTTTCTATTGCCCAGTTCCATAAGTCTGCAGGACAACCCAGATGCTCATCCTTCCCTTCAGGAAGGAGAGAGGTCTCTCCGCACCAGGCCAATGCCACTAGTCACCTGGTGGCCTGTTCTCTTCTGTGGCCATAGGTCGTCCCTCGAAACCGGCCATACATTAGCGTTATCAGCCTAGTCCTATGCGATTGGTTCTGATATTTATTGACAGCGGCAACACCAGGTGATAGAGTGAACACGGATCAAGGCTGACAGCGGGCCGATTGTGCTGTCTCGGCGTTTTCTTGCTTCTGTATCCGGCAAGTAGGGGGCTAGGCTGGTAACAGGGGGAGTGACCAGACGGAGTACCACGGGACTATTAGAAGGGAGGTTCAAGGTATCATGGCAACTGCATTAGAGAAACTGACACTGGAGGGACTTAAGTCTAGGGTAACCAAGAGGGTGTGTCTGGCTTTTCTGGCATTGCTGGTGGTGGCAGTGCCGGCGGTGGCTGGTTGCGGTGGTGGAGGGGCTGTCACCACTACGGAGATCCTGATCGGCCTGGAGACGGACCTCACCGGTCCGGCCAACAGTTCCATAGCCCCTGTGTACGCCGGTATGCAGGACTACCTGAAGGAGGCAAGCGCTGCTGGTGTCATTCCCGGCGCCACGGTGAAGATCATTACATACGACCACCGCACGGACTACAGCAGAATCCCTATTGGATACGTCTGGCTCAAGGGACAGGGTGTGAAGGCCATTATGTTCCCGTCCCCGACCGACATTCAGATGCTGATGCCGAACTTGACTGCCGACAAGATTCCGGGGCTGGGCACCACGACTTTGACCTCGTGGATGAACGAGCCATGGGCCTACGGTATGGCTTCAACCATGCAGGTGTCATCGGAACGCTGCATGAAATGGATCATGGACAACTGGGACTATACGGGAAAGGGAAGGAATCCCAAGGTCGGGTTTATAGGCGTCATCGGCTCTGTCCCGACGGCGGCCCACCTGGAGGGAGTGGAGACTTACATAGCGGCTCACGCCAGCAAGTTTGACTACCTGGGGAGCGCGATGGTCCCCTCATCCGCTACCTCATTTGCCGGCGAGATATCCAAATTCGCATCCTGCGACTGGATCTTTGAGTATTTCTACCAGACCACGCTGACCACCTTCGTCAAAGAGGCGAGGGCCAGAGGATACAAGGGGAACATCATGGCCACCTCGGCAGCCATGCCCGGGTACTGGAACCTGGTCAGGCAGGCAATGTCGTCCAACCCCGGCGATCTGTACGGCTGCTATCACGTGCACTACGAGCCCTGGTGTGAAGATGTCTCCTTTGCCACCGAATGGAAGAGCATGATGAGCAAGTACAGGTCCGCGGACTACGTGGCTACGGAGGGCCAGTCGCCATCGTATTCCACGGGTATTGCCTGGGCTTCATGGCTGGTGGACGTCATTAAGAGAGCTGTGGAGAAGGTGGGGGCAGACAAGGTTGACGGGCAGGCCATCCGCGATGCGGGTGAGACCACCAACATGGAGCAGATCTCCAAGGGGTGGGCCAACGACTGGGTGATGAGCCAGACCAACCACATCCTGTGCACCGCGGACAAGATGTACATGTGGGATGTGCAGCAGTTGAAATGGGTCAGGGTAAGTGATGCGATAGTCCTACAGTGATCTGACTCCAGGCGCAGAGCGGCTTAGGGTCTGCCACCAGGGCACCCTCTGCCTGGTGGAAACGTCAGTAGGGTGGGTGCGGATGAACCGCACCCACCCTACTGCTTTTAACAAGCCCGCGGAGCGGTACCGGTCAAGTGCCTGGGATGGGATATCAGGGTCAACTAGCCCCATATAGATAGAGACTCGTTTCCCGCCACTGACAACACACCCACAAGCTTGCGCTTGTGGGCAGCACCCCGCTCATTCCCGACTGAGCAGCACAGGAACTTCGGTCTAACCTTATCCGCCATCAACGAATCCACCGACTTGGGCATGGGTAAGAAAGCAAAAGTCGACAGGCAATAACACTCAGGTCCGTAGATGGGAGAGGGATCACGCTTCTCTACTCACCCATGATTTGCAGAACTATATCCCTCGATCTGGGACGGTTGTCGAAATCTACATATACGATCTGTTGCCAGGTTCCCAACATCATTCCCTTGTTGCTGAAAGGCACCGTTAAAGATGGGCCAAGAATAGAAGCCCGCACATGGGAGTGGCCGTTGCCATCACCCCAAGCCCTGTCATGATTGTAGCCAATGCCGGCCGGAACAAACCTATCCCACATCGCCTTGAAATCGGATAGCAGGCCAGACTCGCACTCAATTGTGGAGACCCCGGCCGTTGACCCGACGCTGAAAATGGTCACAATTCCATCTTTGATACTGGAGTTCTCAATCTCCGCTGCAACCCTGCCGGTGATATCTATGATGTCACAATTCCCATTGGTCTTGATCCTTATTCTCTTGCTTTCCACCATTGATATACCTTCCTTCTACCACAAGAGGTCATCCAACTCCAGCACAGGCCCGTCCTGGCACACCTGCCGCAATCCCCGCCGGGTCTTTACGGTGCAACCATAGCAGGCTCCCAACCCACAGCCCATCACCACCTCCAGAGAAACCTGGACCGACTTACCCCTACTCAGACCATGAGCGGCGATGGTCTGATACATGGAAAGAGGCCCGCAGGCAAAGACTTGGTCAACCTGGTTGATACGGTCACCAACGAGATCAGTCACTATACCCTTTCTCCCCTCAGACCCGTCTTCAGTAGCCACAACAGAATCAACCGGGGCAGGTAACAAAGACCTCGGATAAAGAGAAGAGGCATCCGGAGCTCCCACTGACAGACATACTCTTCGTCCCTGGCTTAGCGCTTCGTCAGCCAAAAAAACCAATGGCGCAATGCCTACTCCTCCCGCTATCAGAAGCAGACTGTGGGAATCAGGATGAATACGGAAGCCCTTTCCCAAAGGGCCCAAAAGATCAAGTGATTCACCCGGTTGACACCGCGAAAGCAACGCGGTTCCGCTACCAACCACACTGAAAAGCAGCGCGATCTGCTTTCCGCCAGCAGTTCGGTGAATGCTCAATGGGCGCCGCAGCAATGGATAGTCACCATCCCCACAACGCACCATCACAAACTGCCCCGGTTGGGCAACTCTGGCAATTTCAGGAGACTGCAGCCAAAGAAGATGTACCTCCGGCATGAGCTCCCTATTAGATATGACCTCAGCTACAACCTGCCTCACCTTTTCAGATACTCCCCTAAGGGCTTGACATTGAAGATCCTATTACCGCCCACCAGGGTTTCCACAGCAACCCGGATGGTATCCAGTGAGGTAAAGCACGGGATGCGCTTTTCGGCAGCGGCACGACGAATGTAGAAACCATCCCTTAGAGGGGTTCCCCCACCAGTTATGGTGCTGACCACGGCATCAACCGAGCCATCCTGAACAACATCCACAACATTGGGATGTCCCTCACTCAGCTTCTTCGTGATTAGCCTCACTGGAATCCCTTCTCTCTCAATCATTGCCGCCGTGCCTTCGGTAGCATATAGCCTGTAGTCCACCAGAGACAGCTTTTTAATAATCGGCAGCGCCTCTGCCTTGTCTCTATCAGCAATGCTGAAAAGAATCGCCCCTCGATGAGGCAACATCAAGCCTGCCGCCAGCAGTGCTTTTGCCAGCGCTGCCTCGAAGGTGTAGTCAATACCCATCACTTCTCCGGTGGACTTCATCTCTGGCCCGAGATAAGTGTCTACTCCCACCAATTTGGACATAGAGAAAACGGGAGCCTTTATGCCTACCAGGCCTCGCCACTTACATAGTCCTGTTTCATAACCCTGCTCCAGAAGGGATATCCCCAGCATAACCTTGGTAGCCACTTTGACCATAGGTACGCCGGTAACCTTGGAGATGAAAGGAATCGTACGACTGGCCCGGGGATTCACCTCCAGTACATATACTGAGGAACGGTACATCTCCCGCAGGATCACAAACTGAATGTTCATCAGTCCTTTGATCTGGAGTCCCAAACCAATGCGAACCGTATAGTCTATCAGGGTATTCACTTCTGCAAAGGTCAGATTCAAGCCCGGATATATGGCTATGGAGTCCCCACTATGTACCCCTGCTCTCTCTATATGCTCCATAATGCCCGGAATAAGAACGGTCTCCCTGTCGCAGACGGCGTCTATCTCTACCTCTTTGCCTTCTATGTACTTGTCAACGAGCACAGGGTGCTTGCTTCCCAATTCCAGGGCACCACTCATATACCGACCCAACTCAGCAGCATTGTGTACGATCTCCATACCCCTGCCTCCCAGAACATAGCTGGGACGCACCAGTACTGGATAGCCAATGGCTTGAGCAATGCTTTGAGCTTCTTCAAGAGAGGTGGCTGTTCCTCCCGGGGGCTGGGGAATGCCCGAACGATCCAGAAAATCCTCAAATCGCTGGCGATCCTCGGCCAGATCAACGGTGTCAGCACTGGAGCCAATAATAGACATGCCGCTACGGACCAGTGCTTCTGTCAGATTGATCGCCGTCTGCCCGCCGAATTGGACGATAGACGGCATGCTATAGCGCGCTGCACCAGATGCATCTATCGCAGTCTCATGCTCCAGAATATCTCGTAGACTTTCCTCAGTCAGCGCCTCGAAATAGAGGCGGTCACTGGTATCGAAGTCGGTGGAGACGGTCTCTGGGTTAGAGTTCACCATGATGCTCTTGATGCCGACCTCCTGCAGTGCCCAAGCTGCGTGCACGCTACAGTAGTCAAACTCTATGCCCTGTCCAATGCGGATCGGGCCGCTGCCGATAACCGCCGCTTTCTGCCCTGTCAAGGGGATAGCTTCATTCTCCTGCTCATAGGTACTGTAGAAATAAGGCGTGGAGGCTTCGAACTCAGCAGCGCAGGTATCCACCATTTTGAACACAGGGCGAATATGCCACTGGTGCCGGAGTTGACGCACTTGCTCCGGCAGCCTATCAGCCAGAGTCCCGATCTGCTCGTCGGAGAAGCCCAATCGCTTCGCCTCCCAAAGAAGCTCCGGCGTTAGCTTTTCCGCCAGGAGCCGTGTCTCCATCTCTACGATGTTGCGCAGCTTATTCACGAACCAGGGATCGATGCCGCTGCGCTGCGCCAGGTATTCTGGACTGGCGTCTCTGCGTAGCGCGGCCATCATCGCCCATAGTCTCAGATCATTAGGATGGAAGGGGTACTTCTCCAGGTCTTCGCCCCAAGCCCGATCTTCCCAAAGAAGCGATCTGCCCCCCATTTCCAGGGAGCGTACTGCCTTTTGCAACGCTGCCTCGAAGCATCGGTCAATAGCCATCACTTCTCCAGTAGATTTCATCTGGCTGCCTAAAGTACGATCGCCGGCAGCAAATTTATCAAAAGGCCAACGCGGAATCTTCACTACGCAATAGTCCAGTGCCGGTTCAAAGGCAGCCATGGTTTTCCCGGTTACCTGGTTAGCTATCTCATCAAGATGCCTGCCGACAGCAATCTTAGCCGCCACACGAGCAATAGGATATCCGGTAGCCTTGCTGGCCAGAGCCGAACTGCGGCTTACCCTGGGATTGACCTCGATGACATAGTAGGTACTACCTGCTTCCCCTGATGACCACCTCTCCGCCACCACAGGGCAAGGAGCCAGAGCAAACTGAATATTGCACCCACCCTCAATACCCAGGGCGCGGATAATCCTCAAGCTGGCTGACCTCAGCATATGATACTCTTTGTCAGACAGAGTCTGGCTGGGAGCCACTACAATACTATCCCCGGTATGTACACCCATGGGATCGATGTTCTCCATATTGCATATGATAACGCAGTTATCAGCGGCGTCCCGCATGACCTCGTATTCAATCTCCTTCCACCCCAAGAGACACCTCTCCACAAGCACCTCATGGCTGATACTGGCGGCAAGGCCAGCCGCGGCAATCTCTTTCAACTCGTCAAGAGTATGAGCAATGCCACCACCACTTCCCCCCAGGGTATAAGAAGGACGAACGATAACCGGCAAACCGATGCTTCGGCCAAACTCTATCGCTTCCTCCACAGAGTTGGCTGTGATGCTATCCGGCACCGGTTCCCCGATGTCAATGAGCAACTTCTTGAATAGGGAGCGCTCTTCCGCTTTCTTGATGGTCTCCAACGGCGTTCCTAACAAGCGCACATTGTATTTGTCCAGAATGCCAGCATCAGCTAGCTCCACAGCTAGATTCAATCCCGTTTGTCCCCCCAGTGTAGGCAGTAGTCCATCAGGGCGTTCCCTTTCGATGATGCGAGCTATTACGCCCACATCCAGAGGCTCGATGTACACCACATCAGCAACACCCTCATCGGTCATAATGGTGGCCGGATTAGAGTTGACCAGGACGGAGATCACCCCCTCCTCTCGCAGGGCCTTGCAGGCTTGCGTACCAGCGTAGTCAAACTCCGCCGCTTGCCCAATGATAATGGGGCCAGAACCTATAACCAAGACCTTCTTGACTTCTGACATCTCGTTAGCTGTCCTCCATTGCGCCCGGCGCAATGCTACATCCAGAACAGCCCCCCACGGTCAAATGTACAGCGCATCACCAGATCACAGTCTTCAGGTGGTCTACTCTAGAACAAGCGCCTGCAGAACCTCCCTGTGATATTCCTGAAGAGACCGGGGCAAAATATTCTGTCTCTTAACAGCCTCAATGCCCTCCACACTGGCTTCCGCAGCGGCCATGGAGGTCATATAAGGAATCTTGTACTGGATGGCCATCATGCGGATGTAACTATCATCGTATTTGCTGCTGCGGTCAGCCGGTGTATTGATGATAAGGTGGATATCCCCATTTTTCATCAAATCTGTGAGATTCGGCCTGCCTTCATGGAGTTTCTTCACCTCGGTATTGGGTATGCCATGCTCCCGCAATAGGCTGCTGGTCCCTTTGGTAGCATAAATATGAAACCCCAGCCTATGGATCCTGCTGGCTATAGGAAGCAACTCTGGCTTGTCCTTGTCCGCCACGGTCAACAGGATATTGCCTTCCACAGGTAGCCTTGAACCAGCAGCTTCTTCCGCTTTGTAGAACGCCAGCCCGAAGGTGTCAGCAATTCCCATGACTTCCCCAGTGGACTTCATTTCTGGCCC
>Ga0315286_10005459_pt1 | contig 12286 bp, 8 predicted proteins | sample YL17G10_0_MG_FD_205038 | JGI IMG/M metagenome (GOLD analysis project Ga0315286, IMG submission 205038) | Sediment microbial communities from Yellowstone Lake, YNP, Wyoming, USA - YL17G10_0 | ecosystem: Environmental > Aquatic > Freshwater > Lake > Sediment | place: USA: Wyoming | collected... | reverse complement strand
AGCGCACGACCTCCACCCGGCCGGGGTCAAGGCCGTATCGCCTCTCCAAGATTTCCCGATTATAGTCGGTGACGGTGATGATTCGGTCACAGCCGGCCAAAGCCCGGGTGAACATCAAGGGATTGGGATTGCGATACAACTCATAGGCATGAAGGGTTGTGACCAATGGTTTGTTCAGGATCAGCTTGCAGAAATAGCCGATGAACAATTTATGGTCGCCGAAGATCGCGTAGATGACCTCCGCCTGACGCATCCGGGAGGCAAAATGCCAGGCGATGACAAAGTCCAGGAGCGCTTTGAGCCGCACGGCCATGACCAACAAGGAGAGATATTTGCGCGGAGAACGCAGCGCGTAATAGGGCTGGAGGAGGAGAATCGACACGGGATTCCAGCGGAGGACCGGCCATTCCGGTTTCGCCGCGTATAAACCCGGCCTGTTTTTCGTCGGGAACAAGGCGAGGACCGCGCCCTGATTGGCAATCACGGAGAGCTCTCGATAGACAAAATGATCCAGGCCGCGTTTCAGGCTCAGGATGACGGCCACGTTCATGGTCATTCCCCGCTCTGCCGGCAGCTGAAGGTCGCGGCATTCTCCGCTCCGGCGGCGGACCGTTGCCCCGCGATTTCGGCCAGGTCGGCCATGGTGATCGAGACGAGCCGCCCTTTTTGGACTTCATCCGAGGCGGCCGCGCAGATGCGTCTCGCCATTCCGAAGTCCTTGTCGCTGCGGAAATCATTCGGGTGGGCCCACAGGTGGAAGACTCTTCTCGCTTCGGCCGCTTTTTGAATCCCTTTTCTCACGGACCGAATGCTGAGCTTGTCAAGGTTCAGCGCGTTGACCCAGCGGCTGACGGCGGAAGGATAGCCGAATAGGTGTTGGCTCGAAGGCAGGTTCATGAGCCCGCCGTCTTGCGGCTCATGGAGATCGAATCCGGGCCCCGGGACAAACGAAGACAGGTAACGATGATATCTCTTCATCGCTCTTCCTACGAGGGGAAGGGCATAGCTGTCGGAGGTCAGTTCCGAACCCCGATAACACGTAAATCCATATTCCCGGAATAAATCCAGATATCCGACGCGATTTCTGGGAAAGATCGCCGAGACCGGTCTGATGCCTTCCCTGTCCGCCAGCTTCAGCCATTCCTCGATTTCGATCCGGGCTTCTTCCCTGCTCATTTTCGTCTCGTCGAAAGGGCGATGAGTAAATCCATGGAAGGCAATTTCGTGCCGGTCGCCTTCGTCCCTGATCATCCCGATGACGTCCGGCCCGTACCATAATCGGGAGCCGGACCCGTAAATCCGGCAGTAACTGGCGGTTGGGCCATCCCAAGATCGCACCGGGCAGACGGCGCACTTTTCGCATTTCTCGTAAAACAGGTGCCCCACAACGCCCATCGTCGCCCGGATGCGATACTCGCGGAAAATATCCAGAAGAACTCGTAAGCTTTGTCTCTCGCGCCGGCCGTCGGGTGAAAAATCCGCGGGATTAAAACGGTCGTAGTAGCCCCAGGCAAGCTCCGTATCCAGAGAAAAGAGGAAGTAACCGGGCGCGCCCGGCCTTTCCCTTTGATCTGTCTCTTGAAGCATGCTAGGGCGAATGTTTGAGCGGAATCGTCTCTACGGCTCTTCCCTTGGAGTCGTCATACCGTTCCGGCAGGTAGCGCCGGAGCGATCGAATCACCATCTTCCGGTAATACCAGAGCGGCATCCGGCGGGGCCGGATGAAGTCCGTCTCCGGAATGCCTGCTTCGTCCCGGCGAAGAACATCCGCTCTCCTCAGGGCTAGAATGATCCGTTGGACGTTCCTATCCCCGGCCAGTCTTTTTTCTATCGAGCTTCTCTGCTTTTCAAATTCCGCCGGGTAGGCTTTCGACTTTTCGATGCGCGAATCCTTGTCTTCCGCCTGGGTGCGGATACCGCCGCTGCCGAAGAGGTGATGATGTTTCTTTTCCCAGAAGCGGGACTTCCCTTCAAAATAGGGCATGCCCAGCGCCTGGCAAAGTCTCTCGACGGAGCCGGACGGATCTCTGACGAGCTCATCGTAGCGGATGGACAAAAACGGCAATTCCAGGCGGAGCGCCCAGCCGTAGCATTTGACGAACGCCCGGCGCGCGCCTTCGATCTGTCTGCCGCGCTTCCAATACGAATAAGCCAGATCGACCGGGTCTTTCCAGATCATCAGGTTGACTGTTCGGAGTCCCTGGGAGGACGCCCATTTTTGGGCGTCGACCAACCAGCAGATATCTTTGGACGAATCGATCATGAACTTGACGTTCAACTCTTTGGCCACCGCGGCGTGAAAAAACCGCTCGGGGATATCCTTGATTTTTTCCCAGACGGGACAGGGATCCTGACCGCAGAGGCAGTCGATCCGAAGGTGATGTTTGCGGTAGGGGCGGAACCAGGCGGAAACCTCGCCGCATGAAAACGCGTCCGGTCCGTTACCCAGGATCAGGTCCAGCATCGTGCTCCCCGAGCGATCCGTTCCATAGACATGGACAAGCGTCGCAACGCCGAAAACCGGGTCCTTGTGTGTCATCCCTTCCCTCCTCATGAGTGAGTTGCTCCGTATCCGGAGTCCGGACTGGGTGAAGCGGCGGGGGTTGAACGCTCCAATCCTTTTTCGAGAGCGGACATCAGCTTCAAGGCCGAGGCGCGCCATGTCCAGGTTTGAGCCGCCGCAATGGCCTCCGCGCTCAAGTTTTTGAGAGACTTTCGGCATTCCCAGATCGAACGAAGCGCGTCCCTCAATCCTTCCTCGTCCGAACGTTCCGCCCAGAACACGTAAGTCCCGTTTTGGATCACGGCGGTGTGACAGGAGATCCGCGTGGCCAGGATCGGCAAGCCCGCGGCCATATATTCGAAGAGCTTGATCGGACTGCTTACCCGGAACTTCTCCTCATCGGGAAACGGCAAGACCCCCACATGGACCTGGCCGAGAAATTCGGGAATCTCGTCATGGGGAATGGCGGTTCTTACCTCGATCCGGCCGGATGATTTCCGCGCGTATTCTTCGAGCCGGGCGCGTTGAGCTCCGTTTCCGACCAGCATGAACCGAAACGACATTCCTTCGGAATTGGCTTTTTCCACGGCTCTGACGAGACCCATGAGATTGCGCTCATACTGCAGAGCGCCCATATAGCCCAGGCTGACGGGTTCAGCGGCGATGGGCCAGCGGCGGCGATCCGGACAGGAGGCGAACCGATTCGTGTCCACGCCCGAAGGCCATACCCCCCATAGTTTTCGAGGGGGAATGCGGATGGAATCCGCCATCGAGTCCGTAATGGCGGTCTGGCCATCCGCCCCGCGAACGGAGACCCAATTCATCGATCTCTCGTAGGCGCCCATCACATATCCCTTCCATCCCTGCGTGCTCCGCGCCGGCATGTGGAGCGACCGCGTATCCGTCACCAACAGAGGACGCTTGCGACGCGACACGGCGCGGAGGAGGCGCAACGGCAGAATCCAGGGAGCGGAAGCGGCATAGAAGAGGATCGCGTCCGCCGCGTTCCATCGACGGAGGAATTTCCAGAAGCGCCAGTGAAAGATGACAATTTTCGGAAAACAGATCCTGGGGACGGTGATGCCATAGACCTCGATGCCCCTGATCGTTTGCGGCCCATCGTCTTTCGCCGGCGTGACCAGGGTCACCTCCCAGCCTTCACGGCGCAATTCGCGAGTCGTCTCAAGCCAGGTAGCCGCGTCCAACTTGGAGGCCAAGGTCATCGGACAGACCCAAATCAGGTGAGGCTTTCGTTTCGGAAGGGTCAAGGGGCCGCAATCTCCTCATAGATATTGATCAACCGCTTCGCGATCAGGCTCCAATCGTAGCGGGCGGCGGCGATCTGCCGGCCCTGGCCGGCGAGCTTTTCTCTGAGGCTCCGATCGGTGAGCAGGCCCACGGTCTTCCGGGCAAAAGACAGGGGGTCGTCCGCGATCAGAATGTGTTCGTTGTCAACAAGATCCAAGCCTTCGCATCCCACTGAGGTCGAGACCACCGGACGCCCCATGGCGAGAGCTTCCAGAATTTTCAAGCGCGTCCCGCCCCCGGCCCGCAGCGGGACGACGCTCGCCAGACATCGGCCGTAATAAGGCCGGACATCCTCGACTCGCCCCGTGACGTGGATGCCGTCGCCGTTCAGTTTCAGGATCTGCTCGGACGGGTTTTGGCCGACAATCCACAGTTCAACGTCCGGAACGGCTTGCTTGATCAAGGGGAGAATCTGCCGGGTGAAGTACAGAACCGCGTCAACGCACGGACGATAGGCCATGTTCCCGACAAAGATCAGAGCGCCGGCCCCTTTGGGCTCCGCCAAGGGCGTGAACATGCGGGTATCGACGCCATTGGGAATGACCTCGACCTTCAGGCGGGGATTTCCCTCCATTAAGAGCCGTCTATCCAAGTCCGAGACCGTGATACAGCGCCCGAATTTCGCGGCGTGGCGCGGTTCCCAGCTACGCATGAGCCGGTTGTTAAGCCGCAGCCTGAGCCGCCTGGCCGTCTTCGGCTCGAGCGGGATGATCCGCTTGAACTTCGGATAATCGATATCATGCAGACCCCAGACGGTCCGCCGCCGCTCGTTTCGAGGGACGTGGTTCACGTATAACCCCATGTGCACCTGTTCGATGTGAATAACATCGAACCTCAGGCGGGCCATGAGATCCCGGATTTTACGGACCAGGGCCCCGGAGACGAAAAATCTCAGCTCGGGAGGGGTACCCTTGAGAACATACGCGGCAAATTTCGGCAGGTTTGAGAGTGCGCTCTGCGGACCGGTTCTGACGAACTCGACGCCGGCGCAAAACCCCTCCATCCGGGAGACCGCATCCACCTGCTCGTCACTCTTCGCAAACGCGGCCAGCCAGACCTGGTGGTCCGCCGCGATCCGGCGGACCAGGTTATAGTTCCGCAGGGCGGATCCTCCGAGGATGGGATAGGGAATGCTGTCGACTATGAAAAGGACGCGCACAGTGACCCTCGTTTCCGGATCTTTCCCGGCATTTGACCGGACGCGGATGAATTCAAAAACATCAGGGAGCCGCGGTGAGCCGCACCCTCTTAAAGGCTTTGGCCATCGTTTGCCGGGCTTCTCTGGAGAGCAGCGCCAGGTCGCGAGAGGTGATTACGGAAAAAACGAAACATACCGGAATGTAAAAGACAATCATGGTTATTTTGAGCAGAAGCGAGGCCGCCCCGAGTCCGACGAAGACGAGGCTGAAGACGAGGAGGATCGAGATCGGTTTCGCGACTTCGATGAAGTTCGGACGCAATTTTCTTTTCCTTAAAAAGAAAGCATCGAGTGGAATCGCGGCTGAGTTTCCGGCGAGGCTGACGATTGCCGCTCCGACGAACCCGGCCAGGGGCAGAAAAACCAGATTTCCGATCAGACTGAGAACGGTTCTCACGATATTGACGATCAGCGGCTTGTCCGAATCGCCGATGGCGACAAGGGAATACCCGAGGGTGTTCTCCAGGACATTCAGGGTCAAACCGAACATCAGGAGGACAAAGGCGAAATAGCTGGGGAGGTAGGTCTCTGAAAAAAGCAGGCGGATGATGTCGTTGCCGAAGACGACCGCGGCCAGCGCTCCGAAGATCGTTAAAAACGTCAGGACCCGGAGCGAATGATTCATGAGGTTTTCGGTTTTTTCCTTGACCTCGCGGGCATAAAGATTGGCGCTGATCGGGAAATAGACCGAGGCGAAGACGGAATAGAGCTGCATCAAGCTGTCCGGGATCTTCCTCGCGATTTCGTAATAGGCGATTCCGCCTGTCCCGAGCAAGGCTCCGATGATCATGGTGTCGATCCGGGAGAAGGAGAAATCCAGGGCGTGTTGGAGCTGGAGGGGAAAGCCGAACTTCAACAATTCTTTTAAAACCGGCAGGTTAATTCGCAGCTTCTTCGGGAAGCGCGTCTGGAAATATCCGAGGAGGACGTAGGAAGCCCCCGAGATGAATTTCGCGTAAAACAAGCCGCGCAGTCCCATCCGGAAAACAACCACCATCAGGATCAACGCCGCCAATTCCACCGCGTCCGAGGTGACTTCAATGATCCCCATCGCCGCAAACCTGAATTGGCCGCGCAGAATCGAGCTGAAGAGAAGCGAGAGGCTGGACAAGCCGAAGACGACGGGCATATAAACGGTCAGGTCGAGAACAAGAGACGAATCCATGAAGCGGCCCAGGAGGGCGCGCGCGGCAAATATCAAGGCGCTGACGGCGACGACGGTCAAAATCCTGAAAGCGAGAACCGTGGCTTTGAGGGTTTGCTGATATGAGGCATCGTCATGGCTGGCCAGATACTTGGGGATAGACAAGGTCATACCGAAGCTCATGAATTCCGCGAGGAAGGCTGTGAGCACGATCAACAGGACGTAAGCGCCATACTCCTCCTTGGACGTGTTGCGGACGGCGATCATCATGCTGACGAATCCGAGAATAATGGTCGAGGCCCGGGCGATGCCGATAGCCAGAGTCCCCGAGAAGAATTGAGAAATCATCGATTTATGGGGAGGCATGGATTTCGTGCTTTTCGGGACGCGCTCCTCAAGGCGCGGAGATCCGTCCGACGCGGGATCAGGCAAGAGGTCCGCCTTGAACCCCGGATGACTCGAGAACGACTTCGTTGAGGCCCATCATGACGGCGATGAGAGCGGTCCAGTGCCACTCGATGAGCATCGGTTCGACAAGCGAGCCGAGCAGCATTCCCGCGCAGGCCAGGGTGAATCCCAGGACGACGGTCCTGGACGGGCCGGCCGGGAGCCTTTTCCAACCGCGAAATCCGCGGTAAAAAAATAGGGCCATGAGCCCGGCCATGGCCGCATATCCCAGCAGTCCCGTTTTCACCATGAGCCAAAGATGGCTGTTGTGGATGAAGCCTCGGCCGTCAAAGCCGGGGTGATCCCGATGGGGGATGAAAGGGCGGTAATGAGCCCCCAATCCCAGACCGAGTACGGGATGGGCCTTGATCTGGGGCACGGCCAAGGCGTATTCGAAATCCCTCCAGCGCAGACTGCTGTTTGGAGATGCGTAGGTCTCAAGGGAGGTCAAGGAGAGCAATCTCGAGACGGAGCTGCTCAGGAAGCTTGTTCCTTTCGAACCCGTTATGCTGATCCCGACAAAGACGCTCAGGACCAGAACCGCCAGCGTCGCGAGCGCCCAGCGGATGATTTTATTCAATGCGATCTTACGTCCGAGATATAAAATCAGAAGGAAAAGAACCAGCGCAGCGGCCCAGAGATGGCGTTTGAAAGTCAAGACCACTCCCAGGCCGGTGAGGAGCCATGGGATAAAGAACCGCGGCTTGAGTCGTTCGGATGCGCCCTGCGCTAAGGAAACGCTCAAGACAACAAAGGCGACGAAGATCAGGGAATATCCCGGGGGGATGATACGGGTCACACCGGCATAGCTTGTCCCTTCGGTCCAGAGGGTTTCCACCCGGCCGGGCAGAACGCGCGCCGAGGGACCCAGCGTATATTGAACGATCATCGCGACCGCCACGAGAGCCGCCAAGGCGAGAAGGCCGGTCACCGCATTCTTGACCTGTTTTTCGCTTCGAATCAGATTCGTGACGGCGAAAAAGAAAAGATAATTGACGATGCATCGAACTTCGCCGAGGCTCTGTTGGATCGTCAGGGACGATCGGAAAATAGCGATGGCCGTGGATAGGGAGGCTATCCCCACGAAAGCCAGGAGTGGAATATCGAGCGGCGTGCGGACGAGTTTCCGTTCGCGGTCCATGAGCCAGCGGACACCGATCCATCCGAGGAGGACGAAGAGGAGGATATCCGTCAGGTAAATATGCCCGAAACCCAGGGAGAAGCCTACGTTCACTTCGCTGTCGAAGAAGGTCGAGGTCAGGACGATCACGGCCAGGATTCCAACCTCGGGCGTTTTCAGGATGAGGAACACGAGGACCGTCGCGGCCAAGGCGGCCGAGACGAGCGCCGGCGAGGTGGACGTCATCGCCGTTCCCAGGAAAAGCGCCGCTCCGGCGACCAGGAGGAATTCCTCGATCCGGAGAAGTTCCCGCCCGGCGAAAGGGATTCTCAATGTCTTCCCGGTTTGAGGCAAGTCATCTTCGGTAGATCAGATTCGGGGGAGGGCATTGGCGCCTTTGGGCCTGAGATTCTGGAACATGCCGACCATATGCCGGGATCTCTTCATCGAGGCGGCCTTGGTGTAAACGTTCCTGTAAATGTCCAAAAGGCCGTCCGATAAATCTTCTTTCGACATCGCCTTGGGAGCGACGACCGCATCGAAACCGCTGTACAGGTCCCAGGGATCCTCAGCGTTCGGCAGCCGGCCTTCGGCGAAAAGCTCTTCGCGGAGGCGGGTGCCGGGAAAAGGCGTCAGGATTTGGAACTGTCCGAGAATATTGTTCTCCAAAACGAAATCGGCGGCGCGTCGAAAAACGCCCGGGTCGTCGTGATCGAAGCCCAGGATGAAAGCGCCCAGGACCTGAATGCCGTGAGCCTGGATCCTGGCGCACGCCGCGGCCCGGTTCTCCGCATGGCGGCGCGTCCGAGTTTTCGCGTGAATCGCGTCCGGATGATCCGGATCGGGACTCTCGAAATTGACGAAGACCGCGATGCATCCGCTCTTTGCCAGCGCTTCGAGCAGGCGCTCCTCGGCGGCGACGGAGACGTCCGTTGCGGCGAAATATTTGATCCGCAGCGGAGTGATGGTCTTGAGAAGCTCATACGAACGATCGCCCTCGATGAACATGTTTTCGTCGCAGAAGATGACCTTGCGATTGAGGGAGACGCGGAGAAGGGCTTCCACTTCGGCGAGGACTTGGCTCGTCGTCTTGAAACGGAGGACCGGAGCGGAAGCCCGAGAGACCGGACGGAAGAGGCCGTCAAGCGGGCCTCCCCGCGCCGTTTGCACGGGGAAAAAAGGATAGGCGTTGGGATCGGCGAGGTCAAACCGGGGAATCGGGATCCGGTTCACGTCGATCGGTCCGGACGAACGATAGAACGGACGGGCCGTTCCCCGCCGGAATTCCTCCAGCAGGACCGGCCAGGACCGCTCGCCTTCGCCCGCGACCACGGCGTCGCAATGCCTTTTAGCCTCGTCGGGCAGGATGGAAGCGTGAATCCCGCCGATCACCGTGAATACGCCCCGCTTCCGGAATTCGTCGGCGATGGCGTAGCCTCTTCGCGCCTGCTCGGTCATGATGCTGAGGCCGACGATATCGAACGGTTCGTCGAAATCCGCCGGCCCGAATCGTTCGTCGATCAGGCGCAGGTCATGGTCGCGAGGGGTGCACCCGGCGATCGAAAGCAGAGACAGATTGGGAACGACAAAGGAAGGAAGATAGGGATTCGTATCGAAGAACTCCTGGAGCGGGGAATGTGAACTGGAATACGACCGTCTCCGCTTGCGCGACGGGGAGATCAATCCTATTTTCATGAGGCCGCCTCCGCTATCCGGACCCACCATCGGGCGACATCCCTGGGCAGCGCTTTCCAGGTCCGAGGAAAACCGCTGAGGAAGCCCAGGAATTCCTCATAGAGCTTGAGGCCGTCCCCCATTCTCAAATAATCGGGGTGGGTGATCATCATCATCATTCCGTATCGGTCATAGAGCCATTGAGCCTTGTCTTCCCAAATGCGATTCGTCTTTTCCTTTATCTGGATCCAAAGAACATGATCCTGGGGCAAGGTATAGGGCAATTCGACAAACCTTCCGGCGCGGAACGGCCAGAGCGCATGCGTCCCGCCGGGCAGAGGTTGAAAAGGATCGACGTCAAAACAGCTGGCGTCGTATTCGATGTTCAGGTTCTGGAGCCAGAACAAATTTCTGTGAACGGCGGCGCTTCGGAATCCGACCGCATCATAGGTCAGGAGGGCCTGGTTGATCCTCACGCTTCGCTTGTCGAAAATTCTCTTCGAGAAGTAGAGCTTCCCGTCATGATTAAAGCCGTGGATGCCGATCTCGTTCCCCGCTGCCCGGATCTGATCGACGATCGCCGAGTCGATGGGATAGAGATAGGGCACGAGATTCCAGGACGAGGAAAAGCCGTACTTTTTTTCAAGCTCCACCACCCGGGGGGCGAAGTCGAGGCCTGCGCCCGATTCGATGTCATGAGTCAAGACGATCGCACTCCGATTCCCGTTCGGCCAGAACGATTCCAGGGCCGCGTGGAAAGCCTCTTCGCCCATCCGCGACATGTATTCGCAGATTAACAGATCGGAGATGTACCATTGATCGCCGACTTTGATTCTCCGCTTGCCCTGGAGTCTGCGCTTCAGTCCCAGCGGGATAAAAGGCCGGGCAAGGTAATAGCTTTTCATCGAGAGCGAAAGGCGGGGGGGATGATCGAGTTCGCTCAGAAGCCGATAAACCTTATCCTGGGGACGGAGCTTCCCCAGGAGAGGATCGACGAGGGCCAGGATCCGCTCGGGATTATGATCCCGATTTTCGGTACGACTTGGAATACGCTTGGACATAATCGTAGGCGGCGTCTTCGTGCCTGACGTTATTCAGGATGACGCCCAGGGATGTGATCTTATGGGTCTCGAGGCTGGCCAGCGCCCGGCTGAGGATCTGGCGCGGCGTCTTCCCGCTCCGGACGACAAAAATATTGGCGTCGATCTTCGGGCCAAGGACGGCGACATCGCTCACCGACAGGACCGGCGGGGTATCGACGAGAATGAAATCGAAATGTTTCCGGAGTTCGTCCAAGAGCGTCCCCATTTTCTCCGACCCGAGGAGATCCGTCGGATTGGGGGGAATCGGGCCGGCTTTCATCAGGAAAAGCCCCCGGATTCCGGTCGGGCTGATCAAGCCCCTGGGTTCAGAGCCGTTGCCAAGGGTGTTGGTCAGACCCCAGATGTTCTGGACCTTGAAGATGCTGTGAAGACGCGGCCGGCGCAGGTCGGCGTCAAGGAGGAGGACGCGATGCCCCAGTTGGGCCAGAACGATTCCGAGGTTGACGACCGTGGCCGTTTTTCCTTCCCCGGGGAGCGCGCTCGAGACGGTTACGATTTTGAGCTGTGCCCGGGCCGCCTCGAGAAGGAACGTGGTCCGGATCGAACGGTAATGTTCGGCATAGGATGACTCCGGATCCTGATGGGCGATGAGCTCGATGGAGGAAATATCGCCCCGGTGTTGAACGGGATCATGGCCCGCTTTCCTCCCGTCCGCGATGTCCCCCTTCTCCCCGTTCGTCGCCTTTGTCCCGGAAATTTCGGTCGCCCTCAGTCCGCTTCGTCTGAATGCGGGAACGATCCCGAGCGAGGGAAGGCCCGCGTATTTTTCCACATCTTCGGAATCCGAAACCGAGCTGTCGAGGCGTTCGAACAGGAAAGCCAGGCCCAGCCCTCCGCAGATGCCGAGGAAAAGGGCGAGGACGATGTTCGGAATTTTCTTCGGGCTCGAGGGATAGAGCGGAACCTCGGCCCGGTCCACGATCCAGACATTGGATGTCCGCAGCCCCTTGAGCCGGACCGAAACCGCCGTTTCGCTCTGGCGGCGGAGGAGGGAATCAAGGAGGTTCTTTTTGTTGTCGATTTCGTTCTTGAGGCTGTTGTAAAGGATGGCATTGCTGTTGAGCTGAATGGCTTCTTCTTTTTGCTTATTGAAAACCGATTCGAGGGATTTCGCTTTATTCAACGCGGCTTGAAAATCGTTATAGGCGCTTTTCCTCAGAGCCTGCATCTCGTTCTCCAGGGCGGTCTTGGCCGAATCGAGGCTGGATTTAAGCCGCTGCATCTCGGGATAATCGGACTTGAAGACCGCTTGGCTCTTGGTATAATCCGCTTTCAACCGGACGTATTCTTCGCGCAGACGCTGAATGAGATCGTTGTTGTTGATCGCCTCCGGGAGAAAGTCGGGGGAGGCCGACCGGATTTCGTTGTAGAAGGATTCCTTGAGAACCAGGGCAATTTGGGCTTCGGTCAGGGCTTTGTTCAAATCCCCCAGCTTTTCGACGACCGTCGTCTCTTTGTCCCCGAGGGCGATGATGTTTTTTTCAGCTCCATATTCCAGAAGTTTTTTTTCGGCGGCCTCGATTTCCGATTTCACCTGAACGATTTGGGTCGTCAAAAAAGCGTTCGCTTGTTCCGTGGCCTGATACTTTTTTTGGACGTTCATGTCGACATAAGCGGCGAAAAGCGTGTTGAGCGCGGCGGCCGCGAATTTCGGGTCGGGATCCTTGAAACGGACTTCGACCAGGCGGGTCTGGGGGATGGGACTGATTTTGAGCCGGGCAAGGAAGCTGTCGGCCGACTTCCATCGGGCCCCCGGATCCTGCGAGTTCTCCGTGCCCGGGGATGTGCC
>Ga0315286_10005456_pt1 | contig 12287 bp, 12 predicted proteins | sample YL17G10_0_MG_FD_205038 | JGI IMG/M metagenome (GOLD analysis project Ga0315286, IMG submission 205038) | Sediment microbial communities from Yellowstone Lake, YNP, Wyoming, USA - YL17G10_0 | ecosystem: Environmental > Aquatic > Freshwater > Lake > Sediment | place: USA: Wyoming | collected... | reverse complement strand
CCGCTTGCGCACGCGTCAGCTCGTGCCGGATCTTCTCAGCATCACCCCTGGCAATGGCCTGCCGGAGCTCCTCCAACGCCGTGATGAACCGGCTGACGACAGCATCGACGGGCGCCGCGTTGGCCAGGAAAATGTCCGTCCACATCTCCACCGAGCTGGCGGCGACCCGCGTCAGATCGCGGAAGCTCGGGCCGGCAAACGGCGCGCACGTGCCATCGGCATCGAGCAGTGCGGTGACCGCGCTGAATGCCAGCGCATGCGGCAGGTGACTGACCCACGCCAGGATCGCATCGTGTTGCTCGGCATCGAGCACGTCGACCTGCATGCCGACGCCTTCCCAGAGCGCGCGCACCTTGTCCACCGCGGCAACAGCGGCGTGAGCACCGGGAGTGATGATACATCGCTGGCCCTGAAAGAGCTCGGCGAAGGCCGCCGCCGCGCCGGTGTGCTCAGTGCCGGCGATCGGGTGCCCCCCGACCACCGAGATGCCCGCCGGTACGCAGGCCTCCAGCTCGCGCAGCACCGAGGCTTTCACGCTGCCGACGTCACTGACCACCGCGCCGGGCTTCAGAGCCGGGGCGCAGGCGCGCGCCACGGCAGCGATGGCGCGCACCGGGACGCACACGAGCAGGAGATCGGCATCGCGCGCGGCGACCAGCGGATCGAAGCTGTACCGCTCGATGATCCCGCGCTCCCGGGCAATGCGCAGATTGGCTTCCGTGCGGCCGTACCCAACCACCTCGGTGATCAGGCCCGCGGCGCGCGCCGCGAGTGCCAGCGACCCGCCGATGAGACCCACCCCCGCAATCGTCACCCGCTCAAAAAGCGGTGGCACTCATTCCTCCTCCGCGCAGCACGTACTCGAGTGCGGCGATGAGTCGCGCGTTCTCTGCGGCGGTGCCCACCGTCACCCGCACGTGTTCCGGGAACCCGTAGACGCCCAGCGGGCGAACGATGACACCCTGACGCAACAGCGCCTCGTACACGCGCGCGCCATTGCCCACTCGAACCATCAAGAAATTCGCCCAGCTGGGGACGTATTCGAGCCGCAAGCGCGCACACTGTTGGCGCAGGAACGCCATCCCCTCGCGGTTGCACTGCAGGGTGCGGTGCACGTGCTCGTCGTCAGCGAGCGCCGCCAGCGCGGCAACCTGAGCGATGCTGCTGACGTTGAACGGCTGCCGCACGCGATTCATCAGGTCGATCAGCTCAGGGTGGGCGATGCCGAAGCCGATGCGCAGGCCCGCCAACCCATAGATCTTGGAAAACGTTCGCAACGTGATCAGGCGGCGGCCCGTGCCGTGGGCCGCCAGCGAATCCGGATAGGCAGGATCCTCGACGAACTCGGCGTAGGCTTCGTCCATGACGACAATCACGTGTGCGGGCAGGGCAGCGAGAAAATCTTCCCACTCCCGCCGGAAGAAGATGGTGCCCGTCGGATTGCTCGGATTGGCGAGAAACACCAGCCGGGTTGCGGGCGTGATGGCGTCGAGGATGCCTTCCAGGTCGTGCGTGTACTGCCGCAGAGGCACGAGCCGCGCATGGCCGCCGGCGGCCTGCACGATCAGCTTGAAAACGATGAAGGCCTGATCTGCGATGACCGCTTCGCCGCCGCGCTGCATGAACGTGCGCACGGCCAACTCGATGATCTCGTTGGAGCCGTTGCCGAAGATCAGCGCATCCGGTGAGAGGCCATATTTATTCGCCACCGCACGCTTCAGGTAGTAGCAGTTGCCGTCCGGATAGCGGTGCAGGTTGCCGAGCGCCGCCGTGACCGCGGCGACCGCTTTCGGGGAGGGGCCGAGCGGATTCTCGTTCGACGCCAGCTTGATGGACCCAAAGATGCCGTACTCGCGTTCCAGCTCCTCGATCGGCTTGCCCGGCGGATAGGGTGCCAGGCTGCGAATCCATTCGGGTATGGTGATGTCACTGAGCATAGAGTGACGAGGCTCTCTCAGCGCGGGCTACCGCCCGCAACCCATTGCGGATTGCGGAATGCGGATTGCGGATTGCGGAATGCGGATTGCGGAACCCGCAATCCGAAATCCACAATCCGAAATTCTTACCACCATGCGACGACTTCTCGAACTAGTAGCCTCAGACGGGGGGCGGCGCGGCGGGGTAGGACCCGAGCACCTTGAGCAGCAGACAGCGCGGTTTGAGGGCCGCGAGGGCGCGCGCGAGCGGGGGTTCCTGCACGTGCCCGATCAGATCGAGGAAGAACAGGTATTCCCAAGCCCGCTCTTTCAGTGGTCGCGAGGCGATCGTGCTGATGCTCACACTGTTGTTGGCGAACGGCCTCAGGACCCGATGGAGCGCGCCTGCCTGATGCGGCACCGACATCAACAGCGAGGTCTTGTCGTCCCCGCTGGGGTGCCCGGTGCCGTCACGGCCGATGACCAAGAAGCGCGTGCAGTTGTGGGCCTGATCCTGGATGCTGGCCGCGACGATCTTCAACTGGTAGTGCTCGGCCGCGGCACGCCCGGCGAGCGCCGCAACCCGCCCATCCTGACGGGCCATCTCCGCGGCCTGGGCGTTGCTCGCCGCCTCGATCTGCGGCACGCCGGGAAAGTGCTCGGCGAGCCAGCCGCGGCATTGTCCGAACGACTGGGGGTGCGAGACGATCCGTTTGATACCATCCATGCGACCGCTGCGGGACATCAGGCATTGCTCGACGCGCAGCAGCAACTCGGCCTTGATCGACAGCGGCGAGCCGACGAAACGGTCGAGCGTGGCCGCCACCATGCCCTCAACCGAGTTTTCCACCGGGACGATGCCGTAGTCGGTGCGCTGATGCTCGACCTCGTCGAACACATTGGCGATGGAGCTGACCGGAACCAACTGGCTACGTGCGCCGAACTGTGCGCGCGCCGCTTGATGCGAGAAAGTGCCGAGCGGCCCGAGACAGGCGACGAGCAGTTCTTTCTCGAGCGACAAGCAGGCAGAGATGACTTCCCGAAAGATCGGTCGGATGCCGTCAGCATTCAGCGGGCCTTGGTTGCGTGTGAGCAGGCGTGCCAGGATGCGCTTCTCGCGGCCGGGCGTATAGATGCTCGCCCGTGCGTGATGTTTGCGTTTGCCGATCTCTACTGCCAGCCGGGCGCGCTCATTCAGCAGCGCGAGCAGCCGGTCGTCGATGCGGTCAATATGGGCGCGTAGGGCATCAATCGATTTCGCGCGCGGCAAGGAACTCCCCCGAAGATCCTGGCACGAACAATCGCAGGCGGACGTAGCGGGATATCACAGGAATCAGACCAGATCCGTGCATGGATCAAAATTGACCGCTGGTCTGGTAGCGCAACGGTCCGGCAATTGCAACGGCATCTGCTGCCGCTGTGGGGGCGGGGCGAATTGGGACACTCGCCGCGCGATGCCCCACGCTTGACCTGTCCGTCTCTTCGCGGAGTACAATAGAATCAGAAGCATGTGTCTGGCTGTTCATGCAGCCGCACATCGCAGAAAGGAGACTCTCGATGAGCACTCGAGCTGTTGCTCTTGGCGTCGCGGTGCTGCTCTGGAGCGCCGCGGTGTGTCAAGCGGCCGGCGGTGAGATCATCGTGTCCGGCCAGCAAGCCGATGCTGTGACGGTGAAGGACATGCCCGCAGACAACGGTGTGGTCGCTGGTGTGGTGGTCAACAATTCGCGTCAGGTAGTCCGTGACGTCAAGCTGCTGATCCGCAACGCGTGGCTGTGGAACAACGAGCGCCACCCGGGAGCGGTCAACCCAGGCAATGCGGAGTTCTTCACGGTTCGCGGCGAGATACCGCCGGGCGCTAGCCTGCCGTTCACGTATCGAACGCCCCCGCTGCCGCAGCGCTCTGACGGGCACTTCATCACGTCAGCGGAGGTCGTGGAGTTCACCCAGGTTGGGAGCTCGGCAGCTTCGTTTTGAGTCTGACGGCAGTCTCTTCCACGGGCTTTGCGAGCAGCTTCCCGACCTCGTCGCGTACGATTGTGGCGCTGTTCCGCTCCGTGTCGCGGGCGGCGTAGATCAAGGTGATCGTCCCCTGCCGCGCTTGTTCGGCGAGCGCGGCCAGTAGTTGGCGCGCTGCGGGGCGGCGCAGCTCGGTTCGGTAGCGGCGTTTGAACTCCGGCCATTTCTCCGGGTCGTGCCCTTACCAGCGGCGCAGCTCGGGGCTGGGTGCGATGTCGCACAGCCATTCAGCAAGCTGCGCGGCCTCCTTGCTGAGTCCCCGCGGCCACAACCGTTCGACCAACACGCGCCGGCGCGTCGTAGACGCGCTTGAGCTTCACCATCGCAGCTCCCGACAACCGGCAGAGGTTACGCCGCGTTTGATGCCGCTGGAGACGAGTCCGGCAACCTGCGGATCTCGTCCGGAAGCTTCTTCAGCTCACGCGCCAACTGGTCGAGTTGTTTGCAGGTCTCGCGCATGTACTCGTACAGATGCTTGTGCAGCAGGGCGAAGGTGACCGCGTCGCGCAGCGCCCGCGGCCGCCGCAATGCCGTTTCGATCATCAACGAGACGGTCATCCACGCCCGGCGTGGCGACGCGCGCAAGATACATGTCCAGAGCACGCGCAGGAGAATCATCAGATCTTGCCCGCTCGCCCGCAGGCGGGTTTGCACCTGAGTGCCTTTGTTGAGGATGAGTTGCATCGTGCGCCGGCGGTAGTTCCGGTAGCTGTACAGGCGTTCGAGCAGGTGCTTGTAGCCCTCGTACAGCTCCAGCCGCGACATGCGCTCGGGAATGATGTTGGTGAAGACGAACTGGTCGCCGACCGACTCGGCAATCAGCCGCCCGGCCTGCTTGAGGCGCAGGTACAAGGGGGTCTTCGGTACGGCGTTCAGCATGCCGGTCATCGACACCGGGATGCGGGCCTCCTGGATGAAGCGGAACTGCTCGTCGAAGATGGAGGCATCGTCGCTGTCGAACCCGACGATCATCCCGGCCATCACCTCCATGCCGGCGCGCTGGATCCGATGCACGGACTCGAGAATGTTCCCGCGCAGGTTCTGCGTCTTCTTGGTTTCTTGCAGGCTGGCGGCGCGAGGCGACTCGATGCCCACAAAGATCGTGGTGAAATTCGCCTCGCGCATCAGCTGCAGCAGCTCGTCGTCCTGCGCGAGGTTCAAGGTCACCTCGGTCATGAACTCGATCGGGTAGCCGTTCGCCTGTTGCCAATCGGCGAGCGCCCGCAGCAGGTCTTTCGCCTCTTTCTTGTTGCCGATGAAGTTATCGTCGACCACGAAGACGTTGCGCAGCCGGAGCCGATGGATCGCTTGCACCTCGGCCATGACCTGCGCCACGGCTTTGGTGCGCGGCCGGCGGCCGTACATGACGATGATATCGCAGAACTCGCAGTTGAACGGGCAGCCGCGCGCGAACTGAATGGTCATGGTGCGGTACCGATCGATCTTGAGGAGGTCGAACCGCGGCAGCGGTGAGTCACGCATGCTGGGCTTCTCGACCTGCCGGTACTCGGGTTGCCACTGACCGCAGGCGTACTCTTTCAGGAACTGCGGCCAGGTGTATTCCGCCTCGTCGACGAACACGACGTCGACCTTGTCGCGCAATTGCTCCGGGCAGAGCGACGCGAACGGCCCGCCGGCGACGACGAACTTGCCGCGCCGGCGGAACTCTGCCGCCAGCTCGAAGATCCGCTGGCTATGGACGACGTATCCGGTCAGACCGATGATATCGGCATCGGTGTCGAAATCGACGCCCTCGACGTTCTCATCGCACAGCACCACCTCGTGCTCGCGCGGCGTGATGCCGGCGACCGTCGGCAGCGACAAGTTCGGAAACACGCACTTCTTCTTCAGGCTGCGGAGGATGCGATCAAACGTCCAGAACGATTCCGGGTTCTTCGGTGCGATCAGATAAATCTTCATACTTCCCGCCTTCTACGCGTGCCGCCGAAATAACACCACGGCACCCGTCGCGGAGTGCCAAACTCAGTGCTGATGATACCCTTTCTACTTCGTTTCGTTCAAGCTGACTAGTGGGGCGGAGAACTTTCTGATGCCACGCCGAAGGCCGCATGACGCCTTGGGCAACTTTGGTTATCCTCTGGTATCCTCGCCACCATGACCGTCTCTCTCGGCAAAGAACTCGCCAACTGGTCAACGAGAAGATCAAGACCGGACTCGTCGCTCGCAGGAATTCGTGCTCTTCTACCGCCCCCCTCCGGTGCATGGAGATTTCCACATCCGTGACGCACACCCTCGTTCCTCACAGTGGTCTTCTCTGCTTGACAGTGACGGCTGAATTAGGCAAGGGGTGTCCGGCGTCTTCAAGGCCAAAAGCGTTTGCGGCCCGCGCCACGGGGTGGCACAACCTCACACCTGACGTGCGGGCCTTGACCAGGAGGAAACGACAGAACCGTGGACACGATGGCGAGAGGGTGGATGCGGGCGAAAGCAGGACTCTGGTTGGTGCTGGTCGTGGTTGTTGGGATGCTAGGGGCCCCGGCCGTCTGGCCGATGCAGACGACCGTCGGCGGCCGGCCGCTTGATCTTGACGGGACCCTGAGCGTTCGGGAAGTCGTCGAGGAGAACGGGGCTACCAAGCACGAGCGGACGCAGGAGCAGTTACGCCTGCACGTCGGGGTGTCACTGGCCAAATGGTTGAAGTTTGATTCGACGACGGTCTGTACAAATGGCGGACCAACCTTGAAAGCCGACCGCGCCGGCCTCTACTCGTGGGATGACGTCTTTCAGGACATATCACCCGCGGTGGAGTTCGATGAGGCGTACCTCAGCATCTTCCTCCCCTCGGTCGATCTCCGCCTCGGCATACAAAAGGTGGCGTGGGGGAAGCTCGACCGCACGCAGCCGAACAATTTGATCAACCCCATCGCTTACTTCGACCCGTTCCTAGCAGAGGAGGCCGAACAACGGATCGGTGTGCCTGCCCTACAGGCGTCGTATTATCTGCCGGAGGCTGGCGCCATCCCGCCGGAGAGCCGTCTGACCGCCGTTTGGGTGCCGAAGTATGTGCCGCCTCGTTTCCCGTTGGCGACGTGTGATGTCCAGGGCAACACCTCGCATTGCGATGCGGAGCGCTGGTTTCCCCCGGCGGGTATGCCCACGCCCAACTTCTTCGTGCCGCCGGGCCTCATGACTCTGCCCGACGGGAGCCCCAGTCCGGGGTTCAATGTGCCGCTCGCTTTCCGCGTGCGCAATGTGGCGCTGCCGGCGATGCGTCTGAATAACAGCACGGTCGGTGTGCGTTACTCGGCGCTCATCCACGACGTCGATCTGGCGCTGTATTACTTTCACGGCTTCGACATCGAACCGGGGTTCAATTTGACGGCGAAGGTTTTTGGACAGCCCGATCCGAACCTTGCCAATCCGTTTCACGTGAAGGATTTGTCCGGCGCCACGACCCTATCGCCCGAATTCCACCAGATCGACTCATGGGGGGCCGACTTCGCGTACGCATTTGATCGCTTCACCGTGCGCGGCGAGGGGGCGTTTGTCAGCGGGCGCCCCTTCGCTCGCGACCTGCGGGACTTGGTGACGAATCCGCAACCCCTCGCCGGCGAAATCAAGAATGCCTTGACGGCGCTCGCCCAGGGCGCCGGCCAGGCAACGGTGCTGCTGCCCGCCGCTACCGTCATCCATTCTGCCGCCGAGTGGGGCCTCGGGGTCGACTACCTGTACGAAGGCTACCTCCTGCTCCTGCAGGTGAATCAAACCGACGTCTTGCACAACGACGTAGACCTATTGATCAAGGACGTCGAGACGCGGCTGCTTGCCAACTTGCGCAAGAGCTTTCTGGCGGACCGACTGCAAACGCAGCTGATCGGCATGCATGCAATTGAAAGCGATTACACGCTCATCCGCCCCACGCTTCTGTACCGCCTTACGGACAATTTGAATGCCCAGGTCGGTTACTTGTTCATTGCGGGACGCGCCCGTTCGTTAATCGGTCAGTATCGGCGCAACGACGAAGGATTCGTCCGGCTCGAGTACAAGCTGTAAAATTCGGCAAGAAGTCGGGAGGCGGATAGCGGTTGGGGGTATTCGTACAGCTTTTCGGTTTGTAGAGGGAAACCGGATGGAATGGTACGTGGAACGTAACATGCGTAGAACCTTTGGTTTTCTGATGCTCCTCGCGTGGGTCGCCACGCCTGCTGTGGCGGCCACAACCGCCCGCGAGCTGCTCGACCAGACGCGACGGTTAGCCGAGACCACACGGAAGTGGAACGATCGGGTGCAGCGCTTGAAGCTGCGCATCGTCGACCGTCGGGGCGGCGAGCGGAATCGCGAGCTCGTTATCGAGTCCAAGAAGTATCCGGAGGACCGCACTCGCACGATCATGTTCTTCGAATCGCCGCCGGAGGTCAAAGGCGTCGGCTTCCTTCAATGGGCCGACCCGCACGGCAAAGATGAGCAGTGGTTGTATCTTCCCGAACTGAAGCGCGTCCGACAAATCAGCGCGGGCGCCAAGCACGAGAGCTTCATGGGGACGGATTTCAGTTACGACGATCTGGCCATCATCGGGGACATCACCGACTGGACCGACGCGGATGCCCGTGCCGTGTTGCTGCGCGACGAGGTACTGGATGGCCGCCCCTGCCACGTCATCGAGTTCACCCCGACCGGGAAGGACCTGACGTACAGCAAGATCCTCACCTGGCTAACGGCCGACGATCTCGTGATGGTGAAGTTCCAGATGTACGATAAGGGCGGCCGGCTGGAAAAATTGCTCACCCTTAGTGACATCCGTACTGTCAGGGCGATTCCGACGGCGTTTCGCATGGAAATGAAGAACGAACAGAGTGGGAGTCGTACCGTGGCCGACTTCAGCGAGATCACGTACGACCCCGGTTTCGGAGACGACACGTTCACCCAGCGCTCGCTCGAGCACGGGCTCTAACCTAAAGACCACGTTGGGAATGGCGTCGTAGTTGACGTGACCGGCCCGCCTGGCCATCGCTTCCACCACGGCGATACCTTCGTCCGACGCCTTGTGCGCCAGCATCGGACCGGCGATCACGAAGGAATCCCTTCCTTCTTTCCGCCCACGCCAAGATTCGCGTACAGCCATTCAGTTTCGCCACTCCCGTGTGCTACGCTGCCATCCATGGACACGGGACGGCCGCAGACCATCAGCCCCGACGATGCGGAAGCGGCGCACCTCGTCACGGCGGCCGTACCGGACACGATCGCCCTGTACCGATTCGGCTCTACCGTCACTGGGGCCACGCATGCCGAGAGCGATATCGATTTGGCGATCCTGGCCGCGCACCCGCTCGATCCGGTATTCCGCTTCGACCTGCAGGAGGAGCTGGCGGTGCGGTTGCGGCGCCCGGTGGACCTTGTCGATCTCCGGCGCGCCTCCACCGTTATGCGTGTCCAAGTCATTGCGCGCGGGACCGTACTGGCCGTCTTCGACCGGCCCGCGATGGAACGCTTCGAGGCCTATGCGTACTCAGCCTACGCGCGGCTCAACGAAGAACGGGCCCCCGTTCTCGAACGGGTCCGGCGTGAGCGGACGATCTATGGCTGATGACATCATTCTCAACAAGGTCGCGATCATCGAGCGCTGCATCGCGCGAATTCGAGCGGAGTACGCGGGCAATGACGCGAATCTATTCACCGATCTGACGCGGCAGGATTCCATCATCTTGAATCTGCAACGTGCCTGCGAGGCGGCCATCGACCTGGCCATGCACTTGGTCAGTGTGCACCGCGTGGGAGTCCCCCAAGACACCCGTTCGGCCTTCGATCTCTTGCGCGACGCTCAGGTGCTCCCGGCCGCGGTCGCCGATCGGATGACTCGGATGGTTGGGTTCCGCAACATCGCGGTGCACGAGTACCAGAAGCTGGACCTCTTGATCGTTAAACGGATCGTAACCGAGCACCTCGATGACTTCCGCCAGTTCACTGCGGCGGTGCTCGGATCGCCCCCCTGAGGCTGGCACCGACCGGTCCCGGCCGGCCTGCTAAGTTGAGGACCGAAGGAATCCCCCCCCCTCCTTTCGAGACTATTGATAAACGGGACCCACACCCCCTTCGACGGCGTTCAGGGCAGGCTTCGAGACGGTCCCCTCCTCTGCTACCTCACAACCACCTCGCTGCTGAAGCTTTCGCCTGAAGGCGAGGGTTTTGACCCACCCAAAGTGAGACAATAAAGACGCCAAAAACACGCATGTCGGATGTCGTGCCGGGGACGAAATAGGTGAAGACCAAGCCATAGAATCCGCCCGGCAACTCTGGCAGGATTGGTATCCAAGTAGAGGTCGCCTCAAATGAGCCCAATCCCTTGGCGACCGCGTACTGCGTCGGCGCGAAGATGTCACTTCGGTCGAGTACGACGTCTGGTATCAACGGTGCGAATCCGGAATGAACGCCCGGGTTGGAGAGAGTCACCACCCCGTCAGACTCGACGGCCGTGCCCAAGCCATTCGTCACCCACGGATACAGAACCCCGTCGTCGAAGTTGTCGACCTGTACGCCCCGAACCGGATCCGAGAGCTGGAACGAATCGACCTGGTACCTAAACACTGTATCAAACGCGTGCGCTTCAGAGGAGACGAGACAGCTGCCGAGCGCAAGTGTCACAACCAGACACAGACCTGAGCCGGTCACTCGCCCCATCACTATGGTCATCAGTCCCCGTCGCATCTGCATCGTGGTCGCTCCTTCGGGCTGAAGGTTTGGCGTTGAAGGTACCACGGACGGAGTCACTCTGTCGAACTGACGCCGCGACGACCAGGCGAGCTTCTTGAAGGTCCCGTGGGCGCGGCGTACTATCAAGATCGCGATGCACCCGCTGACAATCATTCAACGCCACCTGATCGAGTTGCGCTCCCTTGGCGCGCGCCGCATCGGAGTCTTCGGGCCATTCGCCCGCGGTGAGGCGCGGGAGGACAGTGACGTCGACGTATACGTCGAGTTCGACGACGAAAAACGCACATACGACAATTTCTTCGCCCTGCACGAACTGCTGGAGAAAATCTTGCGACGGCGTGTGGATCTTGTGACCGACAAAGCCCTCACCGAAACGAAGGCGCGTCTCATCTTGCCCACCATCCAGTATGCTTCCGAGCACGGTTGAGTTGTTGAAGCGGCGAGCAACTCGTAGCCTCGCTCACTATCCTATTCGATGCCGTAGCGCTTGCATCACAGCGTGGTGGCGTTGATGCCGAGGCGGGCGAGCTGGCCTCTGTCGAGACTGGACGATCGAGGTCGGGAGGGGGCGCGCGAGGGGTGAGCTTGGGACTGTTGTCCGCGCGCCAGACGGCTCCATGCACCCCGCTAGCGGCTGGCAGGTCGTTCGGCTTTCAGCGCAGCGGCGACGATGGGTTTTGCCCAATCCGGTGTCGTGGCGAGGCGGTCCCGGTTCCGAATGCGGCCGTCGACGAACTTCAGAAGGAGCTTGGGGCGAGGGGACGCCGTGCCGTCGACATCCGCCTCGTAGCTGTTGTCGTACACCTTGAGAGCGGTCACCTTGGGAATCAGGCGGGCCAGGTTGGCGCGGCTCTGATCGTAGCGTTCACGGATGCGCTGCGGCGGAATGGCTTGTTCCCCGCGGGCGACGCGTGCCTTGACGCGCGCCACGTGGCGGTCGGCGCTATCGAGCGCGATGTACCAGATCTTGAGGACCATCCCACGGGCCGCCGCTCGATGCAGCAGGCGGCTGATCGTTCGTCCGCCGAGCGTCGTCTCGAACGCGAAGCTCTGTCTGGTTGCGATCGCGTTTTCCAGTCGCTGCTTGCCCGCTTCCCACGCAAGGGCATTCGCGTCGTCGAGCGGTAGCCCCGGGTTTCGCTCCATGAGCTTGCGCGTGAGCTCGTCCGGATTGAAATAGTCGGCGCCCGCCTGGCGAATCATCTCGCCGACGATGCTGCTCTTGCCACCACCGTTGGGTCCGGCAATGACCCAAATGGTGGGTTGGCGGTCAGCGGCCACGGCGCTCGCGGCCCTGCCGCTCGCGGTCACGCCGCTGGCGGCCGTGCCGCTTCAGAGCGCGCTGGTGCGCCTTGCCGAGCGCCTCGGGAGAGGCGTCGAAGGCGCGCTCCATCGCTCCGTGGAATGCGGGCTGCTGCATCCGCGAGACGAGGGCGTCGAACTCCTCCGTGAGCATATCGATGACGTGGGCGGCTGCGGGGTTCAACGCCTCGTACTCCTCGATGGAGATCAGTACGGCAGTGGGACGCTTCTGCCGTTCAATGACCACTCGCCCGGTGCGGGCGACATCCAGGTACTTGCCAACGTGCTGCTTGAATTCCGTCGCGCTCGCTCTGACCGCTTCCGCCATGGTGATCGACTATAATGCACGATCTAGGCGAAATGTCCATAATGGGCGCTCCT
>Ga0315286_10005455_pt1 | contig 12288 bp, 12 predicted proteins | sample YL17G10_0_MG_FD_205038 | JGI IMG/M metagenome (GOLD analysis project Ga0315286, IMG submission 205038) | Sediment microbial communities from Yellowstone Lake, YNP, Wyoming, USA - YL17G10_0 | ecosystem: Environmental > Aquatic > Freshwater > Lake > Sediment | place: USA: Wyoming | collected... | reverse complement strand
AATTTTGCGGTGGTGTTCCATGCAACGGGAAAAGCGATGCTGTTTTTGGCCTTCAAGATATCATCTCTGCCATAAGGCGAGACTGTGTCAACAAAGGGTCATGGTGCCCCCTAGAACGGCTCTTCGCTTCGGGTTTCGCCTAGCTCGCGCAAGACTTCCGGGAGCATCTCCGGCAGGTCTTCGGCGACGAGGCCCGGGCCAAAGGCGAGCGCGGCCGCGCCGTGCAGCCACACGGCGGCGCTGGCCGCTTCGAAGGCCTCCATCCCTTGCGCGAGCAGGCCTCCGATCATGCCCGCGAGCACGTCGCCAGTCCCGGCGGTCGCGAGCCAGGGACTGGTGGTGGCGTTGATCGAGGCCCGGCCGTCCGGTGACGCAACCACCGTGTCGGGACCCTTGAGCACGATGGTCGCCGCCGACCGTGAGGCGGCGTCCCTGGCGGCATCGAGCTTCGAGGGGCCACGAACTTTGCCGAACAGAGCGGCGAACTCGCCCTCATGCGGGGTCAGGACGACGGACGCCGGCCGGCCGGCGATGGCGCCAAAAAGAGTAGCATTATCGCCGGCGAATGCGGTGAGCGCGTCCGCATCGAGAACGACCGCTGCTTTGGACCGCAGGGACGCAAGCACCATCGTCTTCAGGCGCTCGCCGAGCCCTGCGCCTGGACCGATCACGATGGAATTTTTTCGCGCATCTTCGAGCATGGCGGCGAGTGCATCGGCGTCCTCGCAAGGCCGAACCATGATGGCGGTGAGTTGGGCGGCATTGACGGCGAGCGCGTCTGGCGGAGACGCGACAGTCACAAGACCGCTGCCGGCGCGAAGCGCGCCTCGTGCCGCGAGACGCGCGGCGCCTGTGCTCCAGATGGGTCCTGAGACGACGACGCTGTGCCCTCTTCGATATTTGTGTCCGGTTGCTTCGGGCCAGGGAAATTCGGTGAGCCAAAGCTCCGGCTCGTTGACGAAGGCTCTTGGCTCGATGGTGTCGAGCACGCTTGCAGGAATGCCAATATCGGCGAGGATCGTCTCCCCGCAATAACCGCGCCCCGGGTAAAGCAGATGCCCGGGCTTCAGGCGGAAGAAGGTCACGGTCGCGAGCGCATCAATGGCAACGCCCCTCACCTCTCCGGTGGTGCCGTCAATGCCGCTCGGCACATCAATGGCGATGATAGGGATGTCGCTGTCGTTGACGGCTTCGATCAGCGCCGCGGTTTCGCCGTCGATGGCGCGCGCGAGGCCCGCACCGAAAAGTCCATCGACAATGGCGTCGGCGCCCTCGAGCAGATCGAGCTTAAGCTTCTCGGTCGTCCCGTCCCAAAGCTTGGCCATGGCGGCAGCATCATCCGGAAGCCGCGCTTTGTCGCCCAAGAGGCCGAGCCGGACGGTGTAACCCTTGTCGCGCAACAGCCGTGCAGCGACGAAGCCGTCGCCGCCATTATTGCCGGGCCCACAAAGCACAACGACGCGGCGCGCATCGGGGAATAGCCGCGCGACTTCGTCGGCGACGGCCGACCCGGCCATCTCCATCAGCGCAAGACCCGGCACCTCGCCAGCGATGGCAAGCCGGTCGGCCTCGGCCATTTCCTTTGCCGTCAGGAGTTCAAGCATCGATCGATCAAGGCCCCTCGGAAGGTCACTGCACCATGCCAGAAAAGTCCAAAAACCTCGCCAAGCCACGCTGATTGTTTTTTATGCAGTCAGCCTAACTCTTGTGCATACATACCGGCCCCCGATCCGAGACGCTTCGAAGGGGTATCCTAAACGGCTGAAACAGATCGCTAAAAATTGCGCCCAGGGATTGGCATAGGGTGTGCTATGGCCCCCTTCACAAACTCTTAAGAAGCGGGCCGGGTGGGCTGATCGCTCTCTTTTTGCGCCCTTGGGAGGCCAGAGCAAGCATGAAGAAAATCGAGGCAATTATCAAACCCTTCAAGCTCGACGAGGTGAAGGAGGCTTTGCAGGAGATCGGTCTCCAGGGGATCACCGTCACCGAGGCCAAGGGCTTCGGCCGCCAGAAGGGTCATACCGAGCTCTATCGCGGCGCGGAGTACGTCGTCGACTTCCTGCCAAAGGTGAAGCTTGAGATCGTGCTCGGCGACGGCATGGTAGAAAAGGCAATTGAGGCTATTATCGCCTCCGCCAAGACGGGCCGGATCGGGGACGGGAAAATCTTCGTGTCCAATGTGGAAGAGGCCGTACGGATTCGTACCGGGGAGACGGGGAACGACGCCATCTGATGTACCGCGCGGCCCGCGATGGTCGCGCATTCGAGATTTCCGCCACCAAGCGCGACGGGAGCCGCAAGGGGGCATCAAACATGCCAATGACAGGGGAGTACCATGGCAGACGCTAAGCACCTAGTTAAGAAGATCAAAGACGAAGACATCAAGTTCGTCGACCTGCGCTTCACCGATCCACGCGGCAAGATGCAGCACGTCACCATGGACGTGCGCGAGATGGACGAGGACGCGTTCAATGAAGGCATCATGTTCGACGGTTCGTCGATCGCCGGCTGGAAGGTGATCAACGAATCCGACATGAAGCTGATGCCGGATCCGGAATCGGCGGTGATGGACCCGTTCTTCGCGCAAAGCACGCTCGCGATATTCTGCGACGTGCTGGAGCCTCTTACCAACGAGCCCTATGAGCGCGATCCGCGCGGCATCGCCGGCAAGGCGCAAGCCTATTTGAAGCAGACCGGCGCCGGCGACACCGCGGTGTTCGGACCCGAGGCCGAGTTCTTCGTGTTCGACGACGTCCGCTTCGCCGCCGAGCCGTTCAATTGCGGCTACAAGATCGACTCGATCGAGCTGCCCTCGAACATGGACACCGAATACGAGATGGGCAATCTCGGTCACCGGCCGCGCACCAAAGGCGGCTATTTCCCGGTGCCGCCGATCGACTCGGCGCAAGATCTCCGCTCGGAGATGCTGAGCGTGATGTCGGATATGGGCGTCGTCACCGAAAAACATCACCACGAGGTGGGCGCGGCGCAGCACGAGCTCGGCATCAAGTTCGGTCCGCTGGTCAAGATGGCCGACGCGATGCAGATCTACAAATATGTGATCCACAACGTGGCGCAGGCTTACGGCAAGACCGCGACGTTCATGCCGAAGCCGGTGTTCGGCGATAACGGCTCGGGCATGCATACCCACCAGTCGATCTGGAAGGACGGCAAGCCGATGTTCGCCGGCGACAAATATGCCGACCTCTCGGAGATGGCGCTGTTCTATATCGGTGGCATCCTCAAGCACGCCAAAGCGCTCAACGCCTATACCAACCCGCTGACCAACTCCTATAAGCGGCTAGTCCCGGGCTATGAGGCGCCGGTGCTGCTCGCTTATTCCTCGCGCAACCGCTCAGCCTCCTGCCGTATTCCGCTCGGCTCGGGGCCCAAGGCCAAGCGCGTTGAGGTGCGGTTCCCCGATCCCGGCGCCAACCCCTACCTCGCCTTCGCGGCGATGTTGATGGCTGGCTTGGACGGCATCGAGAACAAGATCCATCCCGGCGATCCGATCGACAAGAACCTCTACGACCTGCCGCCGGAAGAGCTGGCGAAAGTGCCGACCGTTTGCGGGTCGCTGCGTGAGGCTTGCGAGGAGCTCGACGCGGATCGCGCCTTCCTCAAAAAGGGCAACGTCTTTACCGACGACGCGATCGATTCCTATCTCGAGCTTCGCATGGAAGAGGTCGAGCGCTTCGAGATGATGCCGCATCCGATCGAGTTCGAAATGTATTACAGCGTCTAACTCTCAAGACGTTGCAGACAAGCAAGGGGCGGCCGTTTACGCAACGGCCGCCCCTCTTTGCTGCCCGGCCCGCTGAACCTTCAAATTCCCGCGTCACCCCCCGGCACGCGAGCTGTCGGTGAAATAGGTTCTTGCCAGGCTCCCCCTAGACCTCACATGAAGTAATACGCCCCCAACGCCATTGCCGCGAAGGCGAGTGTGTAAATCCACTCCTTCTGGCTCTCGTACCAAACCCCGATCATTGACGGGATGCCGAACACCACGAAGCGACAGAGCGAAATGATCGTCAGGCCTGCGATCGAGGTGAGGAGCCAAAAGCTGAAATCTGGCGAAGCGATGCTGCCAGTCGAGTCTCCGGCGTCGACCAGCACGAATTGGGTGCTGCTCGCGCCCATTCTGAGCAACGCGTAGAGCGCGGCCGATGCCAACATCACGAGAAAGAAATAGCGCACGCGCTTGCCCCTTTGAAACTCCGTTGCCTTTGAGACAAATTTTAGGGAGCGCGCGTAAACAATCGCGTAAGAGATAGGCTTAACCGCGAGTTAAAATCCATCTTGGTCAGGCCGCTTTCCATTTGATGGAACAGCCGATCGACGCGGTCTGGTCGCGCGGGCCTTGGCTCGTCTCGGCGATCAGCTTCATGGCCTCGAACAGCTCGCGGCGGGCGCCTGGAGGCGCCGGATCGCGGCCGCTGGCATCGAGCCGCCCGCGATATTGCAATTCGAGCTTATCGTTGAAGCCGAAGAAATCCGGGGTGCACACGGCGTCGTAGGCGCGCGCCACTTGCTGGGTCTCATCATAGAGATAGGGAAAATTGAAGCGATGCTCAGATGCAAAGCGCTTCATGTTGTCGGAGGAATCGTCCGGATGGTGGGCGGCGTCGTTGGAGGAAATGGCAACCGCGCTGACGCCTAGCCCTTTCAGCTCGCCGGCATCGCGAACGATACGTTCGGTCACCGCTTGCACATAGGGACAGTGATTGCAGATGAACATCACCAGCGTGCCGTTCTTGCCGCGCAGGGCTTCGAGGTTGTAGGTCTTGCCATCGGTGCCCGGAAGCGTGAAGCCGGGTGCCTTCCAGCCGAAATCGCAGATGGGAGTGTGCTCAGCCATTGTCCCTGGCATATGGCGGATGGGACGGCGTTGTGCAACTAGTCGGGCCTTGCCCCGTGTAGTCGGACTCTTGAAAAAGCCGCAAGCGCGTGCGAGCTAACATCGTTCCCTTGGCACAAGAGATTCGTTTGGAATCAGGCGTCCTGGACCCCATGCGCAAGACTGCTCCATCCCGGCGAAAGCCCCAAAAGCCTGCTGCTTCGCGGCGGAAAGCGCCCGCGTCAAAAGATTTGTTCACCGGGATTGACGACGAGGCTAAGCCAAGGCCTTTTCGCGGCGCGAAGCCTCCCAAGGGTAACTCCGCAGGCCGTTCGGCGGAGGGAGACTATACCGCGCGCGACATCGAGGTGCTTGAGGGGCTCGAGCCCGTGCGCCGGCGTCCTGGTATGTATATCGGCGGCACCGACGAGAAGGCGATGCATCACCTGTTCGCCGAGGTGCTCGACAACGCCATGGACGAGGCGGTGGAGGGCCACGCCAACCGCCTCGAGGTCGAATTCGAGGCGGATGGATTTCTCACCGTGACGGACAACGGCCGGGGTATTCCCGTCGATCCGCATCCGAAATTCAAATCGAAATCCGCGCTCGAAGTCATCATGACAACGCTGCATTCGGGCGGCAAATTCAATTCCAAGGTCTATGCCACGAGCGGCGGCTTGCACGGCGTCGGCGTCTCGGTCGCGAACGCGCTCTCTGAAACTCTCGAAGTCGAGGTCGCGCGCGGACAGAAGCTGTATCGCCAGACCTATACGCGCGGCGCTCCGGACGGCAAGCTGAAGTCTCTGGGTGCGGTGAAGAACCGCCGCGGCACGACGATCCGTTTCAGGCCCGATGCAAAAATCTTCGGCAAGGGCGTGGCTTTCAGTCCGAAGCGGCTATTCCGCATGGCCCGCTCCAAGGCCTATCTATTCGGCGGCGTCGAGATTCGCTGGTCCTGCGCCAAGGCCCAGCTCGAAGGCGATAACGACACGCCGGCATCAGCTGTTTTCCATTTCCCGGGTGGCCTCAAGGACTTTCTCGCAAACCGCATCGAGGGCCAGGAAACCGTCACCAAGGATGTGTTCGCCGGACGCATCGAGAAGCGCGAAGGTCACGGCTCGGTCGAGTGGGCAATCGCCTGGGTCGCCGGCGAGGACGGCTTCATCGGCTCGTATTGCAACACGGTGCCGACGCCGGACGGCGGCACGCATGAGGCTGGCTTGCGCTCTGCCCTCACCAAAGGTTTGCGCGCCTATGGTGAGTTCGCCGGCAACAACAAGAAGGTGGCGCAAGTCACGGCCGACGACGTGCTCGGCACCGCTGCTGCGATGCTCTCGCTCTTCATGCGCGAGCCTGAATTCCAAGGCCAGACCAAGGACAGACTGGCCAGCGCCGAGGCGGCCCGCATCGTCGAAGGCGCGCTTCGCGATGCGTTCGATCATTGGCTGACCGGCAATCCGACCCAAGCCAACCGCCTGCTCGAATGGGTGATCGACCGGTCCGAGGAGCGGCTTCGCCGCAAAAAAGAAAAGGAGGTCGGGCGGCAGAGCGCGACGCGGCGCTTGCGCCTGCCCGGCAAGCTGGCCGATTGCGCCATCAGCGAGGCGAAGGGCACCGAGATTTTCATCGTCGAGGGCGATTCCGCCGGAGGTTCGGCGAAGCAAGCACGGAACCGCGCGAGCCAGGCAATCCTCCCCTTGAGAGGCAAGATCCTCAACGTGGCGAGCGCGAGCTCATCGAAGCTCGCCGACAATCAGCTCCTCAGCGATCTCATCCAAGCGCTCGGTTGCGGCACCGGCACGCAATATCGCGATCAGGATTTGCGCTACGAGAAAGTGGTTATCATGACCGACGCCGATGTCGACGGCGCGCATATTGCCTCCCTCCTCATCACCTTTTTCTATCAGGAGATGCGCGGGCTAATCGATCACGGGCATCTCTACCTCGCCGTGCCGCCGCTCTATCGCCTGAGCCAAGGTGGCAAGACGCTTTTTGCGCGCGACGATGCGCATAAGGAGCAGCTGATGAAGAAAGAGTTCAACGGCAGGGGTAAGGTGGACGTCTCGCGCTTCAAAGGGCTCGGCGAAATGCCGATGCGGCAATTGAAGGAGACGACGATGGACCCAACGCTACGCACGCTGCTGAAAGTCGAGATCGTGGAAAGCGAGCGGAACCTGACCACCAAGGTCGTGGATCAGCTGATGGGTAACAAGCCGGAAGCCCGCTTCAAGTTCATCCAAGAGCGCGCGGAGTTCGCGGCGCCAGAGGTGCTGGATATTTGAGCCGGCTCACAGCCAGCGCGGAACGCGCGCTTGGTATTTTTCGTAGGCCTCGCCGAACTTCGTTTCGAGATAGGCTTCCTCGCGCTCTACCACGCCGCGTTGCAAGACGATGAGCAGCGGCACGAGCAAGAGCAGCATCCAGATGCTGGTGGCGAGAATGGCGATGCCGAAATAGAGAAGCGTGAACCCGATATAGATCGGATTGCGGGTCACCCGATATGGCCCTTTGGTGACCAGCGTCGTTGCGGGTCGCCCGGGAACGACATCGGCGCCGGCGCGGCTGAAGGTTCTTACCGAGAACGCAGCAAGGGCGAAGCCGATGACGATGAAGGTCAGCCCGACCACGACCGCGAGCTCGTTTGCCGAGCCGAGCCCAGGCCCGATCGGAAGCGCCAGGCTCAGCAACAAGCCGGCGGCAACCGCGCCCAAGAAGAGAAGCGGCGGCTTTACAGCGACATCGGCAAAGTCCGGTTGGCTCATTTCTTCGCTTCCTCACCCCCCTGTCGCAACGCGCCGCAATACTCTATAAATCGCCTTCATGAAGCGGGTCCAGATGTCGCGCCGGTAAATGCGCGGAAGAAAGAGGGAGTGCCCCATGCCTAAGACGATCCTCCGCGCTGCCGCCATTCTGCTTTCGCTTGCAGCACCTGCCGCGACTGGCGCGCTTGCAGACGATACCAAGTTGGTCGAGGCCGTGGCGCCGGAAGTGGCGGAAGTGGCGACAGGCGGATCCTGGTCGGTCGACAAGCAAGGCGGTTTCTATCGCGCCATTGTCGTCATGACCGGCGATCAGAAGAGCTTCGGCGCTCATGTCTATCTGCAATGGCTCGCTTTCTCGGAAGGCAGCCCGATTCCTGCGGTTGTGAAGACGGTGCCGATCAAGGAAATCAACGATCAAGGACTAGCGAATGCCTCGATCGCGCTCGAGGGCGAGGAAGGAAAGGACAACGAGGTTACGGTCGTCGTCAGCTCCTATGATTTGGATGCGGATAAGGACATCACCCTGTTCGTTAAGGCTGGGCAGCCGGGCAACTATGCCATGGTGGCCGCGCCAGCCAAGGGTGACGATGACGATGCTCCGGCCAAGAAAGAGGCACCTGGCAAAGAGGATTAAGGCCTGCGGTGCTTCGTCCCGCAGGTTGAAATGTGGCATTTGCCACTTGCGCTTGGGCGCGCTCGCGCTTATCTGGAACCCAAGGATTTCAAGGCCAGAGACGGCCGTGATGACCGACTGGTACTTGCGTGAGGGTTGCGAATCGTTGAAAGCAAAACTTGCGTGCTGAGGAAGCATAGGCGCCGGCAATACGGCTTGGCGCGGTATATTTAGCCAATTCATGAGCTTTGAAAATCTCGGACTGAGTCCCAAAGTCTTATCCGCCGTCACGGCGGCAGGCTTTACGACCCCTACCCCCATTCAGGCGCAAGCAATTCCGCATGCCGTCTCCGGTCGCGATGTGCTCGGGATCGCGCAGACCGGAACCGGCAAAACCGCGTCGTTCGCATTGCCAATGTTGACGCGGCTTGAGCGCGGCCGGGCGCGGGCACGCATGCCGCGTTCGCTTATTCTCGAACCCACGCGCGAGCTTGCGGCGCAAGTCGCCGAAACCTTCGAGATCCTCGGTAAGAGCCACAAGCTCACCATCGCACTTCTGATCGGAGGGGTGGCCTACGACGAGCAGGACCGGAAGCTCGATCGCGGCGCCGATATCGTGATCGCGACACCGGGTCGGCTGCTCGATCATTTCGAGCGCGGCAAGCTCTTGCTCAACGGCATCGAGATTCTCGTCATCGACGAGGCGGACCGCATGCTCGACATGGGCTTCATTCCCGACATCGAGCGTATCTGCAAACTCCTCCCCTTCACGCGTCAGACGCTCTTCTTCTCCGCGACGATGCCGACCGAGATCCAGCGTCTCGTCAACAGCTTCCTGCATCAGCCGGAGCGCATCGAGATCGCGCCGCAGGCGACCGCAGCCGCAACCATCGTGCAGCGCTTGAAGAAGACGCCGGAAGATCCGAAGGCGAAGCGTGAGGCGTTGCGCGAGCTGATGCGGGAGACCGGCGTCAAGAACGCCATCATCTTCTGCAATCGCAAGCGGGATGTCGGGCTGCTGCATCGGTCCCTCGTCAAGCATGGCTTCAGCGCCGGCTGTCTCCATGGTGACATGGACCAGCACCAGCGCACCGCAACGCTCGACGCCTTCCGCAATGGCTCGATTGCCTTCCTCGCAGCGAGCGATGTCGCGGCTCGAGGGCTCGATATCCCCGATGTGAGCCACATCTTCAACTACGACGTGCCAATCCACCCCGAGGACTATATCCATCGCATCGGACGCACCGGGCGCGCGGGCCGTGAAGGCTTTACCGCGATGCTGGTGACACCGAAGGACCATAAGGCGCTTAAAGCGATCGAGACTTTACTAAAGCAGGACATCCCTTGGCTCGACGGCGCTCCCGATTTCAGCGAGGCCCGCGAGACGGGCGGGCGATCGGACGGCCCGCGCGGCCGGAGAGGCCAGAGGTCCAGAGGGCCTAAGGGAGGCGGCGGGCAGACGCGTCAGGGCACTCAGAGTTCCCCCCCGCCGAAACCGACGCAAGCTCCCAATGTTGCCGAAGGCCCCAAGGATGCGGCGAGACCAGAGACAACGCCTCGCCAGCCCGAGCCTCAACGCCAGGCCGAGCCCCAACGCCAACCCGAGCACAAACGTCAGCCTCAGCCCCAACGCCAGCACAAGGACAATGGCCGCGACCGGCGGGCTCACAGTGCGAAGCCCCCTCAACCCGCTAGGCCTCAGGCCCCAAGGCACTCCCAATCGAGCGGCATGGGCGACCATGTTCCGGCCTTCATGATGCGGCCAGTGCGGCCGGTCGAGTAGCGAAGTCGGGTGCTGCAACTTCATAGGCAGCATCGCTTGTGCGAGTGTCGTAAATCGAATCCCGACGTCCCCGTAGCGCATTGATTTTCTTGCGCCTTATTATCGCCCCGCGGCTCATCAATCGGATTAATACGCCGTTAATTCGCGGCCAATAGCGTCTCCCGACATCCGATCCTATCGTTGCTTGTCGCCGCTTGCAGAAACTCGTGCCGGCCGCTCCAGGAAATCTCCTGGGAAGGCCTTGTGTCATTGATTGGGGGGTTGCGCGCGTGTCTCAGGAACAGGATTTCGATTGGACTGTCGCGACCGCAGAACGGGCCATCGCCTATCTCAAGCAGTTAAACGTGCCGCCTGGGCCGAAACCGTTCGAGCTGCTCTTCGCCTATGCCGCCGGCCACGATCCGAAACTGAATGCAGCGGTTCGAACCGCGCTGGCGCATGGCGCCCTCCACGACACCGAACTGCAATCTCTGCTGAAGACGCATCTTCAGCCAAACCGGCTGGACGAAAAAATCGATGCGGTCAGCGCGGAGGTTTCGGCTGAGCTCGGCGAAATCGTCCACAATATCGACGATGCTTTGCACTCGACCGGCGATTTCGGCCTGTCTCTCGAGGCCTTGATGCCGCATCTCGGCGGCGCGCTCTCGGCGCGCGAGCTGAAGATGGTCGTCGAGGCTCTTGCCGACGCTACGAAGCATGTTGCGGAGCGCAGCCGTGAGCTTGAACGGCGGATCACCGCATCAAAGGCATTGATCCAGGACCTGCATCAAGACCTCGAGGCGGTCCGCGCGGAATCGCTGACCGACGAGATGACCGGCCTCGCCAATCGCAGGCGATTCGGCGAAGTGCTGAAAATGGAAGCCTTCGAGGCCAGAGAGAGCGGCGATCCGCTCTGCCTCGCACTCGCCGACGTCGATAATTTCAAGCGCCTGAACGATAGTTTCGGTCATCAGGCCGGCGACCGGGCGCTCCGTGTCGTGGCGCAAATGTTCCAGCACAGCGTCAAGATCGGGGCGCATGCATGCCGCTATGGCGGCGAGGAATTCGCCCTCGTCCTACCTCGGACAGAACTTGCAGACGCTGTCGATCTTGCCAATATCATTCGGGGCGCGGTCAAAGAGCGCGAGCTGGTCAAGAAATCACGCGAGCAGTCGCTGGGTCACGTCACGGTCTCGATCGGCGTCGCCGCCTATCGTCCGGGCGAGCCGGTCGACGAACTCATCCACCGCGCCGACGCTTACCTCTATGCGGCGAAGCAACGCGGCCGCGACCGGGTAGAGGCAGACGCCGCCTGAGGCGCTTATTGCAAGTTAGGAAGCGCTGTCGCCGACGGGCTTGAGCGTGACGGATTCACCGCAGCCGCAAGACCCTGTCTGGTTCGGATTGTTGAAGACGAAGCCCGAGCGCAGGCGGTCGCTTTTGTAGTCCATCTCAGTGCCGAGCAGAAAGAGCACCGCTGTCGGATCGATCAGGATTTCGACGCCTTTGTCTTCGACGACCTCGTCATGTGGCTTTTTCGTATCGGCATATTCGAGCGTGTATTCCATGCCGGCGCAGCCGCCATTCTTCACCCCGATGCGGAGCGCGGAGTGCTCCTTGCCGCTCTCCGCCATCAGCGCGCGAACGCGCGAAGCTGCGGCTTCGGTCAGGGTCATGGTCTTGGGTCGTGTGCGGGTTACTGTGGTCATGGGCTAAACTTGGGTCAGATACCGGCTCGGTTCAAGCCTTTAAAACATATTCAGGGCGAGCTTGGCCTCGTCAGACATGCGGCTCATGTCCCAGGGGGGATCGAAGACAAGCTTGACCTTGACTTGGCCGACGCCAGGCACCGCGGAGATCGCATTCTCGACCCAGCGCGGCATCTCGCCGGCGACGGGACACCCTGGCGCGGTGAGCGTCATATCGAGCTCGACATTGCGGTCGCCGTCGATGTCGATCCGATAGATCAGGCCAAGCTCATAGATATCGACCGGAATCTCCGGGTCGAACACGGTCTTGAGCGCGGAGACCATGTCGGATTTGAGCCGCTCGACCTCCTCGGGAGGAAGCGCCGCACTCGCGGAAGCGCCGTCCGCACCACCAATCGCCCCGACGCATGCCTTGATGTCGTCCGGCGCGGGCGCCTCGACGTCCGGCTTCCGATCCTCTAAATCCGTCACTTCCTGAGTCTTCTCAGACATTTGAACCATCGACCTAAGAGAACATCTCGTGCGCCTTGCGGAGCGCGGCCACGAGGGCATCGATCTCATCCATTGTATTATACATGGCAATTGAGGCGCGCGCTGTCGAGGTG
>Ga0315286_10005454_pt1 | contig 12288 bp, 10 predicted proteins | sample YL17G10_0_MG_FD_205038 | JGI IMG/M metagenome (GOLD analysis project Ga0315286, IMG submission 205038) | Sediment microbial communities from Yellowstone Lake, YNP, Wyoming, USA - YL17G10_0 | ecosystem: Environmental > Aquatic > Freshwater > Lake > Sediment | place: USA: Wyoming | collected... | reverse complement strand
AGCACAGCTCAAGATGGCTGCCGAGGTCGTTGGCGGGATCGAGGAGCTCAAGAAGAGACATTACATCTCTGCCATGTTGTGCACGATGTCCCCGCTGATGCTCGATGGCACGGCGACGGACGCGGCCATGATATGGGCGGAGAACCACGTGCCCATACACATCACGGGCATGGCGCAGGCGGGCATAAGCGGCCCTGTGACCATTGCAGGCGACCTCGCGGTGAACCACGCGGAGACACTCTCAGTGGTCTGCATCATGCAGGCTTACGCGCCCGGATCGCCTCAGATCTACGGCTCGGTCCTTTCGAGCATGGACCCGAGGACTGGATCCTACATGGGCGGTGCCCCCGAGAGCGCCCTCCTGTGCTCAGGGGCCGTCCAGATGGCAAGGTACTGCAAGCTGCCGAACTCAGTCGGAGGTCTCGGCTCAGGTGCGAAGATACCCGGGATCCAGGCATCTCTCGAGAATTCCATCTCGGCAATGTGGTGCGCCCAGGTCGGCGGAGAAATCGTGAACGGGTTCGGCGTGCACGACGGGTCCACATGCCTTTCGTATGAGCAACTCATGCTCGACAACGAGATCGCGGGCAACGTCTTGAGGATCTACAGAGGGTTCGACGTGGACAAGGAGACACTCGCCCTCGACCTGGTCAAGAAGGTGGGCATCGGTGGAAGCTACCTGGCGCAGATGCACACGATCAAGCACATGAGGGAGACATACATCCCGGTGCTCTGGGACACCGATCCCTACGACATGTGGGTCAAGAAGGGCGGCAAGGGCCCGATGGAGACCGCGAGGGACAAATGCGATTGGGTCCTCAAGAACCACAAGCCCGTCCCGCTTGACTCGAGCGTGTCCAAGGCCATTGACGGGATCGTCAAGGACTTCTCCAAGACCTGAAGATGGACCAGGTCCGCAAACTCCTTTCTTCTATTATTATTTCATTTATATCTATATATATGTTTCTAATATTATAAAATTATATAAAGATGAATATGCTTGTTTCCGTTCGAATCGGGCCCCGCCTCCCCCTGCGGATTTCCATATAGGCCAGATGTCCACCAATCATCGGTCGTCCGCGATAGGTTTATTAATAGTGAGAATATACTGCGAATTTGAGGGGGTGTAGCTCAGCTAGGTAGAGCAATCGGCTCTTACGTCGATCGGCATCGGTCGATGGAGACACCGATTGGCCAAGGGTTCGAATCCCTTCACCCCCGCCATTCTTCCATCGTGCGAAAAGGTAGCCTCAACCTTCCTCAGGCATCAGCCCGAGGAGCTTGGCGAGCGCAACGGTGAAATCCTCGATCTTGACGTTCACCAGTGACGGGTCGACGGGGGTCTTGTCCTGGATCGCGCAGTTCAGGTGGACCTGGCACTTCGGACAGAACATCAAGAGTCTGTCCGCACCGATCCTCTTCGCTTCGACCACTCTTTCTATCTGGATATTCTTCGCGATCGCGTTGCAGTTGGCCCATGCGCTGACGCCGCAGCATACCGCCTTGTCCTTCGTGTTCTCCATCTCGACGAACTTGCTCCCTGAGAACGCCTTGGCGAGTTCTCTCGGAGAGTCGTAGATTCCGGAATGCCTGCCGAGCCTGCACGAGTCATGGTAGCTGAAGGTGAACGAAGACTTCGCGGATGGCTCGACTTTGAGTGCTCCTGAGTCGATCAGCTGCTTCGCGAAATCAGCCATGTGAACCAGCTCGAATCCGAGATCGCCAGCCAGGTCCTGGTAATCACTCTTGAAGGTCCTGTAGCACTCCGGGCAGGTGAAGACGACCTTCTTCGCACCCGACCTCCGGATGAGCTCGAGATTGTGTTCCATCAGCTTCTCGAAGTCCTCCTCGTCGCCGGTCCAGTTGAGATCGTGTCCACAGCATTTCTCCTCGTTGCTGACTACTGGCACGATCCCGGCCTTGTTCATGATCCGGACAGCGCTCTCGCAGATCGACTGGAGTCGCAACCCGGGTCTGTCGTAGAAGATAGCATCCATGTGCGGCAGGCACCCGACGAAATAGAAGACGTCCCCTTTCTCAGCTATCTTGAGGTCCTTGCTGACCCAGCCGAGTCGTTCCTGTTTGAGTTTGCCTCTGGCCATCATCCTCTGGGTGGCGTGGATGAGTCCTCCTTGCGAGCAGAGCGGGGCCGCCCCGAACTCGGCGGCCTCCTCTCGCATGCCTCTGATGAACCCGGAGTAGTCGACCTTGTACGGGCACATCGAGTTGCATTGCTCGCATGTCGTGCAGGTCCAGATGTCCCTGTCCTTGGCGATGTTGTCCACGATGCCTTCCATCGCCCTGAGCACAATGGTCCTTGGAGCGAATTCCTTATCGGCCTTCGCCACCGGACAGACCGTGGTGCACTTGCCGCATTCGACGCAGTCGAAAGCTCCCGTGTCCTCGATCAGCTGCTTCACAGCGGCGATCGTCTGCTCCTTCGTCCTGGCCTTCAGCTCCTTCCGCTTCTTCGGAAGGGGGAGGGGACCCAAGGCCCTCACCTCGTCGGTGAACTCCTTCACGGTCCGCGCGAACTTGGATCTCTCGGATGCGTTTATCCACTCTGTCCGGAGCCTCTTGGAATCTATGCCCATTATGTCCATGAGCTTCTTCAGCGAATCCACTCGCTCCTGGGCCCTCTTGTTGCCTGAGACGTAATGGCAGTTGTCAATCAGGCAACCTATGACCATGACTCCGTCCACGCCGTTCTCGAACGCGTCTATTATCGCCCCCGGCTCGACGCTCCCGCTGCACATCACGCGGACGATCTTGATGTTCGGGGGATACTCTATCTTGTTCACCCCAGCCAGATTGGCTGAGGGGTAGCCGCACCAGGTGCATGCGAAGGTAATGATCTTTGGCTCGAAGCTTTCACTCATCAGCGTCAGCCTCCTCCGCGATGGCGCGGATCATCGCCTCGACCTGCTCCAGTTTGAAGTTGTTCACAGTTATCGCCTTGTTGCAGCACGCGACGGCGCATGCTCCACAGCCCTCGCACCTGACCTCGTCTATCTTGGACAACAAAGCTCCCGTCTTCGGGTCCTTGACGATCTCAATGGCTTCGAATTCGCAATCCTTCTCGCATCTCCCACAGCCTCTGCATCTCTGATCATCGACGAAAGCCACGATCCTTGGGAACTTCGTCTTCCCCCTCTTCATGAGCTCGACGGCGCTTGCAGCTGCGGCCTTTGCGTCCTCAATCGAGTATCTGATCCCTCTGGGACCCTGTGCCGTCCCGGCAACGTAGATGCCTCTTCTGAATTCCGACGGGAACATGGGGTTGATGTCCTTCATGAACTTGTCAACGTCAGTCTGGATGTGCAGCATCTTGGCGATCTTCTCACTGCCGTCGGCAGGTTCCTGACCGACCGATAGCACGACCAGGTCGGAATCGATGTTGAGCAGCGTGTCGGAGTCGGTGTCCGACGCCCTCACGAAGAGCTTACCCTTGTCCTCAACGACCTCGGCGACACGTCCTCTGACGAAGTTTATGCCCTCTTCTCTGGCTGCAATATAGAATTCCTCGAAACCACGGTAGGGGCCTCGGAGATCGATGTAATGGATGTACACATCTGCACTGGGATCCATCCTCTTGATCTCGCGCGCTTGGCCTATGGCATAGGTGCAACACACGAGAGAACAGTGGAGATTCCCTTTGGTCTTGTCCCTCGAACCCACGCATTGAATGAAATTGACCGTCCTCGGAGGCTTTCCGTCTGAAGGCCTCTTGAGGCCGCCTCCTTTCTCCCGGCCGGCCACCAGGAGCTGCTCGAGCTCAGATGCAGTGATGACATTCGGGTTCCCGTAGCGCAACTCGGGGATGCGTTTTGGATTGAAGGTCTTGGACCCAGTTGCCACGATTATAGTCCCGACGTCGATCTCCTTCGTGCCCGCGGGGGTTCTTATCTTGGCATGTCTATCTCCGAACCCGCCGGTTATGTCCTCCAGTTCTGAGTCGAGCAGGACTTCGATGTTCTTGGTCTGGAGCACATCCTCGGACTTCGGTGTGAACACGCATTCCTTGCAGTACTGCATGCAGCAGATGCCACAGTTGTGCGTGGGAAATGTCATGCTCAGCTTGTAGGTCCTACCTCCGAGCTCCGAAGTCCTTTCCAGCAAGTAGACCTTGAACCCTTCACTGGCGATGTCAAGCGCAGCCTGCATGCCGGTCACGCCGCCGCCTATCACCAGAGCGGAGCCTTTGATGGGGATATCGATGTCCTCGAGGGGCACGAGTTTTTCCGCCCTGGCTATGGCCCCCTTGACGAGGCTCTTCGCCTTGCTAGTGGCCTTCCTCTTGTCAGGGTGGACCCATGCGCATTGCTCTCGGATGTTCACCTGTTCGAACAGGTACTTGTTGAGCCCTTCCTCCTCAAGTGCCCTATTCACAATAAGCCCCTGAATGTTGGGCGAGCAAGCACCGATGGCCACCCTATCGAAATGTTTGGTCCGGAATTCCTCCTTGAGGTACTCCTGGCCCTCACGTGAGCAAAGCGCTTCGTGGACTCCGATCGAGACCACCCTAGGGTCCTTTCGCAGTTCCTCGGCGATCGCCTTCGTATCGACGCGCTTGCCGATCTCATCCCTGCAGGTGCACAGATACACGGCTATGCCCTTTCGGCCCACATCCTTCTTCTCCCCGTCGTCGGCCATCGTTCCAACCCTTGTCGATGAATCTTCCCTATCGCGTGGTCACAACAGATGATACGTGTAATCTAACGAGTGTGAACAGCTGGCTCCCTCAAACTAACGGATAATGGTACTAAAGTACATTATGTTTTCCAGATTGGAGATTGTTTAGGAATGTGATTGCCTCGGGTGGGCACTTGATATCAGCGTCATCGGGTCACCGCAGCCAGACCAGGGCAAAGGTTAATGCCCCCGGTAAACTTCAATGCCCTCGTCATGGCTGCCAAACACGTGTACTTCGTGGGTACTGCAGGCTGCGGCAAGAGCACACTTACCAATGCGTTCCAGTTGTGGCTCCAGAACCAGGGATACGATGGGATAACAGTGAACCTGGACCCAGGCGTGGGCACGCTGCTCTATGCTCCTGATGTCGATGTTAGAGACTGGATCAAGATCGAGGAGGTCATGGCCGAGCAAGGGCTGGGGCCGAACGGCGCGCAGGTCGCGGCCGCCGACATGATCGCTCTCAACATAAGGGAGATCGCCCAGGTGGTCGATGGGTTCGACACTGACTACGTGCTGATAGATACGCCTGGGCAGGTCGAACTCTTCACGTTCAGACAGAGCAGCCGGGTCGTCGTCGAAGAGCTGAGTGGGGAGGCTGCGTCCATATGCTATCTGTTTGACCCGTTGCTGGCGAAGACCCCGAACGGGTATGTCTCCAGCATGATGCTCGCATCCACGGTTCACTTCCGGATGCCCGTCCCGCTGATCTCTCTTCTCTCAAAATCAGACCTGCTCTCCGAGACCGACACAGAGAGGATACTCCTTTGGGGCCAGGACTACTATGCTCTCTTAAATGCGCTCCTCGATGAGTCGACCGAGGCGCAGACCCAGGTCAGCATCGAGTTCCTCCAAGCCCTGGAATCGATAGGCGCTGGAGGGTCGCTCATCCCCGTGAGCTCCGAGACCGGAGCTGGCCTCGAGGATATCTATGCGACCGTGCAGCAGATACTCGAAGGCGGGGAAGACGTCGAACACTGATTCATCGGTCCGCACCAGCGGCACGATCCGCTCCTGCGATCCCGAGAGTCCGTGCCACTTCACGACCCTCGGCAGACAATGCCACATGGACCTTGCCAGCTCGCAGTTCCGCTTCCACTAGCCTCTCTTTCCGCAGGATCCTCAGGACCCTTTCCGCGGCCTGCCTTCCGGCAGGTTTCAGGATATGGAGGAGGTCGTCGAAGAGCATCCCGCCGTCCTTTATCGACATGATGAACTTGACCTGGGACATTGTGAACCTATCGACCGCGGTGACCCCCTCCAGGACGGGCAGTTTCGCGACGCGCTCGTCACAATGGTACGCCTCCTTCCCGAGGCGGAATGCGGAGAACAGAGCCGCGTCCCCCAGTAATTTTGAGCCTCCACTGATGTTGAGGGCGACCAGGTTCGAGCACCCCGACCCCGGATCCTTCGAGCATCGAGTCAGGACGTCGCAAATCTCCTCGACCGTTTCCATGAATCCACTTGTATCCACTGGTTCGAAATCCAGACCATGTCCAGACATCTCCTCCAGGTGCACCAGCTTGAGGAACCCTTCGGTATCCTCTGCGGACGCCTCACCGACCAGCACGAGCTTCTCGTAGGGCAGGGACTTCATGGCGCTGAGCACCTTGGCGTAATCGTCGCCGCCGAAAGTCGATACCAGGACCCTCACTCGTCATCACCAAGCAGCAGCTCCGTCGACTCCTCGAGCATGACGATCTTCTTCCTTGCGTCGTCGGGGTGCTTCTCGAGTCTGACCGCCCCCTTTGAGACGAGGTTCCTGAGGTGATGATTCACCGTCGCCTTGTGCTTCCCGGCAAGAGCCGCGAGCTCCACCTCGGTGAGCCTCTTCGCCCTGTTCTTGAAGAGGATGCGTAGTATCTCCCTCTCCTCCCCGGACAGCACCTGATTGTACTCCATGCGGAGTAGGGGTAGATGAATCTCCTCGTAGGTCACGTCGTGGACGTAGACCGTCGGTATCCCCTCAAGGATGCAGACGAGCAGTGCCGCCGATGATGTCGGTCTGGTTCCGCCCGCGATGTTGAACACCGCGATCTCCTTGCCTTCCTTCTTGTGCTTTCGCACGTCGCGGCGTATCCTGAGCGCGATGCTCTTGAAATCGAAGGGATCCTCGAGCTCGACGGCCATGGCACTGATGTTCATGCTCTTGCAGTACTCCAGCACCGCGGTTTTCGCTTCCGCCACGTTCTTGCGGGCATCTTGATCCTTGGGGTCCGCGCCGCAGTAGAAGACTACCTTGTCGACCTTGGGCGTGGATCTTATCGTTGGGATCAGCGATTTGGGGCGATATCCGAGGGTTCCGAACACGACTGCCATTCATCTCACCGGGATACGGTAGGCGTCTCGATGCATTTAGTTTCTACGATACCGTTAGATTAATACTGAAACCATTATTAAATTCTGCCATGGCCTTTCGCAGTGAACCGTGAAGCAGAACCGTATTGTCAATGATGATACGATATCAGGTTTCCATCAATACCCGAGGCGCAGCTCTTCCAGCCATGGACAGAAGGGATGCACATATGCCGAGGAGGTTCAAGCATTTGTTCTTGGACGCCGAAGGGACGCTCTACGTTCCCAAGGGTGGCAGATCGCGATGGGTGTTTTGGGCCGACCCGACTCCGGAGGCCGCCCTCGAGTTCTTCGAACTCGACCACGGTGTCTACGAGGCCCTCCATCAACTGAGAAACCAGGTTGACACTCTCTGCCTGGTGTCGCGCAACACGGATGACATCCTGAGCGCTCTTCTGAAGAAGTTCGGGATAGCAGACTGTTTCGACGAGATCATGCTCAATGGGGACAAGGGAAGGCAGATTGAACGCTATCTCTACCAGAATGGATTGAAGAAGGAGGAGTCTTTGATGGTCGGGGACATGCCAAGCCTGGACCTCTACCCCGTGAAGAGAGCGGGCATTGAGGCCGTCCTGGTCGACCGCGAGTACAACAGTTGGGCCAAGGCTGAGAGGATCAAAGGGCTCAGCGACCTCCCGTCGTGGTTGAAGATTGCCGACCTCGTGGACGATATGGAGCGCAACCGGTGCAGGAATGCCACCCTGGACGAGTTTGCGGCTCCCGCGGCTTCGACCAGTATTGCCTCTGGTGGTCGCTCGGCGACCAAAAGGTTGATTGCCGTCTCAGGCGCATGAGGTGACACATTTGAGAGGAAGAGCGAGGCGCAGCAAGATGATCAACATAACGGCCTACGGCGGGGCGGACCACATTGGCGGCAACAAGATACTGCTCGAGGACGGGGACACGCGGATATTCCTCGACTTCGGCGAACCTTTCAACATGAAGGACGAGTTCTTCGTTGACTGGCTGGTGCCGCGTGAGTCAAGGACCGGGCTCAAGGACTACTTCTTCTTCGACCTGATGCCACAGATCAAGGGCCTTTACGGCGAAGAGTGGCTTGAGGACACGGATCTGAAGTACTCGAAGCCAGAGTTCGATGCGATATTCATTTCTCATATGCACTTCGACCACGCAATGCATCTCAAGTTCGTCGATGACAAGATTCCTGTCCATCTCGGAGCGGCCGCTGACGCCATCAGACAGTCATGGGAGGCGACGGGCGGGACCAACGTGTCATTCGGTGACCACGATTTCAAGACCTTCAGGACTGGATCGAAGATCAAGGTCGGATCGGTAGAGGTAGAGCCAATCCATGTAGACCATTCCGTTCCGGGGGCATACGGCTTTCTGGTACACACGTCGTCAGGCTGCGTTGTCTATACTGGTGACCTCAGACTGCACGGTACCAGGAGCGACATGACAAGGGAGTTTGTGAATCGTGCTGCTGCGGAGAAGCCGATTGCACTCATATGTGAGGGCACGCGGGTCTCGCCAGACGATCCGAGAGAGGACCTCTCCGAGAAGGAGGTGGAAGAGAGGGCCAGGAAGCTCGTGGCGGGCAACAAAAAGCTGGCGATCGTCTCGTTCTACCCAAAGGATGTCGACCGCATGCGCACGTACAGGGATGTCGCCAAGGCGACCGGCAGGAAGTTTGTGGTTTCGACAAAGGTGGCCCACCTCCTCGAATCCCTCAAGGGCGACAAGCAGATCTCGGTCCCTGACCCGATGACGGACCCGAACATGTTGGTCTATGTGCGTCAGGGCATGTCCAGGCCACTTCCTCATGACAAGCGCTACTTGGACATGCTGGGGCGAAACAATCACGTGGTATGTTGCGATGACGTCGCCAAACACCAGGAGCAGTTGATCTTCCAGACGGACATAATGCAGTTGACCGAGCTCATAGACATACTCCCTAGCCCCGGAAGCCTTTTCATCAGGTCAAAGAGCGAGCCGTTCGAGGAAGACGATGTCCAGGAGGAGATCCTTCAGAACTGGATCAAGCGGTTCGGCCTTGACTTCCATCAGGCGCACGCGTCAGGGCACGCCAACATGGAGGAGATCTTCGATATCATCCGCAGGATAGGCCCGAAGGTCGTTGTGCCCGTGCACACCGAGCACGCGGAGATGTTCACGAAGTGCGGAAGGGCGGTCAAGCGACCTGTCGCCCGCGAGAGCATCACGCTGTCGAAATGACCGATGTTTCTCCATTGACTAAGTGAAGATAATGGTCGTGGCGATGAGAAATGCATAGACGCCCGCTACGACCATGGCCGCAGACCCCATGGCGACAGCGAACGCCTTCGCATATGCCCCGAAGATGCCAGTTAGAGTCCCCCACACGAGGAAGACTGCGCCAAGATGCATGAGAAGAACTGTCATCAGCGCATAGAACAAGCCAAGCGAAACGCTATAAGGGAGGAATTGCCAAGCCAAAACCAAGGTCCCCCCCGTGATTGCGTCCGAGCACCCCCAGCCGAACATGAGAAGAGAGGTCTCAGGGCTTTTCTCCCTGACGTCAACCTCGCCGATCCCTAGCACTGCTGCCACGACAAGCGCGACGCCACAAGAAACCCACACATACCCCAAGGGCGTGTAGTCATCCCACCAAATATGATTATAGAAACTCGCGTATGCAAGAGCGAACAGCATGGTCGCGGGGAGAAGCCCTAAAAGGCTCCTCCAATTGATCTTTTCAGCCGACGTCGGGGGAGGCGATTGATATGAAGTCTCTGGTCCCCCGCTCACTCTATCCCACCCGCTCTTTCTTTCCCAGAATCGAGATGTCCTGGACGGAGAATAAAGATTCCTCAGTCAAACTTGACTGTAAGCCCAAATCGCTTAATAATGAAGACCAATGTCCACTCTTGGGCAGTAGGAGCTGTGAGCCGTAGATGCACGCGGTCGTTAAGCGGAACAGGGAGCCGGGAGCGTCAATAGAGGATGTCGACAAGCCAGTCGCCGGCGTCGGCGAGGTCTTGGTCAAGACGAAGATGACCTCCATCTGCGGGACGGACGTCCACATATGGGACTGGAACCACTGGGCCCAGAAACGCGTCAAGACGCTGCCGATCATATTCGGACACGAGTTCTGCGGAGAAGTCCTCCATGTCGGCAAGGGTGTCAAGAAGGTCAAGGTGGGGGACATGGTCTCTGCCGAGACGCACATCGTGGATGGCACCTGTTATCAGTGCAGAACTGGCAGGATGCACATCTGCCGGAACATGAAGATCCTCGGCGTCGACACCGACGGAGTCTTTGCCGAGTACGTCAAACTCCCTGAGCGAAACGCGATGAAGCTTCCGAAAGGGTTCGATCTCAGACTGGGGTCACTCTTGGAGCCCCTCGGGAACGCCACCTTCACGGTCTTCCCGAACGATTGCTTTCATGACATAAAGGACAAGAATGTCGTCGTCTCTGGCTGCGGACCGATCGGCCTGATGGCGATCGCTCTCCTGAAGACAATGGGCGCGAAGCAGGTACTGGCCACCGAGCTCGGTAGCGAGAAGGTCAGGACCGAGCTGGCGAAGAAGTTGGGCGCGGACCATGTGCTCGACGCTGCGATGGGGAACGGGGCGCTCGTCAAGAAGGTCAAGGAGCTGACTGACGATAACGGCGCGGATGTATGCCTCGAGATGTCGGGAGCGGCACCGGCTCTCAGGCAGGTCTTCGAGATGCTGACTCCTGGCGGGAGGGTTTCCATACTTGGACTCTACAACGACCCTGTCACGCTCGATGTCAACAATGCGATCACGTTCAAGAGCGCCACGGTCTTTGGCATCACCGGCCGGAAGATGTTCCAGACCTGGGACCTCATGTTCGAAGTAATGAAGAAACCGGCCTTCAGGTCGAAGCTGTCATCGATAGTCACGCACACCTTGCCCATAAGGGACATCGAGAAAGGGATGGAACTCATTCGTACGAAGAAGGCCGCGAAGGTCTCACTCAAGCCCGAGTGGTGAGGAAATGGCTGCCAGGAACCCTGTAGGATTTCTAAGGACCGAGTATGAGGACCTTGTAAGGAATGAGCTGGATTGGAAGCTGCGTGTCCTCGAGGGACCGAGTGCACCGAGATGCGTCGTCGACGGCAAGAGCGTGCTCATGCTGTGCTCGAACAACTACCTGGGCCTGAGCAACCATCCGAGGCTCAAGAGGGCCGCCATAGAGGCGGTGAGGTCGCACGGGGCCGGTTCCGGTTCAGTTCGGCCCATCGCGGGCAACATGGATATTCATATGGAGCTCGAACGCCGCCTCGCGAAGTTCAAGGAGGCCGAGGCCTCACTGGTCTTCCAGACCGGCTTTGCGGCGAACGCGGGGCTCATCCCCCAGCTAGCCGACGCCGGGGACATCATAGTCAGCGACGAACTGAACCACGGGAGCATAATCGACGGCGTGAGGCTATCCAGAGCGGACAGAGCCGTGTACAAGCATTGCGACACGGGCGACCTCGGCAGGGTGCTGTCCAAGGTCGAAGAACACGACCCTCCGTATCGCAGGATACTGGTAATCACCGATGGAGTGTTCAGCATGGACGGCGACATCGCCCCTTTGGATGGTATCTCGAAGCTGGCTCACGACCATGGGGCGATGTTGTATGTGGATGACGCCCATGGCGAAGGGGTCCTGGGGAAGGGAGGACGCGGGATTGCTTCCCATTTCATGCTGAAGTACGACGATGTGCATGTCGAGATGGGCACTTTCTCGAAGGCCTTCGGGGTGGTCGGCGGACACGTCTCAGGAAGCAGGGACCTCGTCAACTTCGCCTACAACAAGTCCAGGACATGGCTCTTGAGCGGTTCACACCCTCCAGCGGTGGTCGCTGCTTGCATCGCCGCGATCGATATACTGGAGAAGGAGCCGAAGCACGTGAAGAACCTCTGGATCAACACCGATCATTTCCGGAAAGGGGTCCGGGCGATGGGGTTCGACACTGGGAAAAGCCAGACACCCATAATTCCAGTGATGATAGGTGACAGCGGGGCCGCGAGGAAATTCAGTGCGCGGTTGTTCGAGCTCGGCGTCTTCGCGCTCCCGATCGTCTTCCCCATGGTGGCGAAGGACAAGGCACGTATCCGGACGATCATGAACGCCGCGCTCACGAAGGAGGATTTGGACCAAGCGCTGTCGACGTTCGAGAAGGTGGGTCGGGAGATGAAGCTGGTCTAGTCTTCAGCGTTCCTTCTCTTCTTCCGTCTCCTGTCGCTCCTCGACAGAGAGCTTGAACTCCTCGTGGGGGGTGAC
>Ga0315286_10005451_pt1 | contig 12290 bp, 8 predicted proteins | sample YL17G10_0_MG_FD_205038 | JGI IMG/M metagenome (GOLD analysis project Ga0315286, IMG submission 205038) | Sediment microbial communities from Yellowstone Lake, YNP, Wyoming, USA - YL17G10_0 | ecosystem: Environmental > Aquatic > Freshwater > Lake > Sediment | place: USA: Wyoming | collected... | reverse complement strand
TTTTTTTATTTCACATGCCACACAGGGTTCCATGTAGCACATCATGTCATTAAACTGTTCTTTTTCGATGCAGGGTGGACTAAGATTGGCACAGCCGCCGCAAATTGCAAGTTCGGGTTGTGTGTACGTGCATCTTAACTGGCAAGCTGGACAGACGTAGATACATCCACCGCACAGACGGCATTTTTCTGATTTGATATCGAACGGCGTACCTATGCTTCGATGTTCGCCTCGTCCACGGAAGCCGATTGCATGGGCGACCATTTGTTCTTTGCACATTCGAACACATAGTCCACAGAGGATGCAGTCTTCATGTTCCTGTCTGAAACGTTGTTGACGCACTTCATGTGCCGAAGCAATGTCCTGTATAATTTTTGATTGTGGACAAGAAGCGAGCAATAACTCGATTACCATCTTCCGCGCACGAATTACTCGTTCGGAAGCTGTTCTAATTTTCATTCCTTCCTCAACCGGATATGTGCACGACGAAACAAGTTTCGATTTGAGTCCTTCACCGATTTCCACAACACACAGACGACAAGCACCATATGGGGTCAAACCATCCATGTGACACAAAGTAGGAATCGGGAAGCCAAGGAATTCTGCGGCTCCGAGTATTGTTGTGCCTTCTTCTACAGAAACATGCAAGCCGTTTATTTTTATGTTTATCATGCTCTTTGTTCCTTCAATACATGAGATTTCGATTCTTCATTTTTCTTCTGTGTGAATTCAAGATCGCATCGTAGACATCTGTCGGCTTCATACTTTGCCTCTTCAACTGAAAGTGCCATCTCCACTTCAGTAAATTCATGTTTCCTTCGGTCAATCGAAATGCGAGGTACTTCTGTTCGTTTCGCTGATTGTGAGCTACCGTTTGTTTTCATCTGCTCAATGTAATGGTGAGGTAATTTCAATTCAGATGGCTGTTTCAATTCCTCGTTTTTCAAGTAGCGGTCGATCATCATGGCAACTTTTTTACCTGCGGCGATTGCATCTATTACGGTATTGGGACCTGTTATTACGTCACCACCCGCAAAAACACCAGGTCGATTTGTGCAGAGGGTCTCAGAATTAACTATTATAGTATTCTTTCGATCATCAATATCAAGTCTATTTGCACCTGCAACAGTTACACAATCGGTATCCGAGCCCTCACTGATCGCTACAATCAAGGTATCGAGCGGGATAACATGTTGGGTGCCGGGAATTGCTACCGGACGGCGACGTCCGGTGGCATCAAGTTCACCTAATTCGTTATTGATGCATTCAATGCCCGTAAGTTTACCGCCTTCAGAAAGAATTCCGGTCGGTGATACCAATGTCTCGATATGGATACCTTCTTGTAGAGCCGCTTCAATTTCTTCTTCAAATGCAGGCATCTCTTCACGTGTACGTCGATAGAAGATCGAAACACTCTTCACGTCCGGTTGGCGAATAGCAATTCTTGCCGCATCCAGAGCAGAGTTGCCACCACCAACAATTCCAACGCGTCCTTTTGCTAACTTTTCACCACGCACGTTAAAAGCTTTCAGGAATTGGATTGATGGATAAACTCCGGGCATATCTTCTCCCCGTAATTGTAAGCGCAAACTTTTGTGTGCACCAATCGCTACGAATACTGCTTTGAATCCGTCATCGAACAAGCTGTCTAAAGTTATATCTCGACCCAATGTAGTATTACATTTGATCGTAATATTTTCGTCAAGCAAAGCTTTGATTTCTTTTTTTATAACTTCATGAGGCAAGCGGTAAGATGGAATTGCACTGAACAGCATTCCACCCGGCTGTGCTTCTGTTTCGAAAACCGTTACCTTGTATCCTTTCAATGAAAGATAATGTGCCGCAGTCAATCCCGCAGGACCCGAGCCAACAATAGCTACAGGTGGAAAGTCGTCGGTTGTTTTTGCAAGGCGCAATGGTTTATAAACAGAGGGTTCGATGCGATCTGTGACGAATCGTTTCAGTGCCCGGATTGCAATTGAATCCCCACCATGTGTTCCTGCCCTACATCGATCTTCGCAAGGATGATTGCACACACGAGAACAAACCGATGGGAATGGATTCGCTTCTCTGATGACACGATACGCTTCCTCAAATTCTCCACGCTGGATGTGAGCAATGTAACGCCACGCCTCAGTTCCGATCGGACAAGCGGATGCACAAGGTGCGCCGACAATTCCTTTACAAACAAAGGCATCGCACCGTTTGTCATAAATATGTCGTTTATATTCATCACTAAAGTAACGCAATGTGCTGAGCACAGGATTCGGTGCTGATTGACCGAGTCCGCACATCGAAGTATCTTTTACTGTTTCAGCAAGCTCGGCAAGGAGTTTCACCTGAGCTTCTGTTCCTTTGCCATCGGAAATATCTTCCAAAATTTCATACATACGTTGAGTACCCTTACGACAGGTAAAGCACTTTCCGCACGATTCATCCTTTAGAAAATTCATAAAGTACTTTGCTATATCGACCATGCAGGTATCATCGTCCATGACTATCATACCGCCGGAACCCATGATTGAGCCCGCAGCGGTTAAGCTATCGTAGTCAATCGGCAAGTCAAACATCTTTGCTGGAATACAACCACCAGATGGACCGCCGGTTTGGACTGCTTTTATCTTTGCTTTTCCAACCGGACCGCCGCCAATTTCATTGACGATTGTATTTATTGTTATTCCCATCGGTACTTCTACAAGTCCTGTGTTTTTAATTTTACCGACGAGGGAGAATATTTTTGTTCCAGTATTTCGAGGAACTCCAACTTTGGCATATTCTTTTGCGCCTCGATTTATTATAACCGGTACGTTTGCCAGCGTCTCTACGTTATTGATACAAGTCGGGTTCCCCCAAAGTCCTTTGTTGACTGGATAGGGAGGACGCTGTCTCGGTTCCCCGATATAACCCATTATAGATTTGATCAATGCGGTTTCCTCACCACATACGAAAGCTCCAGCGCCACGAACAATTTCGATGTTAAAATCAAAACCAGTATTGAGGATGTTCTTTCCTAAAAGTCCTGAATCGGCAGCTTGCCTAAGTGCGATCAAAGTATGCTTGATGGCTAATGGGTATTCGCTACGAACATAGATGAACCCCTGAGTAGCGCCGATTGCAAATCCGGCAATCATCATTCCTTCAAGTATTGCGTGTGGATTGCCTTCAAGAAGACTTCGGTCCATGTAGGCGCCGGGGTCGCCTTCATCGCAGTTGCATACAACATATTTTTGTTGATCCGGTCTTCCAGCTGCTCGTGCCAATTCCCATTTCTTCCCTGTTGGAAATCCTGCCCCGCCGCGACCACGTAAACCCGAATCAGATACTTCCCGAACAATCCAATCGGGATCGTTCTTCACTAAAATTTTTTCTAAAGCTGCATATCCGCCATTTTTGATGTAATCAAACATTCTGATTGGATCGATATGCTGATTATCACCCAAGATTGTTCTGGTTTGTTTCTTGAAGAATGGTATGTCGTTCTGGTTATGATATGATTTGTTTTCCCATGGTTCTTTGTATATCAACTCTTCATCGATTTTGCCTTTGATGGCGGCTTCGATCACACGAGGCACGTCTGACATCTTTAATCGTGGATATAATTGTGCACCCGGTTCTACAACTATGAATGGATCTTTTTCACAAAAACCTTGACATCCTGTAATTCTCAGACCAATCTTCGATTGTAGATTATGTTCAAGGATATAACGTTTGATTATTCTGATTATATCGTTCGAGCCACTTGCTTGTCCACCTGTACCAGAACAAACTACTAATGTGGGTTTGTCGTAATGGATGTCTTTCTCTTTTACGATTTGATTCCGAAAATCGATAAATTCTTTGATAGATGTTAGCTTTTTCATATTGTATCCTTTAAGAGCGAGATGGATTCAACTTATTCAACTTTTGTTGTACTCAGGTCCAACATATGACTCTTGCATCCACGGCGAGAACAAATTTGTATTATGCCTCCTCCGCTAACAATCATCGGTACCATCGGCGCGTTGCATAATGAGCAGTTCCATGCACCAATCAGTTCTGCATTACAATGTGGACAGAAGAAGTTTACTATGATGTCTGCTGGGATTTCATAACCCGATTCGATCGTGTAGCTTCCATAAAGCGAAGATAACAAAAGCCATTCGTGTTCTTGACCATATGAAACCGTCAACCGAATTGACGGGTGACCATCAACTAAGCGATCTTTATCCATCAAGCTATGATTGCAACGCGGGCAATTGACTTCTAGAGGAAAGATTCGTTGGTCTTTTTCTAACTCAACTTTGTCCAACCCGGTCTTAGTTTTATCTAATATCTCTTTAACTTGTCCACTATTGACGTGAGGAAAGTAATGACCGTCTACAACGACGATTGGTGCAAGTGCACATGCACCTAAACATCGAACTGTTTCTAAAGTAAATTCTTTGTCGGGTGTTGTTTCGCCGTCACTTTTAATTTTTAATTCATGCTCAAACTCGTCGGCGATGGATTGTCCACCACGGACGTGGCATGCAGTTCCGAGACATACCGAAGCAAGATGTTTTCCTCTCTGCTTCAAACGGAATGCACGGTAAAATGTGGCAATACCGTAGATGTCAACGATGTCGCGGTCGGTCAGTTCTGCTACTACTCTCAATACATCTTCTGGTAGATAACCGTATTTCGATTGAATCTCTTCGAGAATGGAGATAAGTCCACCGCGGTGATGTTTGTATTTCTCTACGATTGGTAGAACGCTTTCACGATTCATGTTTTACCTTCTTCGGTAGTTTTTGTTCTGAGTGATTTCTGTTTAAACGATCAACGCACTGCATCTTTCATAGTTATCAACCTCCATTGCCACAACATATATACTAAACTCGTTCTATATCAAAACATTTTAAATTTAGCAATCTTCGTTCCAATTTTTTTTAAAAAATCGAATTAACATTACCTTTATTTATCAATGTGTTTCAATGTTACTTTAGAATATAAACAATTTTATTACAATTTACCTATCAAGTCTGAAAACCATTTGTTGTATAATTATCATAAATGATATACCAATCGGTGAATTCATCATCAAGAGATGAGCAAAGAATTATGAGCCCTCTTGGCTTTGATATTCTACACATAGGATAAAAGTTAATTTGACGAAAGTATATTCTTACATCCAGACCATTTATCTGAAAATCGATTAATGATATTTACGACCAGAGGTTATTAATCGATATCGGGTTGTGAATGCCATAGAAAATATATATCGTCTTATTTTCTTTTTGCTCTTTCTCTCATTTTTCTATATATTTCATTTAGGAAAAATTATGAAGGTAACATGAGAACATTTTTGAAATCAAAAATACACAACGCAACGGTAACCAGCGCCAATCTAAAGTATGTCGGCTCTATTACTATTGATGAAGCATTGATGAAGAAGGCGGATATTTCAGAATACGAAAAAGTTTTAGTTGTTGATAATACCAATGGCAATCGATTGGAGACGTATGTAATCAAAGGGAAGAAAAATTCCGGTAAAATTTGTATGAACGGTGCCGCCGCTCATCTGGTGAAGAAGGGCGATGAAGTTATAATTATGACATTTCAAATTTCCGAAAAGTCACCGAAACCAAAAATCATTATAGTTGACAAGTCGAATAAATTTATTAAGTACACAAAAGAAGATTTAAATAAACTTAAAACTCAGAGCTGTTAGTGCGATTATCCTTCTAACTACACGACAGCATTTTGTATCTCGCTTAAAAAATATTTTAGTAGAGCACAGAGATTTTCTGATTTCGTCCTTAAGCTGTTTTTCATAATCTTACTTAATACACATCTCCTCAAAATGTTAAACTCTCAACTATGAAAACAACCCAATTTGAAATTATCATAAATGAGATATTTTTACAGATTTTCCTAGATATAATGTTACTTATTGCTCAATCAGATAATACACCTCTGGCATACAAATTGACAGTTTTCAAGTTACTTTCTAAACAATAATTCATTAAAAATTTATTGCTAAATTCCACAATGAATATAGGCATACTTAAAGAAGACCCTTCTCGTGAAAGGCGAGTAGTATTAACTCCTGCCGGTGTGCAATCGTTAATAAGCATCGGATGCCAGGTTTTCATTGAGAAAGACGCGGGTAACGCTGCACGTTTTTCTAATGAGGAGTATCAATCTGTCGGTGCGAAAATTGTATATTCAAGCGACGAGGTTTTTGGTCGCTCCGAGATTCTTTTAAAAGTTTCACCCCCAACCCCAACCGATTGTCACCGGCTTATCGAATCACAAACATTATTTGCTGCGCTTCACCTTGCAATTGCAAGAAGTGAAGTAATGAACCGATTGTTAGTGAAAAAGATTTGTGCAATCGGATACGAACTTATAGAAGACCAGAATGGCGATTTACCTATTCTTTTAGGGATGAGCGAAATTGCGGGACAGATGGCGATTCAAGCAGCAGCCCGTTATCTTGAAAGCAATTATGATGGACGAGGGATTGTTATGGGAGGGATTACGGGAATTCCACCTGCAACGGTTCTCATAATAGGTGCTGGCACGGTTGGTCGGGCAGCAGCACGAATAGCGCTGGGTTTAGGTGCAGAAGTGATAGTGCTTGATAAAGATTTTAGTCGACTCCGTCTTTTATCGAATCTATTCAACTATCGTATCGCAACTGCCATTGCAAATGAATATAACATCAAGAAAGCTCTGCAATATGCTGATGTTGTGATCGGAGCGGTGCTAATTAAAGCAGAAAAAGCTCCGCATGTTCTAACGGAGGAAATGATTAAGCAGATGAAACCGGGATCTATTATTGTCGATGTTTCAATAGACCAGGGTGGATGCATCGAAACAAGTCGTCCAACGACATTAGAAAATCCCACCTACGTATTGCATAACGTAATTCATTATTGTGTGCCAAACATGCCAGCGAATGTTTCCCGGACTGCAACATACAGCTTGACGAATGCACTCTTACCATATCTTTTAGAGATTGCCCAAAATGGAATTGTTCAAACCTTACGAGATAATGTCGGCCTTTCTCGTGGAGTTTGTACTTATGGTGGAAAGTGTACGAACGAAGTCATTGCGAGACGCTTTGAGATAGAATCGGTTGATATTCTATCATTACTCGTTCATTAGGATGTATTAATTAAACAAGGATTTTTTTTAAAAGAGAAGTATGAATTGGGTATCACAGTACAAACAAAAACTTTCAACGCCTGAAGCAGCAGTATCGCATATTAAATCTGAAGATAGAATTTTTATCAGCGGCAATGCTGCAACTCCATTTATTCTCATTGAAGCACTTGCTGCCCGCAAAGATGAATTATCTCATGTTGAAGTCAACCATGTTCTTCTAATTGGAGATGACCCTCTTTCAAAACCCGGAATGGAAGAACACTTCCGGCATAATTCATTGTTTGTTGGGCCAGCTGATCGGAAAGCGATTAATGAAGGAAGGTCTGATTACGTTCCGATTTTCTTGTTCGAAATTCCTTCGTTGTTCACTAACAAGTTGATTCCGCTCAATGCGGCGATCATTCAAGTTTCACCTCCCGATGAACACGGATTTATGAGTTACGGCGTTGAATGTTTAGCTGCTAAAGCGGCAGCAGAAAGCGCAAAATTGGTAATCGCCCAGGTAAATGAACGAATGCCGAGAACTCTCGGTGATTCATTTATACACGTTTCAAGAATACACCGAATCGTTGAGCATCAGAGCGAATTGCCCGAATTATCAAAAGATCCACCCTCAGATATTGAATATAAAATCGGTCAGTATATTGCAGCACTTGTGGAAGATAACTCAACACTTCAGCTTGGTATTGGTGGAATTCCAGACGCAGTGCTACAATCGTTAAATGACAAACGAGACCTCGGTATTCATACCGAAATGGTATCCGATGGAATTATCAAACTTATTGATTCAGGCATTATCACAAACGCCAAGAAGACATTACACCCCGGCAAGATTATAGCAACTTTTATTTTAGGATCACGTAATCTATACTCGTACGTTGATAATAATCCGTATTTCGAGATACATCCTGCCGATTATACAAACGATCCTTTTATTGTTTCTCGTAACGATAAAATGGTTGCCATAAACTCTGCGATTGAAGTAGATATTACGGGTCAGGTATGCTCCGATTCGATAGGCACAAAAATTTATAGCGGATTCGGTGGGCAGCTCGATTTTATCAGAGGTGCTGCGCATTCAAAAGGTGGCAAACCAATCATCGCACTGCCGGCTGCCACAAAAAATAATACTATCTCGCGAATTGTTCCGGTTCTGAAAACTGGCGCAGGTGTTGTAACTTCCCGTGCAGATGTTCATTATGTAGTTACGGAATACGGCGTAGCTTATCTTCATGGAAAGAATCTCGGACAACGCGCCAAAGCTCTAATTGATATTGCCCATCCCGCGTTTCGAGAGGGATTGGAACGCTTCGCATATGAGCATAAATATCTTTCTCCTAAGTTCAATCTTAAAATGAAAGAACCGAGGCAAAGCGGATTTTCAGTTGGCAAATTATGAATGAGTTGATTATCAAATTAAAGATCAATAAAGAAGAATCGAAATTCCGCAAGTTATTAACAAATGATACAAATATAAAAAGGAAGGTTTAAAAAATGATACGCAAACAAGATGCACTAGATTATCATTCTCAAGGTCGTCGAGGAAAGATTGAAGTTATCCCTACTAAGCCATGTGCGACACAACGTGATCTGTCGCTCGCATATTCACCCGGTGTTGCAGATCCATGTCTGGAAATCGAAAAGAATCCCGAAGATGCTTTTCTCTACACTGCAAAAGGCAACTTAGTCGCAGTTATCAGCAACGGAACTGCCGTTTTAGGACTGGGTGATATTGGTGCATTAGCAGGTAAGCCAGTCATGGAGGGGAAGGGTGTTCTCTTTAAGAAATTTGCCGATATCGATGTCTTTGACATCGAAATGGATTCCCACGATCCGAAAGAGATCATCAAAGCCGTGAAACTTTTAGAGCCGACATTTGGCGGTATTAATTTGGAGGACATTAAAGCGCCCGAATGTTTCGAGATTGAAGAAGAACTAAAAAAGATAATGAACATCCCTGTTTTTCATGATGATCAACATGGGACTGCCATCATTAGCGGTGCAGCCCTTATGAATGCTTTAGAAATTGTTGGTAAAAAACTTGACCAGGTTAAGGTTGTATTCAGTGGAGCGGGCGCATCTGGTATTGCATGTGCAAAATTCTATGAAACACTTGGAGTAAAGCGAAGCAATATTCGTCTTGTCGATACGAAAGGCGTTGTGTACAAAGGTAGAAAAGAAGGGATGAACAAATATAAGGAATACTTCGCTGTTGAAACCAATGACCGCACACTTAGCGATGCGATGAAAGGGGCGGATGTATTTTGTGGTGTCTCGGTAAAAGACCTTGTTACAAAGGAAATGGTTCGATCAATGGCTGATAAACCGATCGTATTTGCGATGGCGAATCCCGATCCGGAAATCACTTATCCTGATGCAGTTGCTGCCCGTGATGATGTTATAATGGGCACGGGTCGGTCGGATTATCCGAATCAGGTAAACAATGTTCTTGGCTTCCCGTTTATTTTCCGCGGTGCACTTGATGTTCGTGCAACTCAGATCAACGATCAGATGAAAGTAGCCGCTTCAATGGCATTGGCGAAGCTTGCTAAAGAAGATATCCCAGATTCGGTGGTGCGTGCCTATGGAGGGAAGAAAATAGAGTTTGGTAAAGACTATATCATTCCCAAACCACTCGACCCGAGAGTACTACTATGGGAAGCCCCCGCTGTTGCAAAAGCAGCCATGGAAAGCGGTGTGGCACGAATTCAAATTAAAGATTTTGAGGTGTACAAAGATCAGTTAGAAGCCCGGCTCGGAAAATCTCGTGAAGTGATGCGAGTGTTCATTCACAAAGCGCGAAAGTCGCCAAAGAAAATTGTGTTCCCGGAAGGTGAGGAGACAAAGATTCTTCGTGCGGCTCAAATTATACTGGATGAAAAGATCGCTCATCCGATTTTGTTAGGAGATCCAAAGGTTATAGAACAAAGAGAAAAAGAATTAGGGATCGATGCTGAAGGAATAGAAATTGTCAATCCTACAAAATCACCCAAGTTCAAAGAGTATATCGCTAAGTTCTATGAACTTCGAAAACGTAAAGGTATAACCCAATTCGATGCCGAACGATTGCTTAAAACAAATAATTACTATGGAATGATGATGGTACGCGAAGGCGATGCCGATGGATTGATCTCAGGATTAACTCAGCATTATCCTGATACGGTTCGTCCAGCACTGCAAATTATTGGACACAAAGAGGGAACTGACGTCGTTGCCGGGTTGTACATGATGATTTTCAAGAATGAGATCATTTTCATTGCAGATGCGACTGTTAACATTGAGCCGGATTCTGAACAACTTGCTCAGATCGCAATGCTGACGGCGGAAAAGGTTCGCCAATACGATATTGAACCGAGGATTGCAATGTTGTCTTTCAGTAACTTTGGAAGCACTCACCATCCGATGTCGGATAAAGTTAGAGCAGCCGTTGAAATTGTCAAAAAGAAAATGCCTAAGTTGATGATTGACGGCGAGATGCAAGCCGATACCGCCATTGTTCCAGAGATAATCAACGAGATATATCCATTCAGCACGCTGAAAGGTGGTGCGAATGTTCTTGTTTGTCCGGGCTTAACATCAGCGAACATTGCTTATAAATTATTAGCTCGACTTGGTGGAGCAACTGCTGTTGGACCGATTCTGATGGGAATTCGTAAACCGGTTTATTTATTGATACCTGGTAATGATGTTATTGACATTGTCAATATTACAGCAATGGCTGTCCATGACGCACAATGGTCTGAGTAAGTAGTGTTGTAGTTGAGAATATCAAATAAAATCAATAATCTGTTATATGAAAATCCGTAATCAGCGGAAATTTGTTCATAAAAAATAAGGAATTGAAATGGCAGCACGTGGAACCGTGACAATTGATGTCGAGACTTGTAAGGGTTGTGAGCTATGCATTGAAGCATGCCCTCAGGACAGTCTTGCGATGTCGAAGGAGATTAATACAAAAGGTTATCACTATGCCGTTCTTATACAGGATAATTGTACCGGGTGTGTTAACTGTGCGTTGGTGTGTCCCGATGCTGTTATAACTGTATTTAGAGCGGGCAAAAAGAAAGATAAAGAGCCGATAGCAGTGATATCTAATGTTAAACATGATATTAAAGTTATGGTTGATAATCCTGATGTCCCGCGCGGAGAAGGGAGATTGGATTTATGAATGAAGTCCGTTTAATGAAAGGGAATGAAGCCGCGGCAGAAGCAGCTATCCTTGCAGGATGTGATGCATACTTTGGTTATCCAATTACACCGCAGTCAGAAATCATCGAGTATCTCTCTGATCAGGGACGCAAGCGCGGCATGATAGTAATGCAGGTTGAAAGTGAAGTCGCAGCAATCAACATGATTTATGGTGCTTCCGGTGCTGGTGCACGTGCAATGACAACTTCATCAAGCCCGGGTATCAGTCTTATGCAAGAAGGATTATCCTATATTGCTTGTGCCGAGCTTCCATGTTTGCTAATCAACATAAATCGCGGCGGTCCCGGTTTAGGGACGATCCAACCATCGCAAGGTGATTATTTTCAGGCAGTCAAAGGTGGTGGACATGGTGATTATCATCTCATTGTATTAGCTCCTGCAAGTGTGCAGGAAATGGCTGACTTCGTTTATCTTGGCTTCGATCTTGCAGATAAATACAGAAATCCGGTTTTGATTCTTGCGGATGGTGCACTCGGGCAGATGATGGAAAAAGTTATTTTCCCCGATTATGATCCAAAGAAGCATAAAGTTCCTAAACCCTGGGCTTCAACCGGTAAGACGCCAGATCGTCCACCGAATGTAATTACCTCACTCCATCTACAGTCTGAAGATATGGAGAAGATTAACCTTCATCTTCAAGAGAAATATAGAAAAATTGAGAAGAATGAAGTTCGGTACGAATTAATATCAACAGAAGATGCAGAATATCTTTTGGTCGCCTATGGACTTTCTGCCCGTATTTGCCAGCGTGCGATAGAAATTGGGCGCCAACAAGGTATCAAGGTTGGTTTATTGCGGCCGATTTCCCTCTATCCATATCCATACGAGATATTGAATAAATTGGCAGATAATGTAAGGGGAGTTTTGGTGGTCGAGATGAATGCTGGTCAGATGGTTGAAGACGTGCGACTCGGAGTGAACGGAAAAATTCCTGTTGATTTTTATGGTCG
>Ga0315286_10005449_pt1 | contig 12293 bp, 7 predicted proteins | sample YL17G10_0_MG_FD_205038 | JGI IMG/M metagenome (GOLD analysis project Ga0315286, IMG submission 205038) | Sediment microbial communities from Yellowstone Lake, YNP, Wyoming, USA - YL17G10_0 | ecosystem: Environmental > Aquatic > Freshwater > Lake > Sediment | place: USA: Wyoming | collected... | reverse complement strand
AGAACAGCGTGGACTTCACCGTCACCCCGACCATGCCGGGGAGCCCGCCGGCCATCAGTTTCGCCCCCGACCTCGGCGTGGTGCGGTTCACCAACCACGCGCGCACGGTGCCCGCGGACTCGGTGCGCACCATCGACTTCTACCGCGCACCCGGCACCAACACCATCTGGGCCGCGGGCGACGTCCCGGCCGACGTGCGCCCGTGGACCGAGCACGTGGCCGTCTGGGACGCCCCGGCGTGGGCCGCGGCCGCCCTGCGGCGGTCGCTCGAGCAGCACGGCATCGTCGTGGACGGCCGCGCCCTCACGACGTTCGACTCGGCCGTGTATGCCGCGGCGCGCCGCGGCGCGCCGCTCGCCGAGCACCAGTCGGTGCCGCTCCCGGACGTCCTGCGTCCCATCCTCGAGTCGAGCCAGAACTGGTTCGCCGACCTGCTGCTCAAGACCCTCGGGCGGGAATTCCGCGGAGTCGGGAGCTTCGCCGCGGGCATCGAGGTCGAGCGGCGGTTCCTCATCGACTCCCTCGCCGTGGACTCCACCGCCTTCGAGGTCGTGGACGGCTCGGGGCTCTCGGCCGGCAACCTTGCGACGCCCCGCGCTTTCGTGCAGATCCTGCGCGCGATGCGCCGCCGCCCGGGCGCCGAGGCGTTCGTCCAGGCGCTGCCGGTCGGCGGGCACAGCGGCACGCTGCAGTACCGCTTCCGCAATCCCCCGCTCGAGGGACGGGTGCGCGCCAAGACCGGCTCCATCGACCGGGTGAACACGCTGGCGGGATACCTGGAGCTGGACGGCGGGAGGACCTGGACCTTCGCGATCCAGTTGAACCACCACACGGCGACGAACCGCGACGCGCTGCGGCGCATCGACGCCGTCGTCGCGGAGTTGGCGCGCTAGGCGGCCGCGGCGCCGGCGGCCGGACGCCTCACGTCCCGCCGCCCACGGCCCCGAAGCGGTGTTCCATGTGCGAGGAGTGCCCCGGCGTGAACTTGGCGTCGGGGCGGAGGAAGGTGACCGCGCCGTTGACCGCCACCGCCGCCTCCCCCACCGCCGTCGTGATCAGCTTCAGCTTCCCGGGGTAGGTCACGATGTCACCGGCCGCGAAGATGCCGGGCCGGCTGGTCTCCATCCGCGAGCTCACCAGGATCTCGTCCTTGGCGATCTCGATGCCCCAGCCGGCCACCGCGCCGAGCCGGGAGACGAAGCCCAGCAGCGCGACCACGACGTCCACCGCGAGCCGCTCCTCGGTCTTGGTCCGCGAGTCGCGGAGCGTCACGGCCTCGATCCGCTCGCCGCCGTGAATGACCGTCACCTCGCAGAAGGTGCGCAGCGCGACCTTCCGGTCCGTGGCCAGATCCATCACCTGCTTGATCGTCGCCGCGTGCGCCTTGAACGTGTCGCGCCGGTGTGCGATCGTGACGGCCGCCGCCACCCCCTGCAGCCCCACCGCCCAGTCGAACGCCGAGTCGCCGCCGCCGACCAGCAGCACCCGCTTGCCCCGCAGGTCGTCCCGCTTCCCCACGTGGTACTCGAGCCCGCGGCCGAGCCAGCGTTCCTCGCCCTCGATGCCGAGCCGGCGCGGCGCGAAGGGCCCGATGCCGGCGGCGATGACGATTGCCCGCGTGCCGACGCGTCCGCCGGGTGTGCCGAGGATGAAGACCTCCTCGCCCGACTCGAGCGGCTCGCGCGTCAGGTCCGAGACCTGCTGCCCCAGCCGCACGTCGGCGCCGAACTGCAGCCCCTGCTGCACCAGCCCCTTCACGAGATCCTTGGCCAGGATCTTCGGGAAGCCGGCCACGTCGTAGATGTACTTCTCGGGGTAGAGCGCGGTGAGCTGCCCGCCGAGCTCGGGGAGGTTGTCGATGATGCGGCAGCTGGCGTCGCGCAGCCCGGCGTAGAAGGCGCCGAAGAGTCCGGTCGGGCCGCCGCCGATGATGGTGATGTCCCGGACGTCGAGCGTCACAGGCGTGCTCCGTCGAAGAGTGTCATGGTGACCGTGAACGCTACTCCGCCGACGTGCGAGGGGCCACGGCGCACCGCCGCCTCTACCTCGCCACCCGCCGGCGGGTCTACCTTTCGCGGCCACGCCCGGCGCTGCGCCGGGCGCGCCACCAACGGAGACCGATGACCGCCTCAACCTCCCCGGACGCGATCACGCCGGACCTCGCGCTCACGCCCGCCCCGGAGATCGCGCGGCTCTTCGCGGCGCAGCAGGCCAACCGCTGGCGCATCGCGCAGAGCACCGCGGCCGAGCGCGCCGCAAAGCTCGCCCGCCTCGGCGCCGCGATCGCGGCGCGGCGTGAGGAGATCGCGGCCGCGGCCTTCGCGGACTTCCGCAAGCCGGCCGCCGAGGTCGAGATCACCGAGATCCACCCCACGCTGGCCGAGGTCAGGTTCGCGCGGCGGAAGGTGGCCGGCTGGATGCGGCCCCGGCGCGTACCCACCCCGCTGCTCCTCTTCGGCACCGCGAGCGAGGTGCGCTGCGAGCCGCGCGGCGTCGTGCTGATCGTCGCGCCGTGGAACTACGCCTTCTCCCTCTGCATGGCGCCGCTCGTGGCGGCGATCGCCGCCGGGAACTGCGCCATCCTCAAGCCGTCGGAGAAGACGCCGCACACGTCGGCGTTCCTGAAGCGCTTCGTCGCGGACCTCTTTGACGGGTCGGAGGTGGCGGTCGTGGAGGGCGGGCCCGAGGCCGCGCAAGCGCTCCTCGCCCTGCCCTTCGACCACGTCTGCTTCACCGGCGGGACGCGCATCGGGCGCGTGGTGATGGCCGCCGCCGCGCAACACCTCTCGAGCGTCACCCTCGAGCTCGGCGGGAAGTCGCCCGCCTTCGTGGACGAGACCGCCGACGTCGGCGCCGCGGCCGACAGCATCGTGTGGGGCACCTTCCTCAACGCGGGGCAGACCTGCGTGGCGCCCGACTATGTGCTGGTGCACGCGTCGCGGGCGGCCGAGTTCGTCGCCGCGGCGAAGCGCTCGCTCGAGGCGCGCTACGGCCCGGCCGGCCCACCGCGCGCGGAGACGAGCGACTACTGCCGCATCGTGGACGACGCGCACCACCGCCGGCTGGCCGACGCGCTCGCGCGCACGGTGGCGGGCGGCGCGGTGCTCGAGGTGGGCGGCGAGTCCGATCCGGCCTCGCGGTACCTCGCCCCCACCGTCGTCTCGAACGTGACCTTCGACGCGCCCTTGATGGACGAGGAGATCTTCGGCCCCGTCCTTCCCATCCTGACGTACACCGACCTCGACGACGCCCTCGCCCGCTCCCGCGCCCTCGGCAAGCCGCTCGCCCTCTACATCTTCAGCGCGCGGCGCGCGACGGTCGAGCACATCCTCGCGAACACCACGGCCGGAGGCACCGTCGTGAACGCCACGATGACCCACTACGGCAATCCGCACCTGCCATTCGGCGGCGTGGGAGCGAGCGGCCAGGGCAGCTACCACGGATTCTTCGGCTTCCGGACCTTCTCCCACGAGCGGGCGGTGCTGCACCAGCGCTGGCCCAGGCTCGCGCACTTCCTCTACCCGCCGTACCGCGGCGCCCTCCATGCGCTCACGCGCCGCGTGCTGCGGATGCTGGAGTAGTGCCCCCCCTCCCGGCGGCTGCAGCGCGGGCGCGCCGGCGCACGCACCCTGGACGCCCTCCGGGGCCAGGCCGTACCTTGCCCGTGTGACCCGGATCTACACGAAGACCGGCGACGCCGGCGACACCGGCCTGGTGGGCGGCGGGCGCGTCTCCAAGGACCACGCCCGCGTCCACGCCTACGGCGAGATCGACGAGACCAACGCCGCCCTCGGCGTGGCCCGCACCACGGTACCCACGGATTTCTGCGACGAGCTGCTCGCCGCCATCCAACGGGACCTCTTCACCGTCGGCGGGCGCCTCGCCACCCCCGAACCGGAGCGGCTCCGGGAGACGCAGCGCGAGAAGGTCGCCATCCCGCCGGCCAGGATCGCCGCGCTCGAGGCGGCCATCGACGCGGCCGACGCCGAGTTGCCGCCGCTCAAGGCCTTCGTCCTCCCCGGGGGCACGCCGAAGGCGGCCGTGCTCCACCTGGCGCGCGCCGTGTGCCGCCGGGCCGAGCGGTCGGTCGTGCACCTGAGCCACGTCGAGGAGGTGCCGCCCGAGGTCCTGGTCTACCTCAACCGCCTCTCCGACCTGCTGTTCACGCTGGCGCGCCTCGCGAACCACCGCGCCGGCACCCCCGACGTGACGTGGTAGGCCGCGGCCTGCTGGCAGGGCTGCCGCGCCTCCTCGGCGAACGGTGCCCGGCCCACGCCTACGCTGTCATCGCCGACAGCCGCGTCGCGGAACTGTACGGCGCCCGCGTGCTCGCCGCGCTGCGGGACGCCGGGCTCCGCGCCCTGCTCTTCACGTTCCCCGCCGGCGAGTGGAACAAGACCCGCGAGACCTGGACCGACCTCACCGACGCGATGCTCGCGGCGCGCCTGGGCCGGGACGGCGCCGTCGTCGCGCTGGGCGGCGGGGTCACCGGTGATCTGGCCGGCTTCGTGGCCGCCACGTACCTGCGCGGCATCCCGTACGTGCAGGCTCCCACGACCCTGCTCGCGATGATCGACGCGTCCATCGGCGGAAAGACGGGCGTGGACGTGCCCGCCGGCAAGAACCTCGTCGGCGCCTTCCACCAGCCGCGGCACGTGGTGGCCGACATCGAGACGCTGGCCACCCTCCCCAGGCCCCACGTCGCCGCGGGGATGGCCGAGGCGGTCAAGCACGCCGTCATCGCGGACGCCGCCTACCTCGAGGCGCTGCTCGCCGACGCCGCACCCATCCTCGCCCGCGACCTCGACGCCCTCGAGCGCGTCGTGACCCGCAGCGTGGCGATCAAGGAGGAGGTCGTGGCGGCGGACCCGCTCGAAGGGGGCCGCCGGCAGGTCCTCAACTTCGGCCACACGATCGGCCACGCCGTCGAGGCACGAAGCGGCTACGACCTGCTCCACGGCGAGGCGGTGGCGATCGGGATGACCGCCGAGGCGCTCCTCGCCGAGGCGGCCGGCGTTGCGGAGGCGGGGCTCGCTCCCCGCGTGCGGCGGGCGCTCGAGCTCTTCGGCCTCCCCGTCACGATTCCCGAGGACCTCGCCGCCGAGGATCTGCTCGAGGCGATGCGCGGCGACAAGAAGTCGCGCGAAGCGACGGTGCGCTTCGCGCTTCCCTCGCGCATCGGCGCGATGCATCAGCGAGCCGATGGTGCGTGGACGGTGGACGTGGATGAGGACACGATCCTGCAGGTACTGGCGTCCAGCCGCTGACGACATCTACTACACATCTTGTAGACATTCCGTTTCGAGCAGACATCGTAACACAATATGCATCAATCACTTAGAGACACTCATCCCAGTGTCATCGTATTTCGACGATGCGAAAATGTGGACGGAATCCGGAACCGCCTGAAAACAAACAACTTCGTGATGTGGATAAGGTTTCCGCTATTGACAGCGTGTTGCAGGTCACGCACTATGGGCGCCCGTTTCGGCAGTCGGCCTGCAGCCTGCGTCACCAGCGCGCGAGAAGGGAAACCGGATGATCCGTTCTCGCGACGCCAGGGCCAAGGGGTTCTTCCGTCAGGCCTCCTCCGGCGCCTTCGACCAGTATCTACAGGACATCCAGAAGCTCCCGCTGATCCGCGATCCCGCCGAGGAGAAGCGGCTGGCGCGGCTCGCCCAGAAGGGCGACCCGGCGGCGGCGGAACGGCTCGTCACGGCGAACCTCCGCTTCGTCATCTCGTACGTGAAGAAGTACCAGGGGCACGGGCTCGACCTGTCGGAGCTGGTCGCCATCGGTAACGAAGGGCTGCTCAAGGCGGTGCGGAAGTTCGACCCGGACCAAGGCGTGAAGTTCATCTCGTACGCGGTGTGGTGGGTGCGGCAGGCGGTGCTCAAGGCACTCGCGGAGCAGACGCGGAGCGTGCGGATCCCGCTCAACCAGAACGCGCACCTCATCAAGATGTCCCGCACCGAGACGGTGCTCGCCCAGGAGCTGGGCCGCGAGCCCACCGACTCCGAGATCGCGCGGGCCCTCGGCGACTCCGAGGGCAACGTCCGCGCGGCGCGCCGGATGACCTGCGCGGAGTTGTCGCTGGACGCGCCGGTGGACCGGACCGACCGGGACGCGGCGACGCTTGGCGAGCGGTTCGCGGGCGTCGAGGGCAGCGAGATCGAGGAGACGACGGACGCCAATCTGATGCGCGGGTTCATCGAGCGCGTCTTCAACCAGTACCTGACGCCGCGCGAGCGGAAGATCCTGTATCTCTACTATGGTCTCGAGGAGGGCTCGGAGGCGATGACGCTGGAGAAGATCGGTGCGCTGATGGGGGTGACCCGTGAGCGCATCCGTCAGATCCGCGAGCGCGCCTTCGAGAAGCTCCGCGAGTGCCCCGACGGCCGAGCGTTGCTGAGTTTCTGGCGGGCGGCCTAGAGTTCCTTCACCCTTCACTGCCATACTCCCCAGTACGGCACGGGCGGCTCGCGAGAGCCGCCCGTTTCGTCTCCGGCAGCCGGGGGAGCCGCCCGCCTCTCCGGCTTCAGTCGGCGGCAGCCGGCGCCGGCGCCAACTCCCGCGGCGTCGGCGGGGCCGTGAGCAGCCCGGCGCGCCGCAGCAGCCTGCGGACGCTCGTCTGGACGCCGTCGAGGTAGGTGTAGAAGACCGGCGTGACGAACAGCGTGATGATCTGGGAGAAGGCCAGCCCGCCCACGACCGCGAGGCCCAGCGGCTGGCGGGACTCCCCGCCGGCGCCCAGGCCGAGGGCGATGGGGAGCGTCGCCATCAGCGCGCACATCGTGGTCATCATGATCGGCCGGAAGCGGACGCTGCACGCCTGCACGATGGCGTCGCGCGGCGACTTGCCCTCGTTGCGCTCGGCGTCGAGGGCGAAGTCGATCATCATGATGGCGTTCTTCTTGACGAGACCCACCAGCATGATGACACCGACGAACGAGAAGACGTTGAGGTCGATCTTGAAGACCATCAGGGTGACCAGCGCGCCGAACCCGGCGAACGGGAGGCCCGAGAGGATCGTGAGGGGGTGGATGAAGCTCTCGTACAGCACGCCGAGCACGAGGTAGATCACGAGCACGGCCAGGATGAGGAGGAACATGAGCCCCGTCTGGCTCGACTGGAACGCCTGCGCCGTGCCGCCGAAGTTGGTCGTGATCGTCGAGGGCAGCGTTTGGTTCGCGACCCGCTGCACCTCCGTCACGGCCTGGCTGAGGGCGACCCCTTCCCGCATGTCGAAGGAGAGCGTGACCGAGGGGAGCTGGCCCGAGTGGTTCACGGAGAGCGGGCCCACCGACGTCTTCCAGCGGGTCACCGCTGCGAGCGGCACCAGGGTGCCTCCCCGGCCGTGCACGTAGAGCAGGTTGAGGGCGCTGGGGTCCCGCTGGTAGCGGGCCTGCATCTCCATGATCACGTAGTACTGGTTGTTCGGCGTCAGGATCGTCGCGACCTGGCGATTGCCGTAGGCGTTGTACAGCGCCGTCTCGAGGGCGTCCACGCTGACGCCCAGCGCGGCGGCGCGCTCGCGGTCGATCTCCACCTGGAGCTGCGGGTTCTTGATCTGCAGGTCGCTGGTCACGTTCTGCAGGACCGGGACCTCGGAGAGCCGCTCCTGCAGGAGCGCGGCGTTCGCGTAGAGGGCGTCGATGTCGGGGCTCTGGAGCGTGAACTGGTACACGGCCCGCGAGGAGCGGCCGCCGATCCGGATCGCGGGCGGGTTGTTCAGGAACACCTGGATCCCGGGGATCTGCGCGAACTTCGGCATCAGCGAGCGGATCACGCCGTCGGCGTCGAGCGTCCGCTGCGACCGCGGCGTCAGGCGGACGGAGAGGCGCCCCGAGTTGCCGCCTCCGACGGAGGCCATGAAGTCCGCGACGTTCGGGTCGTTCTTCAGGATCTCGTTCACCTGCAGTTGGTGCTGCACGACCTGCTGGTAGCTCGTCCCTTCGGCGGTCTCCATCGACCCCTGGATCATCCCGGTGTCCTCCGTCGGGATGAAGCCCTTGGGGACCTTGATGAACAGCACGACCGTCGCGGCGAGGATGGCGAGCGAGAAGGCGAGGGCCCAGCGCCGCCGCTCCATCACCCAGGCCAGGCTCGCCTCGTACGCCCCGAGGATCCGGCCGTAGACGCGCTCCGACCACCGGTATGCCCGGCCGTGCCGCTGCTCGCGCTGGGCGCGCAGGAAGCGGCTGCCCAGCATCGGCGTCAGCGTCAGGGACACCACGCCGGACACCAGGATCGCCACACCGATCGTGACGGCGAACTCGTTGAAGAGACGGCCGATGATGCCGCCCATGAAGAGGATCGGGATGAAGACCGCCACCAGGGAGAGCGTCATCGAGAGGATCGTGAACCCGATCTCCCGGCTGCCGTCGAGCGCCGCCTGGAACGGTGGTTTCCCCATCTCGAGGTGGCGCACGATGTTCTCGAGCATCACGATGGCGTCGTCCACGACGAAGCCCACCGCGAGCGTCAGCGCCATCAAGGAGAGGTTGTCGAGGCTGAAGTGCATCAGGTACATCACGCTGAAGGTCCCGACCACCGACATGGGCAGCGCGAGGCTGGGGATGACGGTCGCCGAGACGTTCCGCAGGAACAGGAAGATCACCATCACGACGAGGCACAGCGTCAAGAGCAGCGTCGCCTTCACGTCCGAGACCGAGGCGCGGATGGACTCGGAGCGGTCCCACAGCGTCCGGAGATCCACCGAGGCCGGGAGCTGGGGCCGCAGCTGCTCCACGAGGGCCTGCACGGCGTCCGACACCGCGACGGTGTTCGTGCCCGGCTGGCGCTGCACGGCGAGCACGATGCCGCGGTTGCCCGAGATCCAACTTGCGGACCGGGTGTTCTGGACGCTGTCCACCACCTGCGCGACATCCTCGAGCCGCACCGGCGAGCCGTTGCGGTACGAGACGATGAGGCGCCGGTACTCCTTGGCGCTCGTCATCTGGCCGTTGGCCTCGAGCGTCAGCGCCTGGAAGGTCCCGTAGAGGACGCCGTTCGGCATGTTGACGTTGCCGGCGCTGATGGCGTTGGTGACGTCGTCGAGGCCCACGTCGCGCGCCGCCATCGCCTCGGGGTCGATGCGCACGCGCACGGCGTACTTCATCGAGCCGAAGACGTTCACCGACGCCACGCCGGAGACCATCGAGATCCGCTGCGCGAGGAACGTCTCCGCGTACTCGTTGAGCGCCGTCAGCGGGAGCGTCGGCGAGGTGAGCGCCAGCATCAGGATCGGCGCGTCGGCCGGGTTCACCTTCTGCACCGACGGCGGCTGCATGTCGCGCGGGAGCCCGCGCTGCACCCGCGACACCGCGGCCTGCACGTCCTGGAAGGCGGCGTCGATGCTGCGGCTCAGGTTGAACTGCAGGGTGACGTTGGTGTTCCCCTGCCCGCTCGAGGACGTCATCTGGTCCACGCCGGGGATCGTCGAGAACTGCTTCTCGAGGGGCGTGGCGACGACGGCCGCCATCGTCTCCGGGCTCGCGCCCGAGAGGCCCGCGCCGACGCTGATGGTCGGGAAGTCCACGTTCGGCAGGTCGCTCACCGGCAGGAGCCGGTAGCCCATGATGCCGAAGATGAGGATCGCCGCCATGACCAGCGTGGTCATGACGGGGCGGCGGATGAAGAGTTCCGAGAAGTTCACGGCCTGCCTCCCGGCCGCCCGCCCGAGTCCCTCCGCGCGCGCGGCCCGGCGGCGGCAGCGCCCGCTGGCGCGGCGCCCTCGCCCTTGATCTCCACCTTGGCCCCGGGCACGAGGCGCATCTGCCCATCGGTGACGACCACCTGCCGCGCCACGAGCCCGCTGTCGATCACGACGTCGTCGTCCACCGCCCGGCCCACCGCCACCGCCTGCGTCCGCGCGCTGCGGTCGGCGTTGATGATGTAGACGAAGGAGCCGGCCTGGCCGGTCATCACCGCCTGCGCGGGAATGGTCACCACGTCGTTCTGGACGTCGAGCACCAGCTTCACCGCGACGAATTCCCCGGGCCACAGGCGGCTGTCGGCGTTGGGGAACGTCGCCTTCAGCATGATCGTCCCCGTCGTGGTGTCGACCTGGTTGTTGATGAAGGTCAGGCGGCCCGTCATCGTCCGCGTCGTGTCGTCCTGGGGCCGGATCAGCACATCGAGCTGACGGGCCCTGCTGAAGCGCTGGATGTCATCGAGGTACTGCTGCGGCACCGCGAAGCTCACCGCGATGGGGTGCAGCTGGTTGATGACCACGAGCGGCGACGCGTCGCTCGCCCGCACCAGGTTGCCCCCGCGCACCAGCAGGCCGCCGGTGCGGCCGCTGATGCGTGCCCGGATGGTGCAGTACTCGTGGTTGAGGCGCGCCGTGCGGACCGCCGCCGAGTCCGCCGCCACCGCCGCCGCCAGCGCGTCGGCGTTGGTGCGGAACTGGTCGTACTGCTCGCGCGAGGCCATCTGGGTGCGCGAGAGCTCCTCGTACCGCACCACCTGCTGCCGCGCGTTGGCGAGCTGCACGAGGTCGCGCGCCAGCCCGGCGCGCGCCTGGTCGAGCGCCGCCTGGTACGGCCGAGGGTCGATCCGGAACAGCACCTGACCCGACCTGACGTCCCGCCCCTCCTCGAAGCCGACGGTCATCAGCAGACCGCCCACCTGCGAGCGGACCGCCACCGACTGGATGGGCGTCACCGTGCCGATGGCGCTCAGCTCGAGGGCCACGGAGCGGAGCCTCGCCTCGGCGACCGTGACGGACACGCGCGGGCGCTCGGGCCGCGGCGGCTTGCTGCACGCGGTGGCGGTGAGGGCGAGGAAGACGGCGAACGGAAGGCTGGGGCGTCTCAGGCTCATCGGAGGCGTGGTTCCGGGTGCGTCGTTCGTTCTCAACTGCGCGTTTCCACATACACTTACGCGCAAGGGGCCCCTTCCGTTGCGGCCGGCGCCGGGGCGCGACCACGACGGACACGGGAGCTTTCACAATACCCTCTCCGATGGCCGGAGGGCAGGGCGCCCGCGCAACGGGCGTACCGCCGCATGCGGGCCTCTCGGTACATTGGGGCGTGCCCGTGAACACCAGCGCGTTGGCGCAGGACCTGGCCGGGATCGTGGGGCCGCGCTTTGTCCGGTCCCGCCCGGCAGAGCTGCTCACCTTCGCCGCCGACGGCTTGCCCACCCACCGGGCGATCCCGGGATGCGTCGTCTTCCCCGGATCCACCAGGGACGTGAGCGCCCTGCTCCGCCACCTGCACGCGGCGGGCGTGCCCTTCGTGGCGCGCGGCGCCGGAACGGGGCTCTCCGGAGGCGCCCTGGCGGAGGCGCCGGCAGTGCTCGTCGCCCTCACGCGGATGGCGCGCATCCTCGCCGTGGACCCGGCGAACCGCCGCGCGGTGGTCGAGCCCGGCGTCGTGAACGCCACGCTCACCCGTGCCGCGGCGCCGTACGGCCTGCACTACGCGCCCGACCCCTCCAGCCAGACCGCGTGCACGATCGGCGGCAACGTCGCCGAGAACGCCGGCGGCCCGCACTGCCTGAAGTACGGCGTCACCTCGAACCACGTCCTCGCCCTCGAGGTGGTGCTGGCAGGCGGCGAGGTGGTGCGGCTCGGCAGCGCCTCCGGGGAGCCGTGGGGCCCCGACCTCGCCGGCCTCTTCGTCGGCAGCGAGGGCACCTTCGGCGTGGCGACCGAGATCACGGTGCGCCTCGTCCCGCTGCCGCCGACGGTCCGCACGATCCTCGCCGACTTCACCGCGCTGCGGACGGCGGGCGAGGCTGTCTCGCGGATCATCGCCGAAGGCATCGTCCCGGCCGCGCTCGAGATGATGGACCAGAGCGCCATCCGGATCGTGGAGGCGTCCATCTACGCCGCGGGCTACCCGACGGACGCCGCGGCGGTGCTCCTCGTCGAGTGCGACGGGCGCGCCGGCGGCACCGCCGCGGACATCGCCCGCGCCGAGGCCATCTGTCGCGAGGCGGGGGCCCGCAGCGTCCGCACGGCGGGCAGCGCTGCCGAGCGCGAGCGGCTGTGGCAGGGGCGGAAGAAGGCCTTCGGCGCGATGGGCCGGATCAGCGCCGACCTCCTGGTCCAGGACACCACGGTCCCACGCACCGCGCTCCCCGACGTGCTCGAGCGGGTGGCGGAGATCGGCGCGCGCCACCGCCTGCGGGTGACCAACGTCTTCCACGCCGGCGACGGGAATCTGCATCCCAACCTCAGCTTCGACGCCTCCGATCCGGAGCAATTGGAGCGCGTGGCGATCGCCAGCCGCGAGATCAGGGAGGTCTGCGTCGCCGCGGGGGGCACGATCACCGGCGAACAC
>Ga0315286_10005448_pt1 | contig 12294 bp, 16 predicted proteins | sample YL17G10_0_MG_FD_205038 | JGI IMG/M metagenome (GOLD analysis project Ga0315286, IMG submission 205038) | Sediment microbial communities from Yellowstone Lake, YNP, Wyoming, USA - YL17G10_0 | ecosystem: Environmental > Aquatic > Freshwater > Lake > Sediment | place: USA: Wyoming | collected... | reverse complement strand
GGGTTTTGCTGACGATACGGGCTTCACCCCGTTTCTCGATCAACTCGGCCAACGTCTCGCCGAACATTCTCCGCGCAAGAATGTCACATTCCAATTTCACATCGTCGATATGGCGGAGCCGAACGCCTTCGCGCTGCCGGGAGGGTATGTCTACGTGTCGCGTGGTCTCCTGGCCCTGACGAATACCGAAGGGGAGTTGGCCGGTGTGGTCGGTCATGAGATCGGTCACGTCGCAGGCAAACACGCCGTGCAGCGGATCTCGAATCAGGCTCCGTTTGCGGTGGTATTCGGCCTTGCTTCCGGCATTGCCGGACTGGTCAGTTCAACAGTCGGTGATCTTATCGGCGGCGTCGGGAATCTCGCCCAGAGCGCGATCTTCTCGCCCTACAGCCGTTCTCAAGAAACTGAAGCCGATGAAGTGGGTCAGCAGATCGCCGCAGAAGCTGGCTGGGATCCCGTCGAACTGTCCACATTTCTCGCCACCCTTGGACGCGATGTGACGTTGCATGAAAAAGAACCACGGAAACCGAGCTTCTTCGACTCGCATCCTGCGACGCCGGACCGGGTTGCGAATACAGCGCAACATGCGAAATCGTTGACCCGTGCCACGCGGGACCCAATCAGCCCGACCAGCGAAGCCTATCTGGCCAGGCTGAACGGCGTTGTCGTCGGCCCGCGCGCGGCGAACGGCGTCTTTCAAGAGACGGCGTTTCTGCATCCGGACTTGGGTTTCTTCGTGAAGTTTCCAGAGAAATGGCTGCACGAGAATGCGCCGGAGAAAATTGTGGCTGTTGCCCCGGACAAAGACGCAGCGGTCGTGGTCGAGGCCGTCGCGAAGGGCGACGATCCGCTTGAAGGGGCGCGGGTGCTCGGCAAGGCCAGAAAGGTCGATCTGGCCGCAACAGCCAAGTCCCTGACCATCAACGGTCTTCCGGCTGCGCGCGCGGTAGTTCCCGCTGATGGTAAAGCACATATCGAGCTCACCTGGATCGCTCATGGCGGTTTGATCTTTCAACTAGCGGCCGTTGCGTCCACCGAGCAATTCAAGACGTTTCAGCCGGTATTCGATGCGGTGGCCGCAAGTTTTCGTCCGCTCTCGGCTCACGAGCGGGCCGGCATTATGGAGAAGCGAATCAGATTAATCACAGCCCGGAAGGGCGAGACGATCGAGGCCTTGGCCGCGCGCGCCCACTCGGCTTGGAAGACGGAAGAAGTAGCGGTCGTCAATGGGCTTGTGGCGACCGCGCCGCTGCGCGAGGGGCAGGTGCTCAAAGTGGCGGTTGAGGAGCGATATGAGACTCGGGAGCAACGACGATAGGGAGACGGGCAAAGAAGTTCTGAGTTCTGAGTTTTGAGTTTTGAGTTCTGAGTTAGAGGCGGATAAGAAAAGCGGGACGGGCGAGAGGGGATGCGGGATGCGGGATGCGGGATGCGGGATGCGGGATGCGAGTTGCGAGATGCGAGATCCGAGATTCACGGGGCGTATCCCGAATCACGTATCCCGTATCCTGACCTTCGAGTCGCCCTGTCTCGCTCGTCATGAATAATTCGAGCTGGAACTACTCCTTGAAAGTGGGTATGCTAGCGAACATTGCCCGTGGAGGATACACATCAGTGAGGTATGAGATGGTGCTTGCCGTCGTGCTTTCCATGATCTTAGGGTTCTCGATGCAGGCCTCGATGGCGATTGCAGGGGAGTCGGCCGAGGCCGCGCAGATCGATCGCGAGGTGGATGCATCGCTCAAGAAATTCCTCGAGGACACGCCGGAAGCGGAGATCTTTCAAAAGGAAGCCAAAGGCATCCTCGTATTTCCGAATATCGTGAAGGGCGGGTTTATTCTCGGAGCGCATTATGGAAAAGGTGCGTTACGGAAACAGGGAGAAAAGGCCGGCTACTACAGTACGGTGGCCGCGTCTTACGGTCTCCAGGCCGGCGTACAGACGTTCGGCTACGTTTTGTTCTTCATGAATGAGAAATCGTTGGAGTATCTCGACGAGAGCGAGGGCTGGGAGGTCGGTGTCGGTCCGAGCATCGTCGTGATGGACAAAGGTATGGGGAAGAGCCTGACGACGACGACGGGACGGAGCGATGTCTACGCATTTATCTTCGACCAGCAGGGGCTGATGGCCGGCTTGGGATTGCAAGGGTCGAAGATTACCAGGATTCACCCGTAAATGATGGTGCCCTGTGGGCGCCGGTACGGGTGGATGGTGAGCAGTCTTGAAACAAGAGAGAAGGGAGAGCGTGTCATGATGGTTCTGCAAATTGGGGTGTTGTTGCTGTCGTTCCTGTTCATGGGAACGGTCCAGGCTCAGGCTCAGGAAGCGGCACAAATGAACATGGAGATCTTAAAAGAGAAAGTGAAGGCGGACAAGAAGCTCGTTGTCGCGGCCAACATGAATCTCACCGACGCGGAAGCCAAGAACTTCTGGCCGCTGTATGACGGCTATCAAAAGGAACTGGAGCAGATCAATCAACGGCTGCTCACCACGATCAAGAGTTACGCCGACGCCTACAATGCGGGCAAAGGCGAGATCTCCAACGATACGGCGAAGAAGCTCTTGACGGAGGCGCTCGCGGTTGAAGAATCCGAAGTGAAGCTGCGGCAGTCGTATGCGGCGAAATTGGAGAAGGTGTTGCCTGGCACGAAGGTCGTCCGGTATCTGCAGATCGAAAGCAAAATCCGGGCGATCGTGAAGTTTGAACTGGCCGCGCAGATCCCGCTGGTGAGTTAACCGACGCAGGCCGTTGCCGATGTGCTGAAAACCTGGGCAGTTCAACCGGCCCGACCATCCGGGTTTCCGTCGTGTGAAATCCACGGCGACGCGGGTCGCCCCACGGATGGTCGAACAGTGGCGGGTGGAATATAAGTGGATCGTGGACGACGTGACTCGGCGGGACGGTGTCAGTTGAGTCAAGTACCGCTGAGTTCGTCGATCTAGGAAGGAAAGGTTCACGGAAGATCCTGCTCGGTCTTTCCGGTTCAGAAGAGAAGGGTCAGTCCTCGAAAGGGGACTGGCCATTTTTTTGTGTCTGCGAGGTGAAGGGAACGGGGGCGGAGTGTCGGTATGGTGTCGGTTTGAGCGAGGGCGGCGCGATGCTGGAAAACGGATGAAACGGCGTATCTCGTTGATGGAAGCGGTGATTATTGGTGCGCCCGGAGGGACTTGAACCCCTAACCCCCAGATCCGTAGTCCAACCGACTACTTTGCGCCAGAGAGTGACGGAGAATGCTAAAGAGTGATGTTTCCCTTGATGGCACAAGGGATTCGTCACCTCTGTCACACTCCATCACTGACAGGAGTTGCACCCCTGATCGGGACCGGAACCGTGACTGAACCGTGACCAGAATCGTGACCGCGCTCCGGCAAAAATGACAAAGGGGGGGGAGGGGGAAAAACGAGCATGGCGAGACATACGTCTAGACCTTCACCCGGCGCACACGTTTTGGGGGATTTCTAAAACTTGGCCCTTTCGTGCTTGGCGTGAGGAGTCAGATCCATTCACCTACATGGCCTAACCCTCAGGTGTAACCAACGTGGTGACGACGGGAGGAAAGAGGGGGCCTTGTTCGGCAGGCGGGGGGCCAGTTTGGGGACCCCCACGCCTAGCCATGCATCTACGACGCTGTGGTGTGGAAGGATGAGGGGGGACTGGATAACCTTGGTGAACCGCCCGCCCTACCGACCGACACGCGGTACTCTGAGGGGTAAACGGGGGTCAACGAGACTTTTCCCGTCCGGCTGAGACGGTCCACTGACAAGAAGACTTGCCCCCACCCGATGCCCGTCAGCATGGTGAGACCTTCTATTGTTTGTGCCCCTTTCCGCCTAAGCAGTAGAAGCATTTTTCGATCGACTGATTGCGAACTGGAAGGCTGTTTGATTTTGGGCTTCATGGTCCCCCTCCGTAGCTGAAAGGTGAGAAGCAGTGTGGCAGGTGCTTGAACGTAATTATGCGCTCACCTCAACAGCTTGCAACGAATTTGCAAAAAACGCACGTGACTAGTTCACGCCTCCCGTGTGCCAGATGGGATGGGGATTTTCTTGCCGACGAGACCTTGAGATAGTCTGTCCCCCCCTCCTTAGTCTCTCCGCTTCCGCCACTCCCACGGCGGCACCGGCTTACCCTGACGGACAATTCCCCGCCACTCGATACCCCGCATTCTCCGCCTCTGCCGCGCTATTAAACTCTACTCGGTTATGAGGCGCAACCTGGCTGTAGTTCGGACAGTCTGGCCGGTGGTAGATGTGGCTCTTACGGTTGCCGATGATGGGATAGAGAGAGGTTGAGGCAGAGGACGCGGAGCCGCAACTGGTTCAGACGAAGAAGGCAGCGTGAGACAACCATGGGAGCCGCTCAAGAAATTTCAACGAACTTATTGACAACCTCGTCAGAGGGGATTATGTGAATCAAAAATAGGAAAAGTTGTCGAAAATTAAATTATATCCCCAGCAGAAGAAGCATAAAAAATGAAAAATAAAATCAAAAAATCCCTTTCGTTCTTCGTCTGCACCAATACAGTGCTTTTTTTGTCTCTCGCTTATTTTCAGATGCTCAGTACCGACCCAAAGTCGGCGGTGTTCATTGATTTTTGGGGACGCTTTACGGTCTACTCTCTCTGGTTTATTGGCTACACTCTCTATGTAAAATATTTGCACAACCGTCCCGCAGTTAGACATATTTTACTTCTGATAGTATGTTTGAATATTCCGCTATTTTTGGGTCTCGCCTATTTTGATAAAATCAGTAATACGCCCGACACACTTGTATTTGTTGATTTTTGGGGAAGAATCACCGTTTACTCATTGTGGTTTATTTGTTATGTCCTCTATCTTGAATACATAGATGATAGTGGCGATTCACGTTCTGCCGCTTAAGCTTAGCAATCCTGCCCCTTCCTCTGCTTCCGTCAGCACCACGGCGGCACCGGCTGCGGATCAGCCCACAATCCTTTCTTCGGCTCTGGTGCATCGGCTTCTAACCCTTCGAGCACCACGGGGACAAAAAGGGAGATAGGCTTGGGAATACTCCCTTACCCACATGCCTGCTTCGAGTATGGGTCTTGTGAGGGGTCGTCAGCCAAGGAGGGACCGTTTCCGCAGATAAAATCGCTTCCTGCACCCATTGCAACGCCATGGAAACATGCCTACAAGTCGACGGAGGAAATCCCGCCCGCCATGCCGCACGGACCGGCGGCAGTCCACTGAAGAACAGTAGAGGCAACTCACCCCCTTACTGCTCGGTGATCCGTAGGGTAGCCTCTCGCGAATATCTTCTGGGGTCATGGTGGACTGGTCACAGGTCAACAAAAAAGGCCTCCCTAACTTTGCCGCCCTGTAGGGTCTCTGACACCCAGAAGCACCCGAAGTACCCGCGCAGGTGTCGGACGACTTGCGCCCAGACGGGAGGAGTAGTCCGCGCATACACGGCCCACTGGAGTTCGTGAGTGCACCAAGTTTCAAGTAAGACACTCGTCATATCGATCCCAATGGTCGAACCGGATGGGATACCTGCCTCGATCTCCTCGACGGACACATAAGGGAAAAGCTCCGAAAGCATCTAGTCCTCGACCGCAAACGTGAGCCGATCGCCGCAGAGTCGCTGCAGCCGGGGCTCGTTGTCCAGCGACAGAGACAGGAAGGTGAGACCCGCCCGGTCCCTTTCGACCCACTGCACCCGGCCCACATCACATGGCACGGCGGCGGGACCGCCGTCCTGGTACACCATGAGCGTCAGGTATTGCCCAGGTTTCAGGGGTTTCGTGAGGCGAAGGCCGCACCCCCTCGTCGTCATATCGATCACCTGTTCACTGGCAAGTCCTGACTTATCCGCAACGATCATCCGAAAATCCATAACCGCTCGCACAGACAGCCGTGGATCTCTCCATAGTACGGGGGGGTCCCATTCAGACTACATGGGTAACGTGAGCTCCATGGCGAGTTCCTCCTTCACCATGTGCATCCTACTGATGCACGAGAGGTGATGGTAACGAGATGTCACACCGATGAACGGGACGACACTGTGCCTCAACACACAGTCGAGCAATACCTCGTTGGGGGGGGTAACGGGAAAGATGAGCCTGTAGCGAGCTAGGGTGCGGAGCGAAGAAGATGGACGTATTGCCTCAACGGGCGAGCACTCGTGACTTTCGCCACTCTCACGGCGGCACCGGCTGCGGATCGGCCCACAACCCTAGAGGGACTTGAGCAGGTCCAAGAGTCGTGCGCACCCCTCCTCGGAGATTTCGGTGAACTGCACCCGCACCACGGGAAAAAGAAGAGAGCGTTCAGGGTTCGGGCGAAGCCAGGCAGCTTTGTTTTACACATCTTTCACATAAATCTATTACCTATCAGTCCAAAATCGCCCTTCCCGAAGGACTGAACCTTCACATCGTATCCTTGGAAAACATTGCTGGATACCATTTTCCATGGATTCATACCCAGGCAAGCCTACAACATTGTTCCAAGGTCGGCGGAATACAGCGCGTAAGTTCTTGATCATGAGGAGAACAGTGGAATGGCACGGCTGTTGCTCCCTACACAAAGTAATTTCGGCTAGTTTCGGACAAGAAATAAGGAGGGACCTATGAGAAAAGTTACCTTGCTGTTAACGGTCCTGTTCGTGACAGCTCTCTACAATAGTACGCCCGTCTTGGCGCAGAGCAGTGGCAGTTTTTCGGCGAGCTTCGGCGCCACTCAGTGCGCGATATCGAACAACGATGGTACCTTAACGGGTGGTATCGCGGGCACCAGTTTGCCGGATGTAACGGTGAAAGTGTCTAGTGGGAATGGCGTCGCGCTTGTGATTACCCCGTCGCTGGTCACGGGGCTTTACACACAGAACAAGTTAAACCAATTGACACCGACAGCAACACAAAATGTCGGCCTTCGGGTGAAGGTGCTGGTCGATAATTCGACTGCCCACGTAGTCCCCGAGATTGGCAGCAATGGGGTGGTCTATGACCAGCGTTTCATTCAAGTGAACGCGAGCTTTCTCAGCGGCCTTTCGACGTGCCTTCTCGACTGCTTCACGATGGTTCAGAGCACGCTCGCTGCACATAGTTTCAATTTCTACGTGTCCAACTTGGCGCCCGGTTCGCATACCATCAGGGTCACGTGGGATATCGTAGGCGGAGGAACCGGCGAGGGCACCTGCGTGGGGCCGGGCACCCTCACGGTAGAGCAGGTGAAGAACTTTACTTTTAACAGTGGCATTAACCTGTTCTTTTAGCGGGCGCGAGCTTCGGATCGCCACAGAGACGGGTCTTGCTTTCCTGGTCTGACTGTCCAGGTAAGGCGAGACCCGTCAGCGGCTGGCTTAGCCAACGTGTTCACATGCCCTAGTTTCCTGCACACCCAGGGCGGCACCGGGTGCGGGTCAGCCCATAACCCTCGCCTCGCGTCCCGTGCCTCAGTCTCTAACCCTTCCAGCACCGTATCTCCCGGCGCATGCTTCCGATACCACCAACACCAGCCTTGCTTGACGAGTTCCTGATTGAGGTTCATGCCATCCGGTAGCAGCACATCAGCAAGTGTGCGCTCGTACTTGTCCATGCCGTGGGTCTGGATGGTGACTTCTCTCCCGAAGGCGAGGGCCGAGGCAGCCTGCTTGGCTTTCTGGCCGTAGGCTTGGCCCTTCTCCGGGCAATCAATGCGGCGGTGGCGGATGCGTTCAGCGTTGTTGTTGTGCAGGACTTCGAGGGTGTCGCCGTCGAGGATCCGGACGACGGAGCCGGGGAGGGGTCACACTCTGAATCGACAGGGCCGACCGCTTCGTGATTGAATCAGATACAGTATCGCATCGCTCCGTCTCACGCTGCACTGTCGTATCTGTAGGCAAACGACGACATCGTCTAACTTCCGAGAAATACTATGTTTGACTTAGCGATCTGCCACAATCCCCGACAGTCTCCCTGCACGTCACCATCGACATTCCTCTCTCCACCGCTGATTTTCAGGGTTTTTGTTCTGACCATCCTCCTCCTGCGACGGCATGCACCTTGCGTAGTTACCACAGTGAAGGGGTGAATGGTCACATCTTTAAGCTCTCCTCGGATGACCGAGTCAGTTGAGCAATCCGACATAGGCACTTGCATGGGAGAAGTTGGCTACTCCGGGAAGAGTGTAGCTGCTGCCGGGGAGAACACAGTAGGGGTATCTGCATGAACTGGGTGAGAGCCATCGCTGGTGTTCTAGTGTTGTGGTCGAGTACTGCGTGGGGTGCCACGTTGACGTGGAATGCCAACGGTGAACCGGATCTGGCAGGATATCGCGTCTATCAATGCAGTCAGCAACCCTGCACGCGCACGTCTAGCAATGCGTCTCTTCTCGTCACATTGGGAACGGGGACAAGTTTCAATATCGGAACGCCGACAGTGACACAGTACTACTTTATTACGGCCTATAATTTTTCCAACAATGAGTCGGGGGAGAGCAACCTCGCGACCTTCACACCGACCGTGGCACCGCCACCGACCGAACCACCATCTATCGCGCTTCCCCCGGTTACGCCACCGCCGGTGGCACTGCCACCTGTCGCGCCTCCGCCAGTGGCTCCGCCGTCGGTCACGCCGCCGGCCATCGGGGCCAGTCCGACGAGCCTCTCCTTCGTTGCGACACAGGGCGGCGCCAACCCCGCGCCTCAGACCTTGAGCATCAGCAACATGGGGGGCGGCACGCTCAGCTGGAGCGCCAGTGACAATGCCGCCTGGTTGAGGCGGAGTCCGGCCTCGGGGACCGGAAGCGGAGCCGTGACACTGAGCGTGACCACCGGCACCTTGACGCCCGGGAGCTATAGCGCCACGGTGACGATGCATGCCCCTGGTGCTTCCTCGGTCACCGTGCCAGTGACGTTTACTGTCACGACAGCCCCCGTGCCATCGCCTGTCACTCCTCCGCAGGCAACCCCGGCAGCCCCGCCGACTCCAGGCGGTCTGCACATCAATTCTGTGAGCTAAGACCTGTCTGATATTCAGGCCAGGAACGCCTTGTTAGCAGGATAGCTGAGCGAGACTGGCTGGACAGGCGACCCGCTCAGGGCCGAAGGGCGATGGCAGGGGCCAGGGCTAGGCCGCCCGTCGGGATGTGTCAAGGTAAAGTCTTGAGCTTCCCTACAGCAACGTAGGCCGTCTCAGTCGTATGCGGGAGTGGGATCGAGAGGCCTGGGTGCGCCTCGGCATGGGGGAACGCGGCACGGGCAGGAAGGATGCGCGGCGAGGGGAGGTGACCTGTCACCCACGTCCCCTCACGACCTCCCCACTGCACCACTCCCCCTACGCGGCTCCCTGGCTCACTGGCGAGAAGGCTAGGCAGGCCACAGGGGTGCGCGCGCAACAAATCGTAGGCGATGTCAGGAGGTTGGCATAGTCACACGCAACTCTGCCTTTCCCTTCACTCACACTTTCTCCTTTACCAGCACTCCCTCTTTCCCTTTCTCCCTCCCTCTCTCTTCTTCCTTCTCCTCTACCTCCTCCTACTAAAACGGTGGTTTTACTCAGAAGAATTGAGCGGTTGTACGGGCAACCTCTCCCATGTTTCTCCCTCCTCTAGTGGACGAATCACTCGGCCTACTTTTGACCAGTAAAATGAGGGAGAAAGTGGTCGGCCCTTCGAATCACGTCGAACTGTCACAACTTCAACATAGAACATGCGCGCCTGCCAGATTGTAAGAGGGAGCTTCGAACGGTCCAAGGAGGCCCTGCCTCCATTGGCGGCAACCCAGTCCTTGCGGTAGTTATGGAGTTGACCGAATTGGAACCTTTTCGCCCTGTCTCGTTTGGCGTTATAAAAGCAGTTAAGGACGACGAACCTGCTCTTATCGCAGGCCATGAAGACCTCCCAATGAAAAATCAGCTTCTCTCCCCATCCATAGACCTTAGCCTCGCGCCTTAGCCACCGAGCAGGCCACACCCCTTCCTCGATAAGAACGCGAGGCTCGCCAGGGTTTACATTGTCAAAATCTTCGTCACGGATTTTCATGCGCATGTACCCCTCGAATCAGGAGGCCGTTCCCTTGCCCTGTGCAGGCACGGCGGGCCGGTAGCCTTGCTCCAGTATTCTCCTGACTGCTGATTCAGGAACACGAACTGCTCGCACCGACGGCCTGACCGTATCGATTCGACGTTGGAAAATGAGTTTTCGCACCGTGGCCTCTCTAAGCCCCAGCTGTTCCGCCGCCTGCTGCACTGCAAGTAGTCTTTCACCCGTCACCATGGGGACTCCTCCTCCGTTTAATAGACTAGACTTTCCCGTTCTGTGGTGTTATTAGTAATATGTGGCGTGTACAGTGTTAATCCGCCACTGCAATAATTCGGCAGTCCTCTTAGATAAATCAGGGAAAGGAGCTACGTGGCATGAAGAGCGTTCTTTCTGGGGATTCAGAGCCACTCCCTCCACCCGACATCCTTCAAGAGTCGGCTATTGAGCCTGCGCTGAGGCGAGTCGGTGCCTTACAGAGTCATGCTCGGCTGGCCAAGCTAAAGATATTGGGATGGTTTGTTGAGTTCGCTCAGATGGATCTGACGGCAAGCAGTCCGGCAGCGGTGCTTGTGAAGCAGGAAGAATATGCCGCATTGCAGCGGCATTTTTGGCATGAAGCGAAATCTGTCATCCCACCCGCTTGGGAGCTTGCGGAATCGCAGAAGACGATTGCGTTCCATCTTTTTGAGCTTCTGGATAAAGGGAGTACGTCAATGGGACCGTTCAGGTTCCACATCATTATTCAGCTTCCAGGGAAGCTTGGTGCAACGATTCCAGAAAGTCACTCTGGAGTCGTTTCAGCCGAAGTGCGGCGAGGTACTCATACAAGGATTCACCATGCAATGGCCGAACTGCTTCGAGAGTTTGCACCATTCATTTTGCGCTGCCCGCGATGCAAGACGATCTTCGTGAAGCCTCGCGCCAATGCTGAGTACTGTTCTCGGCGCTGTCAAAATGCCGACTACATGCAGCGGGAAAGGCAAAGGATATTGGAGGAGCAAAAGAAACTGGCGGAGCAAAAAGAATTGGAGAAGAGCCGCCGTCAGCAAAAGAAGGGAGGTCATCAAGATGGCAAGAAAAGACGGTAAGGATCGAGGCATCCTGCAACGGAAAGGCCGTGAGGGCTGGTGGGTCCGGCTCTACGTCAACGGACGAGAGCGTTGGTTCCGCTGTGATACCAAGTCACAGGCCAAGGCGCTCTATGGTCGTTTGAAGGCCGACATTCGTGAAGGGACGTTCTTCCCGGAGAAATTCGCCCCACGGAAAGACATCACGCTTCGGGCGTGGATTCTCCGCTGTCTCGATGGGTCCACCAATCGGGACATTGAGAATGAACGGCGATATGGTCGCCGGTGGTCGCTGCTGCTGGGAAAGCGACTGCTGGCCGATGTCTCACGGGAGGACATGCGGCAGGTCCAGGCTCACATGCGCGCCAAGCTCAAACCTCACCCCACGAATGCGCCCAAAGATTTTCAACCTAAACGCCGGTGGAGCGATGCGACGATCAACCGGCATTTTTCGTTTCTCCGTCATGTGCTCATGCTGGCGGTCAAAGACGGCAAGCTGACTCAAAACCCTGTATCTGGTCTGAAGTTCTTCCCCGAAGTGAAGCGGACGCGGTGGCTGGCTGGTGTTGGGTTAGAGCGGCTGCGAGGGGTTATGCAACACAGTGACTGGAAGTTGGTCGCCTTTGCGATTGAGACGGGACTCAGGCGGGGAGAGCAATTTGGGTTGCGATGGGATCAGGTTGACGTAGAAAACGGTGTCCTCACGCTCCCCTTGCCCAAGGGAGGGAAGACCCGCCATGTCCCCTTGAGTGAGGAAGCCAAGGCGATTCTGAGGTCGTTTGACTCGTTTCTCCGGTCGGCGTGGGTCTTCCCAGGATTACGGGACGTGACTCAGCCGATGGACAGCCGTGCGTTCCTTCGCCGGTCGTTTGAACCTGGTTTACGTCAGGCGGGGATTATCGGGGCGTGCTGGCATTCGCTCCGGCACACGGCAGCGAGCCGACGAGTCATAGCGGGAGTGGATTTGGTTTCCGTGAAGGAGATCCTTGGCCACCGTGATATTCAGACCACCCTCCGGTATGCCCATCTTGCACCAGGACATCTTCGGGACGCGGTGAATCGAGGAAGTCTCTCGGGAACCGTGACCAAAACCGTGACCAGCCAGGAGGAGGAGCGGGAAGAGGAGATGCAACCTGTTGATTCTGTGGTGCGCCCGGAGGGACTTGAACCCCCAACCCCCAGATCCGTAGTCTGGTGCTCTATCCATTGAGCTACGGGCGCGCTCTTGACGACAGTGATGAGTTTA
>Ga0315286_10005445_pt1 | contig 12299 bp, 11 predicted proteins | sample YL17G10_0_MG_FD_205038 | JGI IMG/M metagenome (GOLD analysis project Ga0315286, IMG submission 205038) | Sediment microbial communities from Yellowstone Lake, YNP, Wyoming, USA - YL17G10_0 | ecosystem: Environmental > Aquatic > Freshwater > Lake > Sediment | place: USA: Wyoming | collected... | reverse complement strand
CCCAGGCCAAGAAGAATAACCGCGCGGTGATGGCCGTCTTCCTGCATCCCAACCCGCCGTCGGTCATGGGGGTGAATGTGCCGATGGCCGGGGTGATGGCCGTTCCACCCGAAGATCGCGCCATGGCCGAGGCCAAGAGCCACAGAATCTGTCTGGCGGCCAGCAAGGACTGCCGCGCCGCGGTCAAGAACGCCGACCTGGTGGCGGTGAAGCTGGCCAAGTTGGTCAAGCCCCGCGACTTCACCAGGGACGACACCCCCGAGCAGATCGCCAAGCTGGAGGCCGAGCACAAGGCCTACGAGAAGGCCAGCAAGGTCTACGACGAGGCATTCAAGAAGTACGCGCTGGACGAGAAGAAGCTCCCCGCGGTGGTGTGGCTTGCGCCCGACGGCACGGAGCTTTCCAAGGTGGTCCAGCCCGACGACGAGGCCGTCTTCGTGAAGCTCATCAAGGAAGTCCCGCCGCAGTTGGCCAAGTGGATCAACGACCAGCGCAAGCCCGAGGTCGCTCCCCCGGCCACCGACGGCATCCGCCCGGACACGCCGGCCACCAAGGGCATCCGCCCGGACCTGCCGGAGGGCAAGTTGTAGAAGCATCGGGGACATGGACCGGACGGGGACAGGAACCGGAAGCCCGAAGCGAAGCGGAGGGATCGGTTCCTGTCCCCGGAACAACAAGCATGGAGGATAGCGGAGATGACCACCTATCGCCAGATTGACGAGCCCGCCCCGACCATCGTCGGCCCGCGGCCGGCGGAGGGCGCCGGCGGCCGCCTGAAGATCCCGCAGGGCCTGGAGCGGTTGCTGACCCTCGCGGGCCTCAGTGCCGAGTGGCGCGGGAAGGTGCTGGCCGATCCGCTCGGCGCCGCCGCCGAGGCCAAGATTGAGCTCTCCGCGAGCGAGCGGGCGATTCTGAAGTCCGTGCCGCGCGGGTCGCTCGAAGGCATGGCCGCGTCCTTCGCCAAGAAGCACGGGGGCAGCTCGCTGGGCCGGCTGGTGGGCGCGGCGGCGGCGACGGCCGCGGCCCTGCTGGTCACCGGCACGGCCTATGGCGAGGAGTCGCCCGGGGCCAAGGGCGGCGCGCGGGCCGACCTGCCCCCGGACAAGATCTCGGACACGCCCCTGGGCGGCATCCGCCCGGACGTCCCCGAGGAGGCCGGGCCGGTGCTGTGGATGACCGCGCTGGACGACGCCCTGGCCCAGGCGAAAAAAAGCAACCGCGCGGTGATGGCCGTCTTCCTGCTCACCAAGCCCTTCCAGCAGGAAACCATTCAGGCCATTCGCGGAGCGATGGCCTACCGCGCCACCGTCGGGGAGCGCAGTCAGGAGCTGATCCTCAAGGACAGCAAGGAGCTCCGCGGGGCGGTCAAGTCCGCCGACCTGGTGGCGGTGAAGCTGGCCAAGCCGGTCAAGCCCCGCGAATTCACCAAGGACGACACCGCCGAGCAGATCGCCCAACTGGAAGCCGAGCACAAGGCCTACCAGAAGGCCAGCAAGGTCTACGAGGAAGCCTTCAAGAAGTACGCCCTCGACGAGAAGAAGCTCCCCGCGGTGGTGTGGCTGGCGCCGGACGGCTCGGAGCTCAGCAAGGTGGTCCAGCCCGACGACGAGGCCGTCTTCGTCAAGCTCATCAGGGAGGTCCCGCCGCAACTGGCCAAGTGGGTCACCGAGCAGCGCAAGCACCAGCCGCCCCCGGACGCCGAGGGCGGCATCCGCCCGGACCTGCCCATGGCCGGCGAGCGCGCCGGGGCTCCCTGAGGAGGGCAAGTTAAGATGAAGATTCCCCGAGGCGTCGAGAAGGTCGTGGCGCTGGCGACCTTGAGCCCCGAGTGGCGCGCGAAGGTCCTGGCCGACCCGAACGCCGCCGCAACCGAGGCGGGCATTGAGCTGGGCGCCGCCGAGCGGGAGATCCTGCGTTCGGTCTCCGCGCGGATGCTCGCCGGGATGATTGACTCCTTCGGTAAGTCGGTGCCGCGGCCCGCGGGGCTCACGAAGCTCGCCGCCGGGGCCGCGGTGATGGCGCTCCTGACGACGCCTTCCTCGGGCTGCTGGCCATTCATGGGATGCGTTGTCCGTGCGCCCTCGCCCAATCCGCAGAGGGAGGAGCCGCCGCCGGCCTCAATGGGCGACCGCGCCGATTTGCCCCCGCCCAAGGCGCCCTCCGAGGGCGCGCCCGGAAAATAAGAGCAGGAGGAGGTCGTGACATGAAAGTGCCGCAGGGCGTGGAGAAGGTGGTCGCGCTGGCGACCTTGAGCCCCGAGTGGCGCGCGAAGGTTTTGGCCGACCCGGGCGCCGCCGCAACCGAGGCGGGCATCGAGCTGGGCGCCGCCGAGCGGGAGATCCTGCGTTCGGTCTCCGCGCGGATGCTCGCCGGGATGATTGACTCCTTCGGCAAGTCGGTGCCGCGGCCGGCGGGGCTGGCCAAGCTCGCCGCCGGGGCCGCCGCGGCGTTGCTTGTCTCAAGCATTGCGGGCTGCGGTGATGGGTCGCTTGAGACGAACGGCATCCGGCCTGACCAGCCGCCGCCCAACCCGCGGAAGGAGGAGCCAACCCCGCCGGACTTCCCTACCAAGGGCATCCGGCCTGATGTGCCGCCATCCAAGGACGCTCCGCCCAAGTCGCCTGCGCCCAAGAGCGACCCCGAGTAGGAGACGCGCCATGACCGCCGACATCACGCTGGTCAACCTGAACATGCTCTTCGTCCGCTACGCCGACGGGCGGACCGAGCGCGAGAAGCACCTGCCCTTGGGGCCGCTGTACCTGACCGCCGCCCTGGAGCGCGCCGGGTTCACCGTGGACTTCCGCGACTACCAGACCCACGAGTGCCCCGACCCGTTCACGCCGGAGACCATCGCGGCGTACCTCGCGGAGGGCGCCCCCATCCTGGGCGTGAGCTGCATGGCCAACCTGCTGCCCTTCACGCTCTTGGCCCTCCAGGACTTCAAGCGCGCCAACCCCGATAAGACCGTGGTCCTCGGCGGGGTGGGCTCCAAGTCGGTCGAGCGCGAGATCCTCGAAAAGTGTCCGTGGATTGACGTCATCGCCCGCGGCGAGGGCGAGATCTCCGGCCCGATCCTGCTCAAGGTGCTCAAGGAGAAGACCGCGCTCGATGCCGTCCCCGGGGTGAGCTTCATGCGCAACGGCCGGTACGTCGAGACGCCCCGCCCGCCGCGGATCACGGACCTCGACAGCCTGCCGCCGCCGGCCTTCGGGCATATTCGCGTGCGCGATTACGAAGGCTACGGGATGATCACCAGCCGGGGCTGCCCCTACCCCTGCACCTTCTGCTCGGTCGCGCCGGTCTGGGACCGCGAGACCTACTCGCGCTCGGGCAAGAGCGTGGTCGCCGAGATGAAGCAGCTCCACGAGCAGCACGGGGTCAAGCTCTTCCTCTTCCAGGACGAGTTCTTCGTCTCGGGCAAGGGCCGGGTGGTGGAGTTCTGCGACGAGCTCAGTCGCTCGGGGATCAAGATCAAGTGGAAGGCCTTCGGCCGGATCAACCTCACCGACGAGGAGACCATGCGGGCGATGGCCTCGACCGGCTGCTGCGAGATCCGCTACGGGATCGAGTCGGGCTCCGACAAGATCCTGGAAAAGACCCGCAAGGGCTTCACCGCCGCCGAGGCCGTGGACGTGGTCAGCAAGGCGGTGGGCATCTTCGACCGCACCGACTGCTTCTATATCTGGGGCTTCCCGTCAGAGACCCTGGAGGACTTCCACCAGACGGTGTTCCAGATGGTCAGTTTCCGGGCCATGGGCGCGCGGATCCTGCCGAGCCTCTTGTGCCTGCTGCCCCAGACCGACATCTACCGCGAGGTGCGCGATTCGGGCAAGCTCGAGTTCTGCCCGCAGCTCTTCCCGGAGTACATGATCACCGGGCACGAGGTCCTGCGCGGCGCGCGCTGCGAGACGCCCTCGGAGCACGCGCGCATCTTCGACTTCATCAGGTCGAACCCGGCGATCTTCCCGGGCTTCTTCCACTACGACCTGGCCGGCAACGTCCTGCCCAAGCTGGCCGTGCTCCAGGAGTTCGGCTTCTACGGCGGCGAGCGCAAGGGTGCCGAGGTGGCCGATACCGACTCCTGCGGGGCGCACTCGCCGAAGATCAAGATGGCCCGGCCGGATGTCGAGCCCGCCGAGCTGGCCACCCGGGCGCGGAGCTGACCGCGAGGGGCGGGCGCCGGCTGCGCCGGAGCGGCCTGCTTCACTCTACTTGGGGGCTGCACCCGGAGCGGGCGCCGGCGCCGGCGGCGCGGCCGGCTCGAAGATCGTCCCCGGTGGGAGTTCCACGGCCTTCTCCTGGCCCCCGGGCAGCTCGACCACCCGGGCCAGGCTCCCCTCCCAGCCGAGCAGCCGCACGCGGAAGCGCCGGCCGCCGGGCAGGACCAGGTCGCCGACCAGGCCCGGCTCGGGCTTGGGCGGTGGCGGCGGCTGAACCACCCCGTTCCCCGGCCCCTGGCGGCAACTGCGCAGGCCCAGTGCGCCGGCCAGCACCAGCACCAGCACCCCCGCGGCCACCGACCCGGCGATGATCAGCCCCCGGCGGTAGCCCACCGCGGCCGGCGGCGGCACCGCCACCGTCGGCGCGGTCGGCGAGACCGGGCGGAGCGTCTGGGCAGTGCCGGTGATCGGCGCGCCCACGATGGTCCGCTCGGTGGCCGGCAGGCCCGCGGCGGCGAGTTCGGCGAGCTCCGGGGTCGCGCCGATCCGGACCAGGTCGGCGGCCAACTCCCCGGCCGAGGCGTAGCGCTCCTCGGGCCGCTTGGCCAGCGCCCGGGCGACCACGGCCTCCAGCTCCGCGCTCAGCCCCGGCCGCGCGGCGGCCAGCGCCGGCGCCGGCTCCTCCACGTGCTTGCGGAGCACGGCGATGGCCGAGGCCCCCCGGAAGGGCACGCGGCCGGTGAGCATCTCGTAGGCCATCACCCCGAAGGAGTAGAGGTCGCTCGGGGGGCCGGCCGGCCGGCCCTCGGCCTGCTCCGGGCTCATGTACTCGGGCGTGCCCAGGACCACGCCCGCGGAGGTCAGCCCCTCGACGCCGGACTCCGGGCTGTGCTCCTTGGCCAGGCCGAAGTCGGTGAGCACCGCCCGGGCGGTGCCCTGCTCGATGATCACGTTGGAGCTCTTCACGTCGCGGTGGGTGACCCCCACCGAGTGGATGCGCTCCAGGGCGGAGAGCACCTGCCCGCCGATGCGCAGGAACTCCTCGACGGTCAGCGGCCCGGAGGCGGCCAGCCGCTGCCGGAGGGTCTGGCCGGGCACGAACTCCATCGCGAAGTAGTAGAGCCCCTCGCGGGCGCCCACGTGGTAGATATGAACCAAATTTCTGTGGCTGAGCTTGGCCACCGCCCGGGCCTCGCGGACGAAGCGCTGGACGTAGACCTTGTCGGCGGCCATGGCCGCGGGCAGCACCTTGACGGCCACGGTCCGGTCCAGGGACAGGTCCCGGGCCTTGTAGACCGCGCCCATCCCGCCCTCGCCGATCTTCTCGAGGAGCTGGTAGACGCCCAGCTTCTGGCCGGTGAGCGTGCCGGCCTGGTCGTTGGCCATGGGCGAGAGTTTATCCGCCCGCGCCGCGCTGTCAAAGCCCCGGCGCGGCCCGTCCGGGCCATTTCAAGAAGCAGCCCGAAGCCCGTCATTCTGAGCGAAGCGAAGAATCTCTCTTCGGAACGCAGAAGACCCTTCGCTTTGCTCAGGGTGACAATCGAAGCGGAGATGTTTCTTGAAATGGCCCGGCGCGGCCCGTCCGCGGCGCAGTTTGACGGCGGCGCGCCCGGCCCATAGAATCCCGCGCCCGTGGACAAGGAGCCGAGCATGCCCGCCCCGGACGACCGCGACTTCCGCCGCGAGTGCCTGGCCGCCGCCTGCCGCGCCGGCGACTGGTTCGTCAACACCCAGGTGCCCAACTACCAGTGGCGGCGCACCGCCGACGAGGGCCGCTTCTGGTACCACTACTACCGGCCCTACCGCAACGGCCACCGCTCCACGGTCTGGACCACCGCGACCGCGGCGATGAGCCTGCTGGCCCTCCACCGGCGCACCGGCGAGCGGAAGTACTACCAGGCCGCCCGGCAGGGCATCGAGTACCTCAAGATCCTGCAGGTGCTGGACCCGCGCGACCCGGAGCTCTTCGGCACCTTCCACGAGCACACCCCGCGCACCGAGTTCGTCTACCCGCGCGACGCCGTCACCGGCGCCTGGGGGATGTTGGCCCTCCACCTCTACGACGGCCGCAAGGACCCCGAGCTGCTCTTCCGCAACCGCATCTACGCCGACTGGCTCTGGCGGGTGGCCTGGTGCCGCGAGTGGGACTGGATTTGGTCGGAGTACCGGCTGGAGGAGCACCGGCTGGTGCGCAACCTGGGCAACTTCCAGGCCGGCGCGGGCGTCTGGTTCTACCAGCTCCACCGGCTGACCGGCGAGGAACAGTACCTCGCCAAGGGCCTGCTGCCCCTGGCCGACGGCTGCATCGAGCGCTTTATGAACCCGGACGGCAGCTTCAACCGCTACTACCTGTTCGACGAGCAGCGCTGGGACGACTACGGCGCGGGCATGCACGCCTTCAACGACGACTTCTCCTGCACGGCGCTGCTCGCCGCCTGGAAGGCGACCGGCGAGGAGCAGTACCTGGACTACGCCCGGCGCTTCGCCAAGTGGCTGCTGGGCAAGCAGAACCCGGACGGCTCCTACGGGACGGCGCCGGCGGCGGCGGCCACCGCCATCCTGCTCTTCGACCAGCTCGACGCCATCCGGCCGGAGCCGGAGCTCGCGGCCTCGGCCCGCCGCGCGGCCGGGTGGCTGCTGGCCAACCAGGTCACCGGGGAGTACGACGTGAACCTCCACGGGGGCATCACCGACGAGGACTTCACCGGCGACTACCTCGGCGCGCGGACCACCAGCTACGCGATCAGCGCGCTCCTGAAGCTCGAAAACCGGGCGAACCCGGTCTTCTTCTCGGTGGCGGACTTCCTGAAGTAGCCGCCGCCGGGCGCGAGCCTACTTCCCGGAGCCAGCCTGGTCGGCGCCCGCGGCGCCCAGCGAGTAGCGGCCGGCGTGGCGGTCGCGGAGCTCGCCGAGCTTGGACCGGTTCCAGTTCTGGATGCGGCTGTAGTAGCCGACCACCCGGGTCATGTGCTCGAGGACGTGGGCCTCGCGCCGGCCGGTGATGATCGCCTCCAGGGTCTCCCAGGATTCCTTCTCGACGGCGGCGAGCCCGATGCGGTACTTCTGGCCGCTGGGCTTGTGGAGCACCAGCGCCGCCGGGCCCTCGCCCTCGCCCTGGCCCTCCGGGTCGGCCTCCAGGTCCAGCCCCTGCATGTCGGGATGGGCTTCAACCTGGCTGTAGAAGTCCTTGAGGTCCATCGGCGCGTTCCTCCGGCCCCCCGGTGCGGTCCACCGGAGAGAACCGCAGGAGCGGGCCGGATTATTCCGCGGCAGCTCCCGAGGCGGTCGCGGCTTACGATTCCCTCACCTTGCAATCCCCCGTGCTGCAGTCCATAATATGGTGTGGGAGGCAGCAGAATGAAAAGGCACGAAACCCTGCTCAACTACACGGTCATCTATCGGCTCGAGCCCGAGGGCGGCTATACCGTGCTGGTCCCGGCGCTGCCCGGCTGCATCACCTATGGCAAGACGCTGGCCAGGGCGCGCAAGATGGCGGTCGAGGCCATTTCGCTCTATCGGGATTGCCTTCCCCGCGAGTCCTGAGCTCCCGCCCGTCTCTCCATTGTCACCCTGAGCGCAGCGAGGGTCTGCATGACAACGGGGGCGCGCTTGGCGCGCTTGGCGTGGTCACGGTTTGGGCTTCTTGGGTTTCGGCGCGGCCTTCTCGGCCTTCTCCGCCTCGGCCAGCTCTTTCGCGAACCGGCGGCTGAGAAACTCGGCCGCGGCGACGGCGAGCCGGGCAGTTTCCGGATTGTCAGACTTGGCCAAGGCATCCAGTTCCGTCAGCAAGGCCTTGGGCTGGTTCACGCCCGTTGGAACGTATACGACCCCGCCACCTGTCCATGCGACAAATCCGACGTCTGTGGAGGTGATGGCTTCGAGCGTCGCAAGCACCTTCTGATCGTCCGCGCGCTCAAGGACTCTCAGAAAAAGCTGCGGTTGGGCCCTTGCGGCGGAGAAAGCTATCGACACTCTCTTATATGAAGCCTTGCCCGTGGACGGCTCCCATCTGCCCACCCACCAGCGGTTGACGACCACTTCCATTGCACGCTCGTTGCCGTGGGTTGCAGCGTCCAGGCACAGAAGCAGCCACTTGTCGGGCCGCCGGGACCCAGCGTGGCTGATCGGCGGAAGGTAGGAGTCCTGCTCCGCCCTGTAGATCGCATACCGCAGCCTTAGCGGCCGGTAGAGCACGGTCCCCAGCCCGACCAACCCCAGCAGGGCGAAGAGCGCCACCGTCCAGCCCAGGTACTTGCGGTCGGCGCGTTCCATTCCCTGCTCCTGCCGGCCACTGACTACCAGCTACTGATTACTGGCTACTGCCGTTCTACCCGCAGCTCTTGGGCGGCTGGTAGCCCGGGGCGCTCTCCGGAGTGCACTTGATCATGCAGATGATCGCCAGCGGCTCGGTGCCGGTGTTGACCAGGCAGTGCTTCTCGCCCTCGGGGACCCAGGCGCAGGAGCCCGGCCAGACCGGCCAGCGCTGGCCGAAAGCGTCCACGGCCTCGCCCTCGCCGGCCAGCACGTACCACTGGTGCTCCCAGGGGTGCTCGTGCTCCGGGGTGCGCCCGCCGGGCGCGACGGTGACGATGCGCATGGCGAAGTTGTTGGCGCCCTGCTTGGGGCCCACCAGCCACTTGATGCTGGAGCCCTTGGCCCCGCCGAGGTTGAGGGCCTCGGCCTCGACGCTTTCCGAGTCGGTCACGAACATGGCGAACCTCCGTTGGCGGCCGGCGGCGCGGCCCCAGTCAGACTTGTCCGACCTGTCTGACCTGTCGGACCGCCCCCCGCCGTTACAGGCTCTCCAGCGCCTTCTTCAGGGCCTGGATGCGGCCGACGATCTCGTCGCGCTTGGCGCGGTACTCCTCGACGAGCTTGGCCGGCGCCTTGGCGATGAAGGACTGGTTGGCCAGCCTGGCCTCCGAGCGCTCCAGGAGCCGCTCTTCCTCGGCCAGTTCGGCCGCCAGGCGGGTCTTTTCGCCGGCCGCGTCGTGCCGCTCGCCCAGGCCTACGAAGACCTTGAGCCCGGTCAGCACCGCGCTGGCGAAGCCCTCGGGCTTGCCCTCGATCCCCGGGCGGACCTGGGGCGGCGCGGCGCCGGCCATCTCGGCGATCAGGTCGAGGTGCGGGGCCAGGTCCGGGAGCTTGGCGCCCTTCTCCGGCGCGAGGATCAACTGGACCTTCTCCTTGTTGGGCACGTTGGTCTTCTGGCGGATGTTGCGGACCTCGCGGACGATCTCCTGGATGAGCTCGAACTCGGCCTCAAGCGGCTCGTCGCGCCGGGCCGGCTGGGCCGGCGGCCAGGCGGCCAGCATCAGGCGTTTGGCCGGCGGCGGCGCGGCCAGCGCGAAGCACTCGCGGTCCGGACAGGCCGCGTTGAGGTGGCCCCAGAGCTCCTCGGTGACGAAGGGGGTCACCGGATGCAAGAGCCGCAGCGAGCGGTCCAGCAGGTAGGCCAGCATGCGCCGGACCAGCGCGGCCGCGGCCGGGTCCTTGGCCTGCTCGGCCTTGCGCAGGCGGGACTTCGCCAGTTCCACGTACCAGTCGCAGAAGTCGCGCCAGACGAAGTCGTAGGCGGCCTGGGCGGCGTCGTTGAAGCGGAAGGCCTCCAGGCCCTCGGTGGTGCGCGTCACCGCGCGCTCCAGGCGCGAGAGGATCCAGCGGTCCTCGCGGGCGAGGTCCTCGTCGGCCAGCGCCAGCTCGGGCCGGCCCAGGCCCTCCAGGTTGAGGAGCACGAAGCGGCTGGCGTTCCAGACCTTGTTGGCGAAGTTCCGGCCCATCTCGAACTTGCTGGGGCTGAGCTTGACGTCCTGGCCCTCGGTGGTCAGGACCATCAGCGAGAAGCGCACCGCGTCGGCGCCGTACTGGGCGATCATCTCCAGGGGGTCAATGCCGTTGCCCAGGCTCTTGGACATCTTCCGGCCCTGGTCGTCCAGCACCGTGCCGTGGATGCACACGTCGCGGAAGGGCACGTTCTTCATCAGCTCCAGGCCCATCATGACCATGCGGGCCACCCAGAAGTAGATGATCCCGCGGTCGGTGACCAGCGCACTGGTCGGGTAGTAGCAGGCCAGGTCGGCGGTCTCGGCGGGCCAGCCCAGCGTGGAGAAGGGCCACAGCGCGGAGCTGAACCAGGTGTCCAGCACGTCCGGGTCCTGGCGCAGGTCGGCGCCCGAGCAGCGCGGGCACTTGGCCGGCGCGGAGCGCGCGGCCAGGACCTTCTCGCAGGAGCGGCAATACCAGACCGGGATGCGGTGGCCCCACCAGATCTGCCGGGAGATGCACCAGTCGCGGACGTTCTCGAGCCACGAGAGGTAGACCTTCTCCCAGCGCGCGGGGTGGAACTTGACCCGCCCGGCGCGGGTGGCCTCGATGGCCGCGGCGGCCAGCGGCTTCATCTTCACGAACCACTGGTCGGACAGATGCGGCTCGATCACCGCGTGGCAGCGGTAGCAGTGGCCGACGGCGTGGCGGTGCGGCTCGGTCTTCTCCAGCAGGCCCGCCTTCTTGAGGTCGGCCAGCACCCGCTCGCGGGCCTCCAGGCGGTCGAGATTCGCGTAGGGGCCGGCCTCCCGGGTGGTCCGGGCGTCCTCGTCGAAGATCGCGATGCGGGCCAGGTTGTGGCGGTTGCCGATCTCGAAGTCGGCCGGGTCGTGCGCCGGGGTGACCTTGACCGCGCCGGTGCCGAAGCCGGCGTCCACCAGCGGGTCGGCGATCACCGGGATCTCCCGGCCCAAGAGCGGCAGCCGGAGCTTCTTGCCGACGAGCGGCTTGTAGCGCGGGTCCTCGGGGTTGACGGCCACGGCGGTGTCGCCCAGCATGGTTTCCGGGCGGGTGGTGGCCACCAGCACCGAGAAGCTGCCGTCGGCGGCCGGGTAGCGGATGTGCCAGAGCCAGCCGTCGGTCTCCTGGTGTTCGACCTCGTCGTCGGCCAGGGCGGTGCGGCAGCGCGGGCACCAGTTGACCAGGTAGTGGCCGCGGTAGATCAGGCCCTTCTGGAAGAGCCGGCAGAAGGCCTCGGCCACCGCGGCGGCCAGGCCCTCGTCCATGGTGAAGCGCAGCCGCGACCAGTCGCAGCTCGAGCCCAGGCGCTTGAGCTGGCCGATGATGGTGTCCCCGTAGCGGCTCTTCCACTGCCAGACGCGCTCCAGGAACTTTTCGCGGCCGAGCTGCTCGCGGGAGGAGCCTTCCTTGGCCAGCTCGCGCTCGACCACGTTCTGGGTGGCGATCCCGGCGTGGTCGGTGCCGGGCAGCCACAGGGTGTTGCGCCCCTGCATCCGGCGGGCGCGGACCAGGATGTCCTGGACGGTGTTGTTGAGCGCGTGGCCCATGTGCAGGGCGCCGGTGATGTTCGGCGGGGGGATGACCACCGTGTAGGGGGTTTTCTCCGGGTCGGGCCGGGAGCCGAAGCCGCCTTCGGCCTCCCAGGCCGCGTAGATGCGGGGCTCGACCCGCTTGGGATCGTAGCGGCTTTCCAGGGTGACGGGCATCGCGGGCTCCTCGCTGGGCCGGTTCGGCGCCGACGTGCGGACGGGCGGTAGTTTACCCCCGGCCGGCCGGGTATCAAGGGGCGGGCGGGCGCCTGCGGGTGGCCCCCGGCGGCGGCTGCCTGCTTCTGCCCGCCGGTCAGTTGCGCGCGGACCAGGGCGGGCTTTTCGACCATGCCCTTGATTTTCCCGCCCGCGCAAGATATAGTACATATAGGGCATGGGCCAGATGGCTCGCCCGACAGCTCGGGGAAAGGGGCTGAGGGCAAGAGAAAGCAGCGATAATGGACCGGGACATCGTTGTCAGGCTGCACTCCAGCTTCGAGGACATGGTCAGGCGCGACAGCGCCTCCGGCACCGAGTTCTGGTGCGCCCGGGATCTGCAATTGCTGCTGGGCTACTCGCAGTGGCGCAACTTTGAGGCGGTCATCAACAAGGCCATCACCGCCTGCCAGAACGCCGGCCACGATCCTCGGGACCATTTTGCGCATGTCAGCAAAATGGTCGACCTGGGCTCGGGGGCCAAGCGGCAGATTGACGATATCGCGCTCACCCGCTACGCCTGCTACCTGATCGCCCAGAACGGCGACCCGGCCAAGGACCAGATCGCCTTTGCCCAAACTTATTTTGCCGTCCAGACCCGGACGCAGGA
>Ga0315286_10005444_pt1 | contig 12299 bp, 15 predicted proteins | sample YL17G10_0_MG_FD_205038 | JGI IMG/M metagenome (GOLD analysis project Ga0315286, IMG submission 205038) | Sediment microbial communities from Yellowstone Lake, YNP, Wyoming, USA - YL17G10_0 | ecosystem: Environmental > Aquatic > Freshwater > Lake > Sediment | place: USA: Wyoming | collected... | reverse complement strand
TCGCCTCCTCGGCGACCTCGACCTCAGCAGCGACCACCTCGATGTCCTCGGCGACGGCCTCCTCGATCGCCTCCTCGGCGACCTCGACCTCAGCAGCGATCACCTCGACGTCCTCGGCGACGATCTCCTCGATCGCCTCCTCGGCGACCTCGACCTCAGCAGCGATCACCTCGACGTCCTCGGCGACGGCCTCGACCACGGCCTCCTCGACCTCGGTGGCGTCGACGGGGGCCTTCTCTGTTGTCTTCTTCTTTCGTTCTGCCATCTCAGATCTTCCCCAGTCGTTCACGCTCGGTCTTCACGGTCAGGATGCGGGCGATCTCGCGCTTTGCCGACCGCAGCCGGGCGCTGTTCTCGAGCGCGCCGGTGGCCGACTGGAAGCGGAGGTTGAAGAGCTCTTTGCGTGTCTCGCCCATCTTCTCCTCGAGCTCCTCGTCCGTCAGGTCACGTAGCTCTCTAGCTCTCAAAGAGATCAGCCTCCCGCCGGACGAATTTGACCTTGATCGGAAGCTTCTGGCCGGCGAGACGAAGCGCCTCGCGGGCGAGCGCTTCGTCGACGCCTGCAAGCTCGAAGAGCACGCGGCCCGGCTTGACGACCGCGACCCATCCCTCGGGGGAGCCCTTGCCGGAGCCCATCCGGGTCTCGGCGGGCTTCTTCGTGAACGGCTTGTCCGGGAACAGGTTGATCCACACCTTGCCGCCGCGGCGGATCTTCCGGGTCATCGCGATCCGGGCAGCTTCGATCTGACGGTTCGTGATCCAGCCGTCCTCGAGCGCCTTGATCCCGTAGTCGCCGAACTGCACGGTCGACTGGCCCTTCGCGAAGCCGCGCCTGCGGCCGCGATGGTGCTTGCGGTGCTTGGTCCTGCGGGGCAGCAACATCAGCCGTCAGTCCCTTCGGGCGTGCTCGTCGGTGTCACGTCGGGCGCAGCCGCGTCGGGCGTGGGCGTATCGGTCGACTCGGGAGCCTTCGGGTCCGAGGGCCGCGGCGGTCGCTGGCTGCGTGTGCCGGGACGAGGGCTTCCTCCCTCGGGCCGCGGGCTACCGCCGCCGGCCGGAGGGCGTCCGCCCTGACCACCGGGGCGCGGGCGCCCGCCGCCGGGACGGCCACCGGGCCGCCCACCGCCGCCGCCTCCCCCGGGAGCGCCGCTCCCGGGGCCGCGACGGCCCTTCTTGACGAGACCGAGGCCTTCCCGATCCTGACTCCGGCCGCGACTGCTCTCGCGCGAGGCGCCGAGCCCTTCGGCAGCGCCACCACGCTTGCGGCGTGCCTGATCCTGGTCACCGAGCCGCGTCTCCTTGCCCGTCGACGTGCCTTCGTAGCCCTCGGGCATGATCTCGCCCTTGTTGACCCACACCTTGACGCCGATGCGGCCGTACGTCGTCTTGGCCTCGGCGAACCCGTAGTCGATGTCGGCGCGGATCGTGTGCAACGGCACGCGGCCCTCCGTGTAGCGCTCGGAACGGCTCATCTCGCCGCCGCCCAGCCGCCCACCGCACTGGATCTTGATTCCCTGTGCACCCGACCGCATGGCCGAGGCGAGAGCGCGCTTCATCGCCCGCCGGAACGAGACGCGGTTCTGCAGCTGCTCCGCGATCGACTGCGCCACCAGCTGGGCGTCGAGCTCGGGCCGCTTGATCTCGTTGATGTTGATGTGCACCGACTTGCCGGTGATCGAGTGCAGCTCCTTGCGGAGCGCGTCGACCTCGACCCCCGACTTGCCGATCACGATGCCCGGGCGGGCCGTGTAGATGTCGACCGTGATCCGCTGCTTGTCCTTGCGGATCAGGATGTCGGACAGGCCGGCGTGTGACAGCTTGCCGGAGATGTGCTCGCGGATGCGGACATCCTCGAGGATGTAATCGGCGAATTCCTTCTTACCGGTGTACCAGTTCGACTTCCAGTCGTGGATGACACCGACGCGTAGGCCGCCAGGATGGATCTTCTGGCCCATCAGGCAACAGCCTCCTTCTTCTTCGCCGGCGCACGCTTCTTCGGGCTCGGCTTCGGCTTCTCGTCGCCAGCGGGTGCGTCGGGTGCCGGGGCGGCAGCGGCGGCAGGCGTCTCGGCCGACCGCTTCGGCCGCGCCTGGGCCTTCGGGTTCTCGCTGACGATCAGGGTGATATGACACGTGCGCTTGCGAATGCGGTTGACGCGGCCGCGGGCGCGGGCACGCCAACGCTTGAGGGTCGGGCCCTCGTCCGCGTAAGCGGCGAGGACGACGAGCTCGTCGCCGTCGAGAGCATGCGTCGACTCGGCGTTCGCAACGGCCGAGCGCAGCACCTTCTCGATGTCGACGGCTGCGGCGCGGGGCGTGAAGGCGAGGATCGTGCGGGCCTCCGGCACGCTGCGACCGCGGATGTGGTCGAGTACGACACGGGCCTTCCGGGCCGAGAGGCGCACGTACTTCGCCTCGGCGCGCGACTGGACGAGCTTGGATGTGTCCGTGGTAGCCACTAGCGCTTCTTCACCTGGGTCTTGTTGTCGCCGGCATGGCCGCGGAAGGTGCGGGTCGGCGCGAACTCGCCGAGCTTGTGCCCGACCATCTGCTCACTGACGAACACGGGCACGTGCTTGCGCCCGTCGTGGACGGCGATCGTGTGGCCGACCATGTCGGGAAACACGGTGGAGCTGCGCGACCAGGTGCGGATCATCCGCTTCTCGTTGGCGGCGTTCATCGCCTCGATCCGGCCGAGCAGCCGGTCGTCGATGAAAGGCCCCTTCTTCGATGATCTGGACATTGTTGGTTAGCGCCTTTCCTTGCCACGGCGACGGCCGCGGACGATCAGCTTGTCGGATTCCTTGTGCTTGCGACGGGTGCGCTTGCCGAGCGTCGGCACGCCCCACGGGGTAACCGGGTGGCGGCCGCCCTTGGACTTACCCTCGCCGCCGCCGTGCGGGTGGTCGACCGGGTTCATGGCCGAGCCGCGGACGGCAGGGCGCTTGCCGAGCCAGCGGCTGCGGCCGGCCTTGCCCGACTGTTCGTTGGCGTGGTCGGAGTTCCCAACCTGGCCGACGGTAGCGCGGCACGTCAGCAGGACGCGGCGCATCTCGCCGGAGGGCAGGCGGAGGACGCCATAGCCCTGGTCCTTGGCGACGAGCTGGACGCCGGCACCGGCCGAGCGCGCCATCTTGGCACCCTGGCCCGGCTTCAGCTCGACGTTGTGGACGAGCGTTCCCGTCGGGATGTTGTCGAGCGGCAAGGCGTTGCCCGCCTTGATATCGGCCGCGGGGCCGGACTCGACCGAGGCACCGACGCGGAGACCCTGTGGCGCGATGATGTAGGACTTGGCGCCGTCGGCGTAGTGGAGCAACGCGATCCGGGCCGACCGGTTCGGGTCGTACTCGATCGCGGCCACCTTGGCCGGCACGCCGTCCTTGAGGCGCTTGAAGTCGATCACGCGGTACTGGCGCTTGTGACCGCCGCCCTGGTGGCGCGTCGTGATGCGGCCGTTGTTGTTCCGGCCACCGGTCTTCTTGAGCGGCTCGGTGAGCGACTTCTCGGGTGCCTTCTTGGTGATCTCCTCGAACGAGGAGACGGCCATGAAGCGGCGTCCCGGGCTTGTCGGCTTGTATTTCTTGACTGCCACTTAGACCTGAGCCCCCTCGAAGATCTCGATCGTCTGACCCTCGTGCAACTGCACGACGGCCTTCTTCCAGCCCGGACGCACGCCCGCGAACGCACCACGGCGCTTCGGCTTGGCCGGAACCTTGATGATCCGAACGCTGTCGACCTTGACCCCGAAGAGCTGCTCCACGGCCTGGCGGACCTGCGTCTTGTGCGCGTCCTTGTGCACCTTGAACGTGTACTTGCGGTCGGCGAGCCCGGAATAGCTCTTCTCGGAGACGACCGGGGCGATCAGCACGTCAGCGGCATTCATGATGCCTTCCCTTCGACGAGCGGGAGCGCAGCCTCGCTGACGAGGACGGAGCGCGCCCAGACGATCGGCGCGACTTCGAGCTCCGACGGAACGGTCACGAGAACGCGGTCGAGATTCCGGAACGACTTGATCAGCCCGATCTCATCCTCGTGGGCGACGACGACGAGCGGCGTCTCCTTGCCCCACTTCTGCACGAGAGCCAGGGCCTGCTTGGTGGACGGCGTCTCGAACGCCGCCCCGTCGACGAGTGCGAGCGTCTCGTTGCCGACGTGGTTGGAGAGTGCCCCGCGGAGGGCGGCACGCCGCACCTTGCGGTTCACCTTCACGTCGAAGCTGCGCATGCCCGGCGCGAACGCAACGCCACCACCCGTGAAGTGCGGGGCGCGGATCGTGCCCTGGCGGGCCCGGCCGGTGCCCTTCTGACGCCACGGCTTGGCGCGGCCGCCGGAGACGAGCCCGCGGGTCTTGGCACCACGGGTGCCTGCGCGATGCGCGTTCAGCTCCGCGCGCACAACCTCGTGCACGATGTGCCGCTTCAACTCGGCGCCGAAGATCGCCTCCTCGAGTGTCGCGCTCTTGGCGGCGGAGCCGCCAAGCACGTCTGCCTTCAACGAAGCCATCAGTCGGTGCTCCTGATCTCGACGATGCCGCTCTTCGGGCCCGGAACGGAGCCCTTCACGAGCAGCAGGTTGCGCTCGACATCCACCTGGTGGACGACGAGCCCGAGCTGGGTGACGCGGACGCCGCCCATGCGGCCTGCCATCTTCTGCCCCCGAAAGACGCGGGACGGAGTCGCCGAGGCGCCGATCGAACCGGGCGCACGGACGTTGTGGGAACCGTGGGAGACGGGGCCGCGCTTGAAATTGTGCCGCTTGATCGTGCCGGCGAAGCCCTTGCCGATCGACTTGCCCGCGACCTTGATCTCGTCGCCCGGCTGGAACGCCTCGACGGTGACCGTGTCGCCGACGTTGAGCTCGGTGTCGCCACGGAACTCGGCGAGATGACGGTGGGCCGACGCGCCGGACTTCTTCAGGTGCCCGAGCTCGCCCTTCGTAATCTTGCGGTCGACGACGGGCTCGTACGCGAGCTGCACCGCGGTGTAGCCGTCGGAGGCCTCGCTGCGAACGTGGGTGACGGGGCACGGACCGGCCTCGATCACGGTTACGGCGGTGACGCTGCCCGTTTCGGGATCGAAGATCTGGGTCATGCCCAGCTTGCGTCCAAGGATGCCTTTCATCGCCAGCGTATTCCTCTCATACCCTTAGAGCTTGATCTCGATGTCGATGCCGGCGGGAAGATCGAGGCGCATCAGCGAATCCACCGTCTTCGGCGTCGGGCTATGGATGTCGATCAACCGCTTGTGCGTGCGCACCTCGAAGTGCTCGCGCGAGTCCTTGTCCTTGAAGGGGCTGCGGATCACGCAATACACGTTCTTTTCCGTGGGCAGCGGCACGGGGCCGGTGATCGTCGCACCGGTGCGCTGGGCCGTCTCGACGATCTGCGACGCCGAGCGGTCGAGCTGCTGGTGGTCGTAGCCCTTGAGCCGGATGCGGATTTTCTGTTGCGCCATGTGTTCTGGTCTCTTCTCTTCTGAGAGAGAGGGATGGGCCTCTCCCCTGCGGGTGCAGGGGAGAGGCTCGGCCCTCTGCTACTTGATGATCTCCGTGACGACACCGGCGCCGACGGTGCGGCCACCCTCGCGGACGGCGAACCGGAGGCCGGCATCCATCGCGATCGGCTGGCCCATCTCGATCTCCATCTGCGTGTTGTCGCCCGGCATGACCATCTCCTGGCCGTCCGGCAGCTTGATCGAGCCGGTCACGTCGGTCGTGCGGAAGTAGAACTGGGGCCGGTAACCGTTGAAGAACGGGGTATGGCGGCCACCCTCGTCCTTCGAGAGCACGTAAACCTCGGCCTTGAAGTGCGTGTGCGGCGTGATCGAGCCAGGCTTCGCGAGCACCTGACCACGCTCGACCTCCTCACGCTTGACGCCGCGGAGCAGTGCGCCCGCGTTGTCGCCGGCCTGCGCGAAGTCGAGCACCTTCTGGAACATCTCGAGCCCGGTCACGGTCGTCTTCTCCACCTTGTCGTGGATCCCGACGATCTCGATCTCCTGGCCGACCTCGATCTTGCCCTGCTCGATGCGGCCCGTGACGACCGTGCCGCGACCCGTGATCGTGAACACGTCCTCGATCGGCATCAGGAACGGCTTGTCGGTGTCGCGCGTCGGCTCGGGGATGTACGTGTCGACGGCCTCCATCAGCTCGAGGATCTTGGGCGTCCACTCGGGGTCGCCCTCGAGCGCCTTGAGCGCCGAGACCTGGATCACCGGGATGTCGTCGCCCGGGAAGTTGTACTTCGTGAGCAGCTCGCGAACCTCGAGCTCGACGAGCTCGAGCAGCTCGGGATCGTCGACCATGTCGGCCTTGTTGAGGGCGACGACCATGAACGGCACCTCGACCTGGCGGGCGAGCAGGATGTGCTCGCGCGTCTGCGGCATCGGGCCGTCGGCGGCGGAGACGACGAGGATCGCCCCGTCCATCTGCGCGGCGCCCGTGATCATGTTCTTGATGTAGTCGGCGTGCCCCGGGCAGTCTACGTGCGCGTAGTGCCGGTTCTCGGTCTCGTACTCGACGTGCGCGGTGTTGATCGTGATGCCGCGCTGCCGCTCCTCGGGAGCCGCGTCGATCGAGCCGAAATCGCGCGCGGCTGTGCCGGTCCCGGACTCGGAGAGCACCTTGGTGATCGCTGCTGTCAGTGTCGTCTTACCGTGGTCGATGTGGCCGATGGTGCCGACGTTGACATGCGGCTTCGACCGCTCGAATTTCTGCTTGGCCATCCTACGATCTCCTTCTTACGAGCCTGACTGCGAGTCGACGATGTCGCTCGCGATGGACTGGGGTACTTCGTCGTATCGGTCGAACTCCATGGTGAAAGCTGCCCGCCCCTGCGACATCGAGCGCAGGTCGGTGACGTACCCGAACATCTCTGACAGTGGCACGCTCGCGACGATCGACTGCGAGTTGCCGATCGGCTTGAGCGACTCGACTCGTCCGCGCCGGCCATTGAGGTTACCCATGACGTCGCCGAGGTAGTCGTCGGGTGTGACCACTTCGACGGCCATGATCGGCTCGAGCAATTTCGGCTTGGAGCGTCTCAACGCCTCCTTGAAGGCCATCGAGCCGGCAATCTTGAAGGCCCGCTCGCTCGAGTCGACGTCGTGGTACGAGCCGTCGATGAGCTCGATCTTGATGTCGACGACCGGGTAGCCCGCAAGGACGCCCGCGTTCATCGCTTCCCTGATGCCCTCGTCGACCGGCTTGATGTACTCCTTCGGGATCTTGCCTCCGACGATCCTGTCGACGAACTCGTAGCCGACACCCGGCTCCTGCGGCAAGAGGTTGATCGTGACGTCGCCGTACTGACCCGAGCCACCCGTCTGGCGCACGAACTTGCCCTGCACCTTCTCTGCCGGCTTGCCCGCCGTCTCGCGGTAGGCGACCTGGGGCCTGCCAACATTCGCGTCGACGTTGAACTCGCGCATCAGGCGGTCGACGATGATCTCGAGATGGAGCTCGCCCATGCCGGCGATGAGCGTCTGCCCGGTCTCCTCGTCGGAGGTGACACGGAAGGTCGGATCCTCCTCTGCAAGCCGCTGCAGGCCCTGCGACAGCTTGTCCTGGTCGCCCTTCGTCTTCGGCTCGATCGCGACCGAGATGACCGGCTCGGCGAACGTCATTCGCTCGAGCACGATCGGCGCGTTGTCGCTTGCGAGCGTGTCGCCCGTCGTAGACTGCTTCAGGCCGACGGCTGCGGCGATCTCGCCGGCGCAGATATCGTCGCGCTCCTCGCGGTGGTTTGCGTGCATCTGCAGGATCCGGCTGACACGCTCGGTCTTGCCGTTCGTCGTGTTCAGCACCCGCTCACCGGACTTGATCTGGCCGGAGTAGACACGAAAGTACGTGAGCTTGCCGACGAACGGGTCCGACATCACCTTGAAGACGAGTGCCGAGAACGGCGCGTCCAGCGCGGCCGGGCGGGTCAGCTCTTCCTCGGTCTTCGGGTCGATGCCCTGGACGGCCGGAACGTCGAGCGGGCTCGGCAGGTAGTCGATGACCGCGTCGAGCAGTGGCTGTACGCCCTTGTTCTTGAAGGCCGAGCCGAGCAGGACGGGCGTGAAGGCGCTCGCGAGCGTTCCGGTGCGCAGGGCGCGGCGGATCATCTCGGGGGTGACGGAGTTCTCGTCCTCGAGGTAGCTCTCCATCAGCTCGTCGTCGAACTCGGCGACCACGTCGATGAGGGCGTGGTGGTGCTCCTTCGCCAACTCGAGCAGGTCGGCCGGGATCTCGCCGACGGTGAACGACTCGCCGAGATCGTCGTCGTAGGTGATCGCGTTCATCTCGACGAGATCGACGACGCCGCGATGGTGCTCCTCCTCACCGACCGGGATCTGCACGCAGACGGCAGTCGCACCGAGGCGATCGCGCATCGACTGCACGGCGGCGAAGAAGTCGGCGCCGGTGCGATCCATCTTGTTGATGAACGAGATCCGCGGCACCCCGTAGCGGTCTGCCTGGCGCCACACCGTCTCGGACTGCGGCTGCACGCCGGCCACCGAATCGAAGACCGCGACCGCACCGTCGAGCACGCGCAGTGAGCGCTCGACCTCGGCAGTAAAGTCCACGTGCCCGGGCGTATCGATAATGTTGATCCGGTGGTCGCGCCACTCTGCCGTCGTCGCAGCAGACGTGATCGTGATCCCGCGCTCCTGCTCCTGCGCCATCCAGTCCATCGTGGCGGCACCCTCATGCACCTCGCCCAGCTTGTGGGTACGGCCGGTGTAGTAGAGGATGCGCTCCGTCGTCGTCGTCTTGCCGGCGTCGATGTGCGCCATGATCCCGATGTTGCGGACGCGGTCCAGATCAATGCGTGATGCACGTGATGCAGTGGTGCTCATGTCTCTGTCGCCCCTACCAGCGGTAGTGCGCAAAGGCCTTGTTGGCCTGCGCCATCCGGTAGATGTCGTCCTTCTTCTTGTAGGCGCCGCCCTGCTGGTTGAGCGCGTCCATCAGCTCGCCTGCCAGCTTGTCGCCCATGTGCTTCTCGCGCCGGTCGCGGGCGAACTGGACGATCCAGCGGATCGCGAGCGTGCGGGCACGGCGCTGCGGTACCTCGATCGGCACCTGGTAGTTGGCTCCACCGACGCGGCGCGACCGCACCTCGAGCACGGGGGTGACGGTCTTGACCGCTCCCTCGAGGATCTCGAGTGCCGGCTTGCCGGTCTTCTCTGAGGCGAGCGCGAGCGCGTCGTAGACGATCCGCTCCGCGGTCGACTTCTTGCCGTCCAACATCACGCAGTTGATCACCTGGGTCACGAGCACCGACCCGTAGACCGAGTCGGCCTCGAGCTGGCGGGGCTGGATCTCTGCTCGGCGAGGCATCAGTGGTTCTCCTGGTGACGGTTTCGCGTCTCTGGCGTGCGAGACGCAAGCAGTGCTAGGACGCAGGGAGTGTGCAGGCTGGTTTGCCTGGATGCGACCGAGGACAACGCAATGCGCCGCGGCTCGCGCGCCAGAGGCGCACTAACTGTTGCCAGGAGAGCCACTTAGCTGGAGCCCTTCTTGGCGCCGTACTTCGAGCGGGCCTGGCGACGGTCGGAGACACCCGAGGTGTCGAGGCCGCCACGAATCACCTTGTAGCGGAAGCCCGGGAGGTCCTTGACGCGACCACCGCGGATGAGGACGACCGAATGCTCCTGCAGGTTGTGTCCCTCGCCGGGGATGTAGACACCGACCTCCATCCCATTCGTGAGCCGCACGCGCGCAACCTTGCGCAGCGCCGAGTTCGGCTTCTTCGGGGTGGTGGTGTAGACACGCGTGCAGACACCGCGCTTCTGCGGCGCGCCGCGGAGAGCCGGGGTCTTCGTCTTGGCCACGGGGGCCTTGCGGCCTTTGCGGACGAGCTGGTTGACGGTGGGCACGCTGCTCCTAAGGGTCGATCATCACAGACAAAGAACACGCACATGCGTGGCAGGGCTCGAACCCCGCCACCTGCGGACGTGGAGTGTAGCTGACGCCGCTCCCTCGCGGCAAGAGAGCATGAATTCACCTGACCCCGTATACAAGAGCCGCTGTCCTGCGTAGAGTTCGCCCAGGGGAAGGGAGAGGGGATCACGACTGCGGTAGTCGTTGCGGCTTTCGGTGCTATCTGTGTTGCCGGCGTGCTGGTTGCGCTCCTGGCCGCTCTGCGGCGGCCACTGGATGCGCGCGTCGTCAAGGCGCTCGAGCAGGTCGATAGCCGCCTCGCCGGAATCGACGAGCAGATCTCGGCCGCCGGGCAGCAGCGGCACGACCCCGGGGCCCGACTCGATACGATCGGCTCCACGATCGACCTCGGAGGCGTGCTGCACCGGACACTCGCCGCCGCCGAGGCACTCCGTGCCGTCGACGGCAGCCGCGTCAGCGTTCGCCGCCGTGACGGCACCGTCGCAACGGCGGCGCACGGACGGGTCGTCGACGGCACGGAAGCGAGCTTTGGCGGGCCACCCGACGGCAATGCCTTCGGCTCGGCGCGGACGACCTGGGACGTTGGCGCCGACGACGGGCTGCGTGCAGCGCTCGTGGTCCCGATCGGCGCGACAGGCACAGGGTCACTCGCCGTCTTCTCACGGCTCGAGAACGCGTTCGACGGCGAGTCTGTCAGTGTCCTCACTGCCATTGCGCGACGCGCCGAGCCTGCGATCGAGAACGCATTCCGCTACCTCGAGGTGCAGGAGCTCGCCGCGACCGACTCGCACACGGGGCTCGGAAGTGCGCTCGCCTTCGCAGACGCTCTGCCCCGGGAGATCAGCACTGCGCGACGGCACGGCCGTCCAATGTGCCTGCTCCAGATCGACCTGGACGACTTCGGCCGGATCAACAAGACCTATTCGATCGAGGTGGGCGACGACGCGCTGGCCGAGCTCGGCGCACGGGTCCGCGCGACGATCCGGGGCAGCGACACCGCCTTCAGGAACTCGGGAGGGGCAGACGAGTTCTTCCTGATCCTGCCCGAGACGACACGCGACGAGGCGAAGCTCCTCTACCGCCGGCTCGAGTTCGAGATCGCGAACCCCCCACTCGGAGGCGTGGATCCTCCCGTGACGATCTCGAGCGGCCTCACCGAGTTGCGCGCAACCGACACCGAGGATTCACTGCGCCGACGCGCGGGGATCGCGCAGCGGATCGCCAAGGAGAGCGGCAAGAACCAGCTCGTCGCGGACGACGACGCGAGGATGCCGTCCGAGTAGGCTGAGGAAAGGCCGATGACCACCGCCGCCCTCGCACTCGTCGCCGCTCTCGCGGCACTCCTCGCTGCCGGCGCGGTGGCTGTGCTCGTGCTCCGCACCCGGCACGCCTCGGAGAGGCGTCTCAATCAGGGTCTCCTCGTGATCGGAGAGCAGATGGAAGCGCTCGCAGGGGAGCTCGCCGCGACGGTCGAGAAGGTACGCGAGGACGCGTTGCGGGCCCGCCTCGTCGAGTCGTTCGGCCAGGCGCTCGACCTCGACGAGGTGCTCGCGCGGTGTGCCGAGGCGGCCGCGTCGCTCCACGGCGTCGCCGGCTCGACGATCGCCGTCGAGGTCGACGGCGTCCCGCTGTTCGCCTCTGCCGGCCTCGGCATCGCCCCTCCCGCTACCGGGGCCGGATCGGTGGGTGGCCCTCCGGACGGGAGCCGCGTCCGCGCGGTCGCGATCTCCTACCACTACGCGACCGGAGGGAGCGAGTCACCGGCCCTTCGGTCGGCGATCGCGGTGCCTTTCGAGTCGGAGAGCGGCCGCCTGGGATTCCTGACCGTCTACGGCGCCGGCGAGGACCCCCCGGTCGCCGGCAGCGACTTCCAGACCCTCGAGGCGATCGTCCGTCACGCCGGGCCGGCGATCGAGGCAGCGAGCAGACGGGGGGCGCTGCGCCGTCTGCCGGACGTCGACGGGTTGACCGGGCTCGGCAACCGGCAGGCGCTCCACGAGACCCTTGCCCTCGAGGTCGCGAGGGCGCACCGCCACGGGCGCAGGCTTGCCATCTGTGTGCTCGACCTCGACGATTTCAAGCGGGCGAACAGCCGTGTGGGACAGGTCGCCGGCGACGGCATGCTCACCGGAGTTGCAGAGCTGCTCCGTGAGGCGGCAGGCCCCTCCGGTCTTGCCTTTCGCAGCGGTGGCGACGAGTTCGCCGTGATCCTGCCGGAGTCCGGCCGGATCGACGCCGAGGCGCTGTTCGCCCGGCTCCAGGCGACGTTGCACCGTCCGGGCTCCTCCGGCCCCAGCCCCAGCCTCAGCCTCTCGGCAGGGATCGCCGAGCTGAAGCCCGGCGACGACGGGGTGTCGCTGTTCGAGCGTGCCGAGCGGGCGCTGCACCGGGCAAAGGAGTCCGGGAAAGGGA
>Ga0315286_10005441_pt1 | contig 12301 bp, 11 predicted proteins | sample YL17G10_0_MG_FD_205038 | JGI IMG/M metagenome (GOLD analysis project Ga0315286, IMG submission 205038) | Sediment microbial communities from Yellowstone Lake, YNP, Wyoming, USA - YL17G10_0 | ecosystem: Environmental > Aquatic > Freshwater > Lake > Sediment | place: USA: Wyoming | collected... | reverse complement strand
ACAAAACTGGCAGCATTGAAGTGAGGTTAGATGATCAAAAACTCGGCAATGCCGAATTCGCTCCCTTCGGCATTGGTGGACGCAACCAGGCCACGCTGTGGTGGGTCTGGAATACTCATGACCTGAAACCTGGCAATTACACGCTGACTTTCACCCGGCTCCCCGAGAACAAACCCTGGACTGAAACATTCAAGCTCCATCCAGCAGATCAGGTACCATCACCGGAACCCAACGCACATTGGGTTTCAACCACCACTGTCTGCTGTAATCTCTACTACATCACTGGCACAGCTGCCGACCGAGATATAGCAATTCTCAGCCAAGAAGCTGACGAACAGTCAGAGGTCGTATCAGCTCAAATGGGTTCCAGCCTCAACAAAAGCATCGACATCATTTTTATGTCGCGCGTCATTGGTCATGGTGGTTTCACCTGGAGTGGAATCTATACCTCTTACCTGGATGACAATTATATTGGCAATGATATGTCTATATTATTCCATCATGAATTTGTCCACTACTATGACGAAGCGCAGGGTGGCGGTTATCGCCCTGCCATCCTTCAGGAAGGGCTGGCAGTTTATCTGACCGGTGGACATTTCAAACCTGAAGCGCTCGGGCCGCGCGCCGCAGCTTTGCTCAACCTGGGCTGGTACTTGCCGCTCACAACAATTGCTGACACCTTCTACAATCAACAGCACGACATCGGCTATCTGGAAGCCGGGGCGCTTGTTCAGTTTCTAGTTGAGTCTTACGGCTGGGGTGCATTCAATGAGTTCTACAGGACCATTCCTGCACCGGAAAACCAGACGGATTCTGCCGTGATGGATTCTGCTTTACAAGACCACTTCGGCATCTCTTTTGTGGACATGGAGACTGGTTACCTTTCTTACCTGCAATCTCAAACTGTCACAGAGGAAGTCAGCACCGACCTCCAACTAACCGTTACCTTCTTCGATACCGTCCGCCGTTATCAGGAGATTCTCGATCCATCCGCATACTTCCTGACCGCCTGGTTACCTGACGGCTCAGTTATGCGTCAACGCGGCATCGTAGCGGACTTCCTGCGCCATCCAGAGGGATTGGAGAATCGACTGTTTGAATCCCTGCTCATTCGTTCTCAAAAGGAATTAATCAAAGGGGATTACAAAAGGGTAGACCGCAATCTTACTTGGGTAAACTGGATTCTGAATGTGATCACTCATTGAAGAATTGGGCGGCAGTGTAAACTGCCGCCCAATAGTTGATATCTGAAATGGCAAACAGGAAATCCTTATGGGCAGACCGCTCCAAGCATCTGGCCGATAATGCTAAAGGGGAACATACACCAGCGGGCGCCGCTCTTATCAGCGTCAACCCAGACGAAGGCCGCAATGCAGGCTAGAATCAAGCACACAATTATTGCGACAATAATGATGATCACCACCTTGCTACCGCTTTTCTTAACTGGAGCCGGGGCGGCTGCCACCGGACCAGCTGGTACTTGGCCCGAGTAAGCGGGAGCGGGTGCCGGAGATGGTCTTCGGATAGGTGCAACCGTCTTTGGAGCCTGGGCTGAAGAGATGACTGTTGCGTTCGGGTCCTGCGCAACCTCGTAAATCAAAACGATATTTTCACCGAATGAGACTGTATCGCCTGGGTTAAGTACTTGGGTACCAGTGATGCGTTGACCGTTGACGAACGAGCCATTTGTCGAGCCGAGGTCCTGGATCACGTAAGCTGAGCCATGCAGGTTCAGTTTAGCATGTTTGCGCGAGATTTCGGCATCATTGATAGCGACGCCATTGCTCGCATCACGTCCGATTACGATTTCGGTCGCTTCAAGCGGATAGATTTTTCCGGTATTTGGTCCGGAGCGCATAACGAATTGGAATTGAGCAGCCATGGTTCCTCCTGAATGGATTCTCTGTTTAGAAATCTACTCTAGTGTACAGAATTAAATGAAAAAAGTCAAATAGACAGATTTACTTATTAGTGTCGATAGAAGGCATTATGTTCAATAGGGTTTGGATAGAATTTCTTTTGTAGAGAAGGTCGATCATATTGGCTCAAAGGGATCAGTTGTGTAGCATCCCCCCCCAGGGGATCTTCGCCAAGATCAATTACCAAGTTCTACCCTAATATTTAATAATCCCCCTAATGATCTGAATATTTCTTCAAGTTGTGCTTTTCTACCACTTCTAATTGCCAACTGTTATTATGTTATGAGAAACCCCGCACGCCATTTTATTAAGGACATAGTTCTTGCGTGATGTTGAGAAGAATGTATAATAGCATAAGTCATTAATTTATTATCATCATTAGAGCGGTGGAAGAATTAGAATGAAATCGCACACCGGAATTTTACGCGAAGCGCGCCATCGTCTGGAACAAAAAAACGTCCCTTTAGATGAACAGGAACGTTTACTTGAATTGTTGAACCTTTTAATGACAAACATCGATGACGCGATGCTTGAGAATGGAACATTTTCCAAGCACCTTGTGGATGTGCTGGCAGATAATGGGAATCTCCTGATGTTGATTCAGCACCAGGTGGCGGAACTGGACGCGATCAAGAGAATTTCAATCAATTTGACCTCCAGCCTGGACCTCCAAACCGTTTTGGATAGTGTTGTCAAAGAAGCCTTGCAATTGGTCAAAGACGCGCAGGATGCTCAAATTTATTTATTCCAGGAAGAAAAATTGGTGTTCGGTGCATCTTTGAAAAATGATGGCGATAAAAATGTTCAAACCTCTGAGCCGGGTCCTGATGGATTGCCTAGTATGGTGGCTCGCGAGAAAAAGACAATCATTGTCGAAGGTATGACGAATGATCCCAATGACAAGGGCGATCCAAAAACCTGGCGAGGTTCCATCATTGGCATTCCATTGAAAATGGACAACCGTGTCATCGGTGTGATGAATCTGGCACGAACAAGCGCAGGGGAATTCAACCAGGCAGAAATCCGTCTACTAACCCTCCTGGCAGACCAGGCGTCCATCGCCATTCTCAACGCCCGCTTGCACGAGGCAGTAAGCCATCAGGCACGCAGTGATTCATTGACTGGTCTGCCGAATCGGCGCTCGCTGGACGAGCATCTCGATGAAGAGATCAAACGCTCCAAACGGTCGGGCAAACCCTTTTCAGTAGTCATGATGGATCTAGATGGTTTCAAGATCATCAACGACACGCTCGGGCATGAAGTTGGTGACGAAGTCCTCCGGTCCATCTCACGATCCTTCCAAAAAGCCTTACGCGCCACCGATTTTCTGGCGCGATATGGTGGAGACGAAATGACTATCATCCTGCCCGAAACGGACTGGCCGCAGGTTCTGATCGTTACAAACAAGATCCAACAGGAATTGCGGCAACTGTTCTTTGAAAAGCCCAACGGTGAAAAGTTCAGCCTGAGTGTGACCGGCGGGGTGGCAATCTACCCGCAACATGCCAGGGAGTCAGCCGGGTTGTTGCGTGCTGCAGATGAGGCACTCTACCGCGCCAAACGACACCGGCGCGGCGAGATCATCCAAGGCCGGCTCGGGACAGGAGCTCTCCCGCCGCCCGATTCCTGAAATTGGCACACCGACGCATGTAATTGTCTTGAAAAATTATCTAAACAAACAGCGAATCAGCAAAGGACGGTCTTGAAATTTTTAGAGAAGAAGGAAATCACACATTGTAATGCCAGGAACTTAGTTTTCGGTTTTTCTCAGTAATCATTGGCATTATTTACCAGGTGGGCTCATCCCACCAGATATTCTGGAGTAATTATATAATCCTCAAGAAATTCGAACAATTCATCCACTTAGATAAATAGTATCTAATTTCAAATAAAGTCAAAATCGCGGAGGCCGCTGACTGCCTCCGTTTTGTTATCTTGGGGTTATATTCAGAAATATCCCTTAGGAGAGTCTATATGCCTCGTAAAGTAAAACTTATCTTCAATTCAACTGCCGATATGGGTCAGGCTTGGCGGATTGCCAACGACCTCCGTCCGATTATTGCAAATTACGCTCACGCTGACTGGAGCGGCACTGTCTACCCCACCCATGCCACAGAACTAGCCTGGCAGGCCGGGGAACACGGATATGACATGGTCATTGCCATCGGCGGCGATGGAACTGTGCATGAGGTAATGAACGGGCTGATGCAAGTACCGGAGAAGAAACGACCAATTCTTGGCATTGTCCCGGTCGGTTCGGGCAATGATTTCGCCCATGCCATCGGTCTGCCTACAAAGCCGGATATCGCTCTGGTCCATGCTCTGCACGGCGACCCGCAGCCGGTAGACTTGGGGTTGCTATCCGACGAGACCGGTCGGAAGGAATACTTCGACAATACACTGGGAATTGGTTTCGATGCAGTCGTCACCATCCGTTCGCACAAACTACCGGTGGTGCGAGGCTTCCTGATGTACCTGACTGCCGTCATCCAGACGATTATCCTGAACTTTAACCCTGCGCAGTTGCATGTCGAAACCGATACTGAGACCTGGGACTTGCCCACGCTTATGTTGACTCTTTGTAACGGGCCTCGCGAGGGCGGCGGTTTCCTGGTCGCGCCGCAGGCCTGCAATGACGATGGTTTACTCGAATATGCTACCATCCGCAAAGTTTCGCGCCTGATGATGTTCCGTCTGGTTCCCGAAGTCATGAAAGGCACGCACGGGCGATTCAAACAGGTACGCATGGGCACATTCCATAAGATGACATTAAGCTCTGACCGTGCCCTCTACATCCATGCCGATGGGGAAATTTTTACCGGCTTCGGTACAAACATTCGAACGCTATCAATTGAGGTAGTTCCCGGAGCTATTCAAGTGGTTCGAGGTTAAAAAGACTAGCAACGAGCGATGAGAAACGAGTACAATAGCAACACACTCGTTTCTCTTTTTTTTTACTATGCCTAACATCATCCAGAGTTTCCAGGGTCGCGACATTGGATTTCTGCGTATCGTCGCCCGCTTGTGGGGGATTGATTTAGCCGCGACTGATACAGATGCGGTTTTAAAAGAACTATCCGGAGCACTGGTTGACCCAAATCTTGTTGAAGAGATCGTTGACTCAATCCCCTCCGGCGCTCGAACCGCGCTTAATGCACTGACAAAGGCAGATGGCAAACTTCCCTGGGCGGCCTTTGTCCGCCGCTACGGCGAAATTCGTGAAGCCGGCCCAGGCCGGCGTGACCGAGAACAAATTTACCTGCACCCGATCTCCGCCACGGAGGTGCTCTACTACCGGGCTTTGCTGGCAAGAGCGTTTTTTGATACACCTACCGGCGCGCAGGAATTTGCTTATATTCCTGACGATTTGATTCCGTTGATTCACCAGAAAGGTCAATCTGTGTACAAAGGGGAAAAAGATAAGATATTAGGATCACTTGTTCCTTCGACGGTCAAACAGAGCGATGAACCTCTCGGCCGCTTGGCTTTGCCAAAGGAACGCGAACATCCGCTCCCTGCCTCCGACCACCTCATCGATGACGCCACCACCCTCCTCGCGGCCCTGCGAATGGGACTCCCGCCTCCGGAGACTCGCATTCCAGCCAGTGTTATTACTGAATTCCTGTCTGCAGCGAAAATTATCCTCCCAACAGCCCGCATTGGAAAGGCAGGAGGTGTGGTCCCTCAAATTGAGCCGGTGCGCTTCTTCCTAGAAGCACCGCGTAAAGATGCGCTGAACAAACTGGTCGATTCTTGGTTGGAGAGCGAGACTTTCAACGAGTTGCATCAGGTTCCTGGCATTGTTTGTGAAGGCGAATGGACCAACCAGCCTCTTGTTACTCGCAAATTCCTGCTTACCCTGTTGGAGGCAATCCCCGAAAACAGTTGGTGGAGCCTCACAGCATTTATCCGCGCCATCAAAGAGAAATATCCCGATTTCCAGCGCCCAGCAGGGGACTATGATTCCTGGTTCATCAAACGCCTTTTAGATCGAGTATACCTGCGAGGCTTTGGTGTATGGGATGAAGTCGACGGTGCCCTCGTCCGCTATCTGATCACCGGCCCGCTCCACTGGTTGGGGCAGGTGGAATTGGCAACTTCAGCCGGTAATGAAATTGTCAGTGCCTTCCGCACTGTGACTAAGAAAGCTAGAATAACGAATGCCGAGAATGCAAGACTTCATGTTTCGTCCCAGGGAAAAATCGTCATCCCGAAATATTTACCGCGCGCAGCCAGGTACCAGATTGCGCGCTTCTGCGAATGGGAAGAAGAAAAACCGGACGAGTACCATTACCATGTTACAACCAATTCGTTGAAAAAAGCCGGGGAGCAGGGATTGAAAGTCACTCAACTGCTCAGCTTGCTGGCGAAAAACGCCGCCGCGGAAATCCCCCCTGCCTTTATTAAGGCGCTCAATCTCTGGGAGCTTAACGGGACGGAGGCGCGGGTGGAGGTTCAAACCGTCTTAAGGGTCAACCGGCCCGAGATCCTGGAAGAGTTGCGCAAATCGAAAGCAGGGCGTTTCATAGGTGAAAGCCTCGGTCCGGTAACGGTCATCGTTAAGACGGGTGCGCAATCGAAAGTTCTGGCTGCGTTGGCAGAATTGGGGTTGTTGGCAGAAAACTTGACCACGGCGGATATGATATCGTACCCGAAGGATATTAATCACAAAGGTGAATATTAAGGCCGTTCTCACGGCCAAAATGTGAAAGCTGTTTTGCTCAATATCGCTATTATGGATTCACATAATTTTAGAAGGAGAAACCATGTCTACGAAAACTGACTGGATAACGCAGGAACTTGGAGACCTGAAAGCGCAGGGTCTGTACAACCGCATCCGTACAATCAGTTCACCTCAGGGCGCCTGGTTGGTAGTGGACGGCAAGAATGTACTCAACTTCTGCTCGAATAATTACCTGGGTCTAGCCAACCACCCGAAGCTTGTCGCGGCGGCAAAAAAGGCCGTGGAGGAGATGGGAGTAGGCCCAGGGGCAGTGCGTACTATTGCAGGGACTATGACGCTGCATCTCGAATTGGAGAGACGCCTGGCTGCTTTCAAGGGTGTCGAGGCGACCATTACTTTCCAGAGCGGTTTCACTGCCAACCTGGCTACAATTCCGGCACTGGTTGGTAAGGAAGATGTCATCTTCTCAGATCGGTTGAACCACGCCTCAATTATTGACGGCTGCCGTCTCTCGGGTGGGAAGATCATTCCCTACGACCACTGCGATGTGGCCTCTTTGGAGGCGGTCATCAAGGAGTACATGTCGCAGTTCCGGCGTGCCATCATCATAACCGATGGAGTTTTCAGCATGGACGGCGACGTGGCCCCACTCGATAAAATATACGAAGTGGCCAGGAAGTTTGACGTACTATTGATGGTTGACGACGCCCATGGTGAAGGAGTGCTCGGCAAGGGTGGGCGCGGAATCGTGGACCACTTTGGCTTGCATGGAAAAGTGGACGTGGAAGTCGGGACGATGTCCAAAGCGTTTGGTGTTGTCGGCGGTGTGGTGGCGGGCACACCTGTAATCGTGGAATGGCTGCGCTTACGCGGCCGCCCATTCCTGTTCTCGTCGGCAGTCACCGTACCGGATGCAGCAGCCTGTATTGCCGCCCTCGATATCCTCGAATCCTCAACCGAGCTGGTGGACCAATTGTGGAACAACACCAAATATTTCAAGACTGAAATGAAGATCCTTGGTTTCGACACCGGCGTCAGTACCACGCCCATCACCCCCATCATGCTTGGCGAAGCGCCTCTGGCCCAGCAGTTCAGCCGTGAACTGTTCGAGACGGGAGTTTTTGCAATGGCGCTAGGTTATCCGACTGTACCGCAGGGTAAAGCGAGGATCCGGGTGATGATTTCTGCCGCACACGAAAAAGGTGATTTGGATAAAGGGTTGGAGGCGTTCGCGAAGGTGGGGAAGAACCTTGGTGTGATCTAAATTAACTGATTTGTAAACCAATCCACAGGGTAGCTTAACGGTTGCCCTGGTTTTTTTTATTAGAGGCTGCCATGGCTGTTGTCTTATATATGCATATTTAAGAAGATTTCAGTCCAAGCACGGGAATATTCGCCCCCTGACCCATCTTTAGCCGTGTCCCACCAGGCTGAGAGCAGACTGTGACAGACGGCCCATGCCCACAGCCGCTGACGGTCGAATCCAAGGCGTTCAGCTAGGATGGCGATCCGCCGTTGTGTCCGCCGGATGGCTTCCATCTCAGCCGGCATCTCCCCCCACGGATTTATTAACAGCGATCCGACTTCGTACTCTGCCGGCCCTACCACACCTTTCGGATCGACCACGAGCCAGCCGCGATCTGAAAGCAAAATATTGAAATGGTGAAAGTCGCCGTGCAATAGAACTTTATTAAATTTTTCAGCGAACAATTCACGGACCAACCCCTCAACCATATTGACTGTTTTCTCCGGGAAGGGTCCCGTCCCACCGCCAAAGCGTGGACGCAATTGCCTTAACTCGGTAAACCATTTACGCAAGGATAGGAATCCATCCCCTTTTGGAACCGGACGCCGGATGGTCTTTATCACCTCCGTGGCGATTTCGGTGGCGCGGTCGTCATCTTTTAGCGAGGCGAGCATTGTCCCGGGCTAAAGACGTTCCAGCAGGAGTAGCCCCTGGTCAGCATCCGCTTCGAGCAATCTGCAGGCACCCTTCCCTGCGTAGAATCGCAGTGCCTCGATTTCGCTGGTCAATTCGTGATTGGGCACACCGATTTTAAGCACGGCAGGGGTGCCATCCGCCTGTAGAGCGGTACAGACATAGTTGTAAGAAAGCAGGAATGGCTCGCCGGGTGTCAGGTTCCAGTGATGGGTACTTTCTGCCAGGAGGTTCGGGAGGGCTGCCAGGTAACGACGGCCTGAGTCACCAAAGGCTGTGGTGATGTTGTTGACAAAGGCGGGAGTTAGATTGAGGGTCACATTTTATTTTTCTTTGAATATACATCCATGTGGACGCGACCAGCGTTGTATTGGGTGCGGGCCGGTTTTTCCTCAGCCGAGTAGCCAATGTAAAGTAATCCCAGTGGCGTGACGTGTTTCGGCAATCCAGCAATCTTACGTACGACACGCACGAACTCGGCCACCGGGTGAATACCGACCCAGACTGTTCCAAGTCCGAGGCTTGCCGCAGCAATGAGAATGTTTTCGGCAGCAGCGGAACAATCCTGTACCCAGAACAACCGCGCGGCAGGATTGATGGAAAGAGAGGGGTTGCCGCACACAACAATGGCCGCTGGGGCGTTGCGGTTGCCGAAGATGAGATGTTTGCGGAATTGGGCCAGTGTTTTCTGGTTTGTAACGACTACGAATTCCCACGGTTTGCAGTTCATTGCCGAAGGCGCAGCCATGCCAGCCTTTAACAAAATATCGATTTTTTCCGGTTCCACCGACTGATCGCTGTAATTGCGTATGGATCGACGGAGGAAGATGATTTCGAGTGTAGGATTCATATTTATGTAGGGGGACATGGTCAAGGACGGGTGAGTTACATTCGATAATCGACCTGCGTACTTCGAATCGATTCCAATTTATTATCCAGGGAATAACTTTTCGAATACTTCGGGGCAGTATTTCTCCACCATCTCGGATGTTAACCCATTCTCCTTGCAGATGGCCGCATACAAGTCTGTCGACGAGCGCTTGGTACGCTGTTGAGTCTCAATATCAATACCCCACAAGCCGAAGCGCTGAGTCCAGCCTCGCTCCCATTCAAAATTATCCACCAATGACCAGTGAAAGTAGCCACGCACAGGCCAGTTGAAGTTAACTGCCCGCCACATGGCATGAATATGTTGGGCTATGTAGCGCGGGCGGATCCGGTCGGTACTATCTTCGATGCCGTTCTCGGTGACCAGGATGGGTAGGTTGGGATAGTTCTTGACGACCCACTTGAATGCCCAGAAAAAGCCCTCCGGGCTGTTGGAGTTCATCCCTGCGTCTGCCAAGTCGGAGTCTTTGGGGAAGAATGAGCTTGAGTACAATTCGTCTCGGTTGCGCAGATCGAAGGCAACTGTATCTACCGAGTAATAGTTCAGGCCAAAATAATCTTGTGTCCCTTTTACCTCCGGGACCGGGATCCTGCCCAAGGGTGACTTCAGCACGCCGGTAGAGATTGCAGATGGGAAAGCCAAATTGATGCCCTCGAACCTGACGTTCCGCATCAACCGGTCGAGCGGAAACCAAGGGTGGGCCGGTTCCTGCGGCCGGAAGTGCAGGGCGTAGCCGACGCGCGCCTCGGGTTGGAGTTCGTGGATGGTGCGATAAGCGGCAGCATGAGCGCGGACCATATTGGCCTGTACCCGGATACCCAGTTTCAGGTTCAATGTGCCAGGTGGGAAATTTCCACGCAGATATCCTTCAAGTGCGTAGACGTTCGGTTCGTTTATAGTGCACCACAGCGAACAGTACTCTTTCAGTGCGTCCACGACTTTGCGCGTAAACTTCTCAAACATTGGCACAACCGCATCAGTCTCCCAGCCTCCCAATTCGCCCAGCCAGAGAGGGTCGGTGAAGTGGTGCAGGGTGACCATGGGCGTGATGTTCCGGTCGCGCAAGCCGCGCAGCATAGTTCGGTAGCGCTCCAGGGCTTCTTCGTTCCAGCTGTCGGGGGTGGGTTGGATACGGCTCCACTCCACCGAGAGGCGATGTGCGCTTTGCCCGGTTTCAGCAGCGCGGTCGAAATCTTCCTTCCAGCGCCCACCCCACCAGTCGCTGGCCAACCCAGACTTGTGGGCAGTATGCTCTTCCTGCTCCCACTTGTACCAATTGTTATTGGTGTTGCCACCCTCGACTTGGTGAGAAGATGTAGCCGTGCCCCACAGGAAGCCTGTGGGGAAATGGAATGATGCGCTTGGCATTGTTTTCTCCAAAATATTGCATGCGTATGATGTTTGTACTCTTACTATTTTTGACGAGCAAAGTATGCCAGGTATAGGACCACCGACCCAGCAACAGAGGCATTCAATGATTCGATTTGTCCCTGCATCGGGAGACGGAGTAGGAAATCACAAGACTGACGGATCAGCGGACGGAGGCCTTCCCCTTCACCTCCCACCACGACTGCCAATGCCCCATCCAGCCGGACTTTGGCCGGGTCTTTGGAATCCAAGCTTTCGTCCAGACCGACAATCCACGCGTTGGCTTCCTTCAATTTAACGATAGCCTGAGCCAGATTGGCCTGTGCCACCAGCATGTGTTCGGAAGCCCCCGCTGAAGCTGAGACGACTGCCGGAGTAATCTCTGCTGCCCGATGGGTTGGGATGAGCACACCGTGTACCCCGACTGATTCTGCAGTCCGAATGATGGTGCCCAGATTCTGCGGGTTTTGCAGAGTGTCGAGCATCAGTAAGAAGAGCGGTTGGTTGCGCGTAATGGCGTTTTCGAGAATGTCTTCCAATTCCACGTAGGGATAAGCGCTGGTCTCCAGCGCAACGCCTTGATGGCTTTCACTGAGTTTGTCCAACCTGGAGCGTGGCACCCGTTCTACAGGAATTTTGCGTTTGGCACTCAGATCCAAAATCTCAGTCAGACGGCCTTTATCCTGTACACCTTCGGCGACTTGCAGGCGAAAAACATCACGCCGTTTGGCGCGTAGAGTCTCGTAGACCGCGTTACGCCCGTAGATGAATTCTTTCATACGATGTATTTTAACACGCCGATGCATACATTTATATGCTTCAATATTTTCAATGTCGGGATTGCTGCTTACTCAGTCAGAATCCACAGCCCGCAGATTGCTTTTTCCAGCACGCCATGATGATCTTGTCCACTGGTTGTTGCTCAGACTGCCGGGCAACACAACATTGGTATAGGGAACTCCCGCTGGAAGCAGGTGAAATCCAGGCCTGACCAGAGGTTGGCAATCTGCTTGTTGCTTTTTCCTTGCAAAAGGAGTTCTATGACTTCATTTTCACATGTGCAAGAAGTTTCTTCTGTCATTAGTCAGGAGGCAATCCTATGATACAAAAGATACCTGCACAGAGAGAAACTTGCGTATATTCTACATTAAACCCCAGACTTTCCAAGACTTGAACTGTCTCATCCGCCAGCCAGTAGTACTCGTCCTCCCATTCATCTCCGGTATCGATTTTCACCTTTTCCTGCTCTGCAGCATCCGGGAATGCAATGTCGCCGATGACCAGTCGCCCGCCGGGAGCGAGTCGCTCCAAGACGAGAGACCGGACAATGCGGACTTTCTCGTCAAGCATGAAATGGTGGAAGACGTAGGCTGAGACGATGCGGTCAAACGGGCGGTTTAATTCTGATGGATAGTCGCCGCGCAGGTCGTTGAGTACGAAGTGAGCGTTCGGAAGTTTATGGCGCGCTTTTTCCAGCATGAGAGCCGAAAAATCAGTGCACC
>Ga0315286_10005440_pt1 | contig 12302 bp, 7 predicted proteins | sample YL17G10_0_MG_FD_205038 | JGI IMG/M metagenome (GOLD analysis project Ga0315286, IMG submission 205038) | Sediment microbial communities from Yellowstone Lake, YNP, Wyoming, USA - YL17G10_0 | ecosystem: Environmental > Aquatic > Freshwater > Lake > Sediment | place: USA: Wyoming | collected... | reverse complement strand
CTGAATGTGTACGACAGCGCGGGCAAGTCGCGGAGCGGGGGCTTTACGAAGCCGGTCAACGCGGGAGGGCCGGGCGTGACCGAGCGGTGGACCGGATCGCTAAAGGCAGGGGCGACCTACTATGCCCGCGTGGATGGCTATGGAGACAGTCTCGGGGGGTATGGGGTTTCGGTGGAGTTGACAGAATTGGCGGCAGCAAAGGTGAAGGCGAAGAGCGTGGCGGCTGCGAGGGAGGACGATGCGGCGCTAACCGGGCCGGCGGTGATGCCGGCGAACGGAACATCGCTGTTTGGCAAGGTCACGCCCATCGCAGGCGCATCGGTTGACGAGAACAAGACGATCATCCTGTCACTGACAGGCAGCGATTCGCACGATGTTGGTTCGCCGCGGAAAGCAGTATTGACGACAGACGGGCGCGGGACGAAATAGAGAACCTACCGGCGGCGGACCTTGGTGGCGACCACAGGGGCTCCGCGCGCGTAGACTCTGTAGAATCCAGTGCTGTCGCCGAGACCATCGACGCGGACATAGTAGGTGGTATCGGCTCGGACATTGGTCAGGGTGAAGATTTCATTGCCGCCGTTGCCGGCGGCATCAACGGGGCGGGTGAACGTGCCTACGACCGGATTGCCGGCGCTGTCGAAGACGTTGAGGGTTGCGTTGAGATCGTTGTCTTCGGGTTTGACGCTGATGGTCCATGTTCCGGTGACGCTGGTTGTGAAGGAGAAGAAATCGGTGTCATTGACGCCGGTGACGGCGGTTCTGGAGGAGAATGTGTTGGCTTTCGGGGCACGATTCAGAGGGCGGACGACGTTCTGGCCCACCCCGCGGATGTATAGAGCGTAGGTGCCGGTGGCAGCGGGGTCTTGTGCACGGACGGCGACGTAGAGGGTGTCTTTGTCGGGGCCGACGTAAAGGTTCTTGATGGAGGAGTTTCCTGATCTGGCGGCGTTGGCGCGTGTGGGCTGGCCGGGGCCGTTGTAGAAAGCCAGTTCAATGCGGAGCGAACCGCGGGTGTAGATGCTGAGGCGTCCGTCGTCGTCGAAGGAGACTTCGTAGCCATGGACGGCGCCGGGCGAGCTGATCTTCTCGCCGGGGAGGTCGGCGTTGCCGCGTTGGTTGACGTAGATGACTTCCTGGACATTGGGCGTGTCGAAGGGGGCGTTTGGCCAACTGAAAAGGGCGCGTTGCTCGAGGGATTCCATCGCCATGGGGAGGCGATTTTGTCGCAGCGTGGTGCGCGTTTTGTCGCAGCGGACACCACGCGGCTCATCCGTGGATACGCGTGCGTCGCTGCTTGGCAACATAATGTTATTACCTCATTTAAATGAGATTCCGGTGTGGTCCGTTTGGGGGCGGCGGCATACCGGCCGAGGGTGTTGTTGTCACGGATGTATGCAGAAGCAAATATGCGGCCATGCGTATCGCTGAGATTGCACGCGTGGATCGCGGTGGGATATGGGACAGACGAACAGCGGAAAGGCAGGGATTTGGGCCAAGAAGGGGCCGCAATCCGGTGCACAAGAAACACCGGAATTCGGGCGTTCTCAGCGGTGCAGCCGGGCCGATACACTCCCACCAGCCGAGGGGATTGCACCCAGGGCGTTGCAGTATCGCCTGCCCGTACGTCGCGCTTGGTTTGACAAGCGTTGGAGAGACTCGCCCCGCACCCGGGGCGGTTAAACGAGACCCATTTCGGGAGGTCGTATGTTGATGTCGTTGGTTCGGGGGATGGCGGCGCGAATCGGGGGACGGAGGAATCACGACGGCCGCCGAGGCTGGAAAAAGGCGGGAGGAGGCAGATGCGTATCGCTGATGGCGAGGGTTGAATTGCTCGAGGGGCGGTGTCTGCTCAACGCGGACCATCCGGTCGAGGGGGGAGCGACGCAGCAAGCCGATGCGATGGTGGCGAAGCAAGCGGCACCGAAGGCGGCGGCGAAGAAGCGGATCGTGTACAACGGGCCGATCACGATCACGAAGGGCGGGGTTTACAGCGGGAACTGGCAGAGCGCGGATGCGAACGTGCCGGCGGTGAGCGTGAGGACATCAGACCGGGTGGTGATTCAGAATTCCAACATCAAGTCGCAGGGGACGTTGATCGATGCGCTGGGATTTGCCGTGAATCTGACGGTGAAAAATAACGCGGGGTATGCGCTGAACCCGAACGTGGTTGGGCGATATCCGGGGCGGTTCATGGACATTGACGGCTTCACGAATGTTGCGGTGTCGAACAACTATCTTCAGGGAACGTCGGGAATCTACTTATATAATTACCAGGGCAATCATACGAAACAGCAGACGGTGCGGGTTTTGAAAAACCAGGCGAGGAATATTGACGGGAGGTTCAGCAACGGGAACGGAGGGTTTCTGACGGGGCATGGAGAAAACTATTTCGTGCAGTTCTTCCAGATCAACGGGGTGCAGGGGCTGGTGGGGGCGGAAGTGGCATGGAATGAGGTGATCAATCAGCCGTACAAGAGCCGGGTCGAGGAGAATATCAGCATCCACGCCAGCGGGGGGACGGCGTTGAGTCCGTTCTCGATCCACGACAACTACATTCAGGGAGCGTATCCGGCGGACCCGGTCAACGATCTGGTGTACCGAGGCGGCGGGATCATGATGAGCGACAACGGGTCATCTTATGTGCGGGCGTACCGGAACCAGATCGTCGCGACGACCAACGAGGGCATGACGATCTCGTCAGGGCATGACAACGCGTTTTTCAACAACCGGATTCTGTCCAGCGGCCTGATGCCCAATGGGGCGCCGAACCTGGCACAGAATGTTGGAGCAATTATCTGGAACTACAACCTCGAGACGACCTTCACGAACAATGTGGGGTACAACAACCTGATCGGATGGATGTTGAACGGAGATCAGAACAACGCGTATGTGCCGGACGCGGCGAGTTGGGTGAACAATAAGGATTATCCCGGGGTGGTGACTCAAGCGACGGAGGCGGCGGAGTATGCGGGGTGGGTAAATAAACTGGCCAAGTCACGCGTGAAGATTGGGGTGGTGTAGGCTCGAGGGGTGGGTCGCGGCGATAGGGAGAGGGGTAACCGGAACGCTTGCGCGGATCGTACAGAGGGGTTCGGCGCTGTGGCGGAGGGCGGCAGAGCAAAGCTCGGAGTTGGTGAGGTGGATTGCGTCGATGGCGAAGCGGCCAAGCATTTGCAGCACGGTCTTGAGGCGGGTCCACTGGGCGGTTTCCTGGAGTTCCCAGGAATGGCCCCAGAGGTGCAAGACGCCCCCGCGGGCGAGGACGTATTCCATGAGCGAGTGGGCGGCCTGGTCCCAGGAGCAGGCCGTGCCGTAGGCGATGTAGAGCCAGAGGTTTCGGAGGGCGAATCTGCGGAGGGCGTTTTTGAGGTAGTTGATGGGGCGATGGGAGTGGGCTTGGAGGGTGGTGGGCATGATGAGCAGACCGGAATCGCTGCGGGGTAAATCGAGGGAGAAACACTCGACGGTTCGGATTCCGGAGTAGCCGGCGTTGCGGATCAGGGGGAGGTGGCGGCGATGGAACCGGCCCATTGGGGGGCAGAAGCTGGAGCAGGGGCGGCCAGAGATGTCCTCGAGCCAGGCTTTGGAGTCGACGAGTTCGGCATGGACCACGGCATCGGTGGCGCTGGAGAGGTCGGTGTGATAGAGGGTATGGGAGCCAACGTCGAAGGCTGAGCAGAGCTGGCGGATCTGGGCCGGGGTCATGGTGGGATGCTCCGAGGTCAGGGGAATGTAGAAGGTGCCGCGGAGGCCATTGTCGGCGAGCATGTCGGCGATGCGGAGGTCGAGGGGGTGGCCGTCGTCCCAGCTAGTAGTGATGTAGACTTGGTGCGTCACGAAGAACCTCCGGCGAATGCTTGTAGAGCCAGACGGATGCAAGCCCGATGCCGTAGATGGTCCAGAACCAGATGCCGCCCATGGGGCCTTCGATGAAGACATCGAAGGCGGCGTTGGTCATGAAGGCGAACCAGTAGACGAGAAGGAACAGGAAGAGGGCGGACCAGCGAGAGTCGGCGGCGTGGCAGCTACGGCGGTAGGCGCGGATCAGGGAGCACGCGAAAGAGAGTTGGACGACGATCCAGAGTGCCAGGCCGGGGACGCCGGCGCGGGCGAGCATGGTGAGGTGGCCGTTGTGTGGGGAGCGGAGAGAGTGGTCGGCCCAAACCTGAAAACCGTCGTCGTCGGCGAGGTTGACGCCGAAGCCCTTGCCGGTCCAGAGGTATGGGCCTTTGAAGGTGTATTCGAAGATGATGCTCCACCATTCGAGTCGCCACTGCTTGGTTTCGTCGAGGTCGGAGACATCGGTGTCGGAGACGATGCTGACAAAGTTGGCAAGCATGTCATCGAAGGAGACGACCCGGGCTTTGCCGGTGTCTGGGGAGGGAACCTCGAAATTGATGCCGCTGACGGCGAGGAACAGGAGGCCGGCGACACCGACGGCGAGGAGGCGATGGAGGAGGGGATGGGTGGGCTTGAGGAAGAGGCAGATGAGGAAGCAGCCCCCGAGTGCGACGAGGCCGGCGCGTTCGTAGGAGCCGATGACGGCGGCGCAGGCGGCGAGGAGAATGATGCGAGGGAGACGGACGGGGTTGTCGAAGCCGGCAACGCAGAAGGCGAGGATTCCGCAGAGGTGAACGAGGATGTCGCCGGCCTTGGCGTCGATGATCGGGACGTCGGACCAGGGCCAGCGCGGCATGACACCGACGAAAATGTAACGGGCGATCCAGACGAGGGGGATCGCGGTGAGGAAAATCCAGGTGAAGTAGCGGTAGCGGTTCAGGAGTGTGAGGAGGGTTGCCGGGCGGGCGCGGATGTAGTAGTAGATGATGATGGCGAAGGCGCTGTAGCCCCAGATGGCGGCGTCGCGGAGGGCGTCGATGCCGTATTCGGAGACGTATGGCCAGGTTCGGAGCATGCCCCAGGCGGCCAGGGCCAGGAGGAGCCACATGGGGGCGGTGTCGAGGGGTTTCCATTGGGCGCCGGTGACCAACCAGAGCAGGCCGAGGAGGAGGGTTAGTTCGCCGATGTAGATTGGCGGGAAACCGAGGTAGGCGAACCCTCGGCCGAGGACGGCGTAGCCGAGGAGGGTGAGGCAGAGGAGGGCGAGCCAGGCCTGGCGGGTCAGCCCGAGGTGAAGGCGGAGTGGGCGTGCCACAGGCGGGGGCTGCGAGGAGAGAGAGCGGATTTCGATGAACTGGCGAAGCATCTGGGTATAGGTTGGTGTTTAGACTCCATGAAATTGGTCTTGGGCGCCGGCTTTGAGGCGGCGGACGATGTTGCGGACGCAACGGGAGGCGTTGCGGCGGACGATGAAGCGGAAGAGGCCGACCGGGGACCAGGAGAGGTTGATTCTGCGGACGTGGACCCGGGTGCAGGCGTGGATCTCTTCGAGGAGGCTTTGTCTTGCCGAGGCCGGGCCGATGCCGGCGATGAACGTGCTGAGGTTGGCCTCGACGAAGCGCTTTTGGCGGCGGCGGGCAAGGGGGTTGGCCATGGAGGCTTTGAGTGAGGCGGCGACGTCGAAGAGCATGTAAGCGAGGTCGCGGGAGGCGGGGAACCAGTTGCGTGCGACCCCGGGGCAGAGGTAGGTGGATTCCGGCATCCCGGGGTCAACGAAGGAGAGGCCGGCGGTTGGGGGATCGCAGAGAATGTTATTGAAGTCGAGGTCGCCGTAGATCTGGCCCTCGGCGGACCAGTACTGACGCATGGCGTGAATGGCGGCCTGTCCGGCGGAGTGGAGGGTGTCGGCGGCGGCCTCCGTGTTAAGCAGGTGGTTGAAGGAACGGCCGGGAACCTTGGTCATCACGAGGGCGAGGGGGCGTTCGCATTTGTGGAGGGGCAGCGGGCAATGGATGGTCCAGCCGTGGAAGCTCTTGCCATCGAGTTGGGCGTTGAGGCGGCGGAGTGAATCGTATTCCTGTTGGGCGAGCGTGGCGCCGTTCGGGCTCGTTGCGCGGTACAGTTTGATGACCAGCTCGCGGTGTTCGAGAAAGAGCCGACGGGCGTCGGGGTATCGGATCACGAAAACGTCCGCTTGGTCGCCCCGACCGAGCTGCTCGATGATGCAGTTGTCGTCGATTGGGGCATGGAGGAATTGTTGGAGAACGCGAGCGACGGCGCAGTGGGGACGGCCATCGAGCTTCAGGGCGAGTTGGCGAGCGGCGCGGTGAGCGAGGTGGCGGATGATGAGGTCATCGACGTCGGCGACCACTTGGCCCAGAGGTTCGGCGGCATCGATGGTTTGGCCGTTGGGCATGCGAGTGACGAGCCGCCAATAGGCCTCACGCTGGCGGGTGGTTTCATCGAGGGGGAGTTCCTGTTTCCTGGACTGGATCAGTTCTGGGGGGGCGTCGAGGAGGATGACCAGGTCGGGCTTGGGGATGACGCTGCAAATCAAACGCAGCAGCGGCATCGGGCCGCTGTAGCGGTAGCGGCGGGGATCGACCAGTGTGTCGATGAGATGCCGGTCGTGGAGAACGAGCCAGAAGCGGGCGAGGTCCTTGCGAGTGGTGAAAAGGTAGCCAATGGTGTGGTAGACGAACCAGTAGAGGATGGCGCGAATGGTGGAGGAGAGCCAGGATCGGAGCGGTTCAGCGTGGGGGGAGATGTTTGAGCCGGAGCCGCGATTGAGCAGTGCGGGCGGGAAAGAGCGGGAGGTTGTGCTGAAGAAAGCGGGGGCAAGGTCTTGTCGGACGGCGCGGACGACGGAGGATTTGCCGGCGCCGTCGGGGCCGAGGAAGACGACGCTCAGCCCATGGATGGGCCAGGCCCATCGTTTGAAGCGGCGGGCGTTTCGCGCGAGCCCAGTTGAGAGGAATGAGAGCGGATGCCGGATGGCGAAACGGGTGAGCAGTTGGCGGCGGAGGCGAGGGAGATTGTCCTGGACCTGCGTCCAGTCGCCTGAGACGGCGGCGGAGTTGATCAGGTCGGCGCTTTCTGGGGGCCAGAAACGGACGAGCTGCTGGTCGCAGGCAGCCGGGTCCTGGTGGTAGAGATTGCTCAGCGTGCGTTCGTGTTTGCCGGCGAGGGATGATTTGACGATGCGGCGGATGACGGTGCAGCCGAACTCGGCGCTGGGGGAGGGGATCCAGAAGCCGCTGTGTCGGCGGCGGCCTTGGAGGATCTCGTCGGAGTTGTAGAAGACGCGGTTGGCCAGTTCGTAGCTCGGGCTGATGTCCAGTTGGAGGAAGCAGGGTGAGCCGTCGGGGTTTCGGCCGGCGAGGACGACGTAGTGGCTGTCTTCGTGGACCCACTGGACGATCTGGGCGCCGGTGCGGACGCGGTTTTCGTGGAGAAGGGACCCGAGGCGATGGGGGAGCACGTCGGCGGGGATCATGCAATCGACGTCCGAGGGAATCGAGTGGGGGTAGGTGTTGTAGCCATGGAGGACGCAGTAGGGGATGCTGGCTTCGTCCAGGAGTTGGAAGATGCGCATCATCATCAGACCGGGGCCGGCGACTTGCTCGGGCTCGGCGAGCATGGGGGCCGGGGCGGATGATGCTGCGGGGAATGGTTCTGGGGAAGTGGCAATTGGCGAGGGAGTTTGGTGGGTGGCGCGTTGCCGGCGATAGGTGCCGGAGAGGAGCAAGACCATGGCGAGGTAGGAGACGATCATACCGAGGACCGTGCCGTGGATCCCGAAGGGGACGATCATGAACCAGCCGATGGGGAAGGCAATGAGGCTGGCGGCGACCTGGGTCATGAAGACCTGGCGGGTCAGGCGGGTGGCGCGAAGGGCGGCGCCGACGATCATGGTCATGTAGCTGATGAAGGCGGAGAGGGCATACAGGGCGAGCACGGAACTGGAGCCCAAGTATTTCTCGCCATAGAGGAAATAAAGGATTGGTCTTGCGGCGACTGCGACCAGGAGGCAGTAGCCGCCGAGGAGGGGAATGGCAGCGAGATAGGCGGCCTTGAGCTGGGAATGGAGGGCTGCTTTCCCGCCGTCGGCAAGTGTGCGGGCAAAGCGGATGGGGAGCATGGTGCAGAAGACGTCGGCCAGGACCCGGGAGGGGCCGAAGACGGTGTGGACCGCGCGGAGGACGCCGGCGGCGGCGGTGCCGAGGACGCCGGCGGCGAGGTAGACGAACAGTTGTGCGGAGAGCCAGTGGCCGAAGATTTCGCCGCCGGCAACCCATTTCCCGAAGTGCCAGTTCTCGCGGACGACGCAGGCATCGACCTGGCCGGTGAGTGCGGAGCGGATCTGCCAGAGTCCGAACAGTGCGCCGATCGCGGAACTGGCGGCGATGACGTAGAGAGCGAGTGCGCCGGTGAGGCGGGATTGGTACCAGAGAGCGGCAATGGCGAATGCCTGGCCGCCATAACTGAGCAGGTCATTGGCGAGTGCGGCGCCGACGCGGCCCTCGGTGTACAGGACGCGACGGGAAAATTCCTGAAGCTGCCAGGCGACGATGGCGGGCGCCAGTGCCAACAGCAGCGGGGCGGCGTCCCAGGCGACCAGGCGGGCGATCATCCAGGCGAGCAATGCCAGCATGGCGGCGGCGGTCGCCATGAGCAGTTGGAAGAGGGCCGTAGACGTTGTGTAGCGAGCGTAGTCGTCGCCGCGGCGCGTGGCGCCGAGGATGTTGTGCGGCTGAGTGACCAGGCCGGCCTGGATGCTGTTGACGAACAGGAGAGCGGAGTAGACGAGGGTGAAGCTGCCCAGCGAGGCCTGACTGAAGCCACGGGCAAGGAGGATGACCGTGATGAAGTTGGTGGCGGAGATGAGCATCTGGTCAGCGATGGCCCAGGGCGCTTTGCCAAGGGAGGCGAGTATGGCGGGTCGCAAGGAGGTTGTCTGGCTCAGGGCCGTGAGGGCGACGGACATAACTTCCTCAGTTGGATCGACGGTCGCGGACGGTTCAGCTTTTCATCCGGCTGCAGGTCGAGCCGCTTCCAAGTCGGTTGTGGAGCAACCCCCACCCGGGAGTTGCGCGGGAGCTACTGGCGGAGGACCAGGCGGCGGAGCACGAGCATGGCGAAAGTCGTGTTGGTGGTCAGGTATCGCTGCCAGAGGCGACGAGGCTCATGGGCTAGACGGAAGAGCCACTCAACGCCGGCGCGTTGCATCCAGGGGGGCGCCATTCTCTTGGTTCTCGCCAGAAAATCGAACGCGGCGCCAACACAGATCTGCACGGCGTGGATGTGGCTGCGGAGTTCGTGGGCGAAAAGGTCCTGCTTGGGCAGGCCGAGTCCGATGAACACGAGGCCGGCATTGCTATCGTTGATTCTACAGGCAAGGGAGTCGATTTCCGGGGACGTCAGGGGGCGGAACGGAGGGGATTCGCAGCCAACGATCTGCAGAATTGGGTAGCGGGAAATGAGGTTGGCTTTGAGGCGGGTGACGACCGTGGGGAGGCTGCCGTAGAGGTAGACCCCGACTTGTGCGGAGGCGGCATCGCGACAGAGGCGGAGCATGAGTTCGGGGCCATAGACGCGGTCTTGCAGGTGCGCGGCGTGGAAGGCGTTCAGGGCCCAGCGGACGGGTTGGCCGTCGGGCGCGACGATGTCGAATGAGTTGATCCGGTCGCGATACATCGGATCGCGAACAGCCATGACGATCCCGTGGACAGGCAGGTGGGTTACGACGGCATTGGTGTGGGCGACGGCGGCCTGGATGATCAGGGTTTCCGCCTCCTCGTAGGTGGTTCGGCTGACCCGAACGCCGAAGAGATCGTGTCTTGGAGGCCATTGAATTGTTTGGGCTGGCATAGGGAGACTCCCTTGCGGTTGGGGGTATGTCAGTGGGCGCCTCTTCTGAGAATCACGGCGGTGACGGTGAAAAGAATGAGTTTGAGGTCGTGCCAGATGGTTCGGCGGGCGATGTATTCCATGTCCATGCGCATCCATTCGTCGAAGGTGACCCGGGAGCGACCGCGGACTTGCCAGATGCAGGTGAGCCCGGGGGTGACGTCGAGGCGCTTTCGGTGCCACTGGGCGCAGGCATCGGATTCGGCGACCGGGAGGGGTCGCGGGCCAACGAGCGACATGTTGCCCGTGAGGACATTCCAGAATTGAGGCAGTTCGTCGAAGCTGGTGATGCGAAGGAAACGGCCGATGGCGGTGACCCGGGGGTCGCTGGTCATTTTGAAGGCGGGACCGTCCTGTTCGCTGCACTTGCGGAGCTCGGCCTGCTGCTGCTCAGCATCGGTGACCATGGTCCGGAGCTTGAAGATCCAGAAGGGCTTGCCGCCGACGCCGGCGCGAATCTGGCGGAAGACGACGGGGCCGCGGCTGGTGAGTTTGATGAGCGCGGCGGCGACGGCGACGATGGGAGCGGAGAGGACGAGGCCGACGGCGCCGCCGATGACATCGAGAACCCGTTTCCACGTTGGCAGTGGGCGGATGAAGAGGGCTTCGAGGGGCTCGATTGGAGAGACGACGTCTTGCGGGTCGGTCGCGGTATCGGTGTCCGGTTCAGGCGACAGGAGTCGGCAAGCGGCGCCCAGGCCGGGGATGCGGCTGGGATGCGTGTGTTGCTGGAGCGAGGGCAGTTGGGAGGCTGTCTCATGGCCGGGGGGCTGCTGGTGATCGTCATTGCTTTCAGACTTGGCGGAGGGATAGGTGTAGACGCTGCAGACGATGCGGAGGGCGTTTTGGCAGGCCAGGTCACAGATTTCATGGGCGAAGTGGCGGGCGCCCAAGGTGTCGGTGTCGGGGAGGATGACACACGGTTGCTCGGAGGCAAACCAGCCGATTTCGTCCGTGGAGCGGGCCCGTGAAAGGAGGACCCGGCCGAGTCGTTCGAGGAGGCGGCGGCCACCTTCTTCGAGTTGGACGACCACCATGGAAAGCTCGCGCCCGGAGCGGTCGGAACGGGCGCGTTCCCGGCGGAGGATGGTCTGGACCTCCTGCGGAGAATAGAGCGTGCGGAGATCCCGCTCCCAGACTAATTCCGTGTTGTTGGCCATATTCAACAGGTCCAAAAAGGCACACGACAGCCACTGTATTTCACATCGGGGCGGGAGCTGGGTCGGTGCGTCGGGCTCGCCCCGGATTTCGGTCGATTTGTGTCCGCTAGTCGCGTGGGGTTGAGACTCCTGCGGCCTCGTTGGAAGCGTTGCCGCGGGTTATGGCTCGCGCCAGGGCCCTGCGGTCGCTTGAAGGGATCGCGCCAGCGGCTTCGAAATAGCTAACGTCCCGGGCAGCGGCGCCGGGGACGGCATTGATCACAACGCCAAGGATGCGAGCACCCAGACTCAGCAGCCCATCGCAGGCCGACTCGGCGAGGCGAGGGTCGGTCTTGCCGATGCGCACGACGAGCAGGACGGCATCGCAGGCGGCTGCGATGACGCGCGCGTCGCTGGATGCGGTAACGGCTGGGGTGTCGAGCAGGATGTGGTCGTATTGATCGGACAGGTCGTTGAGGAGGTCGTGGAACCTGCGGCCATAATGGGGCTGCAATGGGCGCTCCGGCAGCGGGCCACAGGGGAGGACGTCCAGGCCATTGATGTGGGTGTGCTGGATGGCGGAGGCGGGGGATTCCTGGCCGTGGAGAATGCTGGTGAGGCCGGTATGAGCGGCGACGTTGAAGACGCGGTGGAGACACGGATGGCGAAAATCGGCGTCGATGATCAGGACGCGGCTGCCGGACCGGGCCAGGACGGCGGCGAGGTTACTGGCGACCGTGGTTCGGCCGTCGCCGCTCATTGGGGAGGTGATGACAAGCTTGCGGCAGGCGGCGTTGGAGTGGACAAAATCGATGGCGGCGTGGATGGTGCGGTACGCCTCGGCTGAACGAGAGAACGGATCGCGGCGGGCGGGAACGCCGCGACAGCCCGCGCCGCAGAGCAGCGACATCCTGGGCACCAGGCCAAGGACGGGCAGCGCGAGGCTGGCCTTGGTTTCCTGGACGGTGTGAAGCCGGGGGGTCATGCGCTCGCGGGCGTAGGCCAGCAAGCCGCCGAGGACGAAGCCGGCGACCAGGGCAGCGGCCACTGTGCGGAGCGGCTGGGGCCTGCAAGGCTTGCGATCGGCGCGGGCGGGTTCAACGACCACTACTTTCAGCGCGCCGGCGCTTTGGGCGACGCGGACCTCGTTGATCCGGGCGCCGAGCACATCCGCATTTCGCTCGAGCCGGTGAAGATCGGTTTCGAGTTTGGCATATTGGGCGGCTTTGGCGGCGAAGTCGCCGACGAGGGCCTGCTGCGATTCGATGGCCTCACTGATCTTGGCTTCGCGCTGGGTGGCGGCGGTCCATCGGCGTTTGGTGGCGACGACATAGGCGGGACGCAGTTCATCGAGTCTGCCCTGGATGCTGCGGATTTGCGGATGCTTGGGCAGATACTGCTGCCACAGCA